>Ga0209654_1000588_pt1 | contig 34249 bp, 26 predicted proteins | sample SaaInl1SG_22_DNA_FD_184646 | JGI IMG/M metagenome (GOLD analysis project Ga0209654, IMG submission 184646) | Marine microbial communities from expanding oxygen minimum zones in the Saanich Inlet - ESP_161SG_22_DNA (SPAdes) (version 2) | ecosystem: Environmental > Aquatic > Marine > Intertidal... | reverse complement strand
GAGACTGGGGTTGGGGCAATGGAGAATCTCAATATTATTTGGAAGACAACATAAATGTTTCTAACGGAACTCTCAAGATCCATGTAAAAAAGGAAAATCAATCGGGGTTTCAATATACTTTCGACTGTAATAAACTCAATAGATGATATGGTTTTAATGGATGGAGAAATACGTTACACAGATATTATCTCCTATAGTTTAGACAACAACGCAATTGTAACGTACGACTGGGTATCAGATATTGATTTTGGAGCTGGATTAAGTGGTGAAGGGAATACTTTGGATTTTTTTGCAACCAACTCATCACCTAACCCTATTACTGCCAATGTTATAGTAACAGCTACAGTTACAACTAATGGAGTAACTTGTGCATCCCCACCCGAAACTTTTACTATTACTGTTAACCCTGCTTCAGGCTCAGTAACCGACCAGGATGGCAATACATACGACTACCTTACCTGTGGCAACCAAGTTTGGACAGTAGAGAACGCCGAGATGGTTACTTATAGAGACGGAACTGATATAACACAAGTCACTGTCCCAACTATTGCATAACACGCAATTATTTCTATATAGCATGCAAAAAAGATCAAGATCTTTAAACAAATAATTGTTCTAAAAAACCTTTGGATAATAATTCTAAAAACTTGGGATTATTAATGAAACAGAAATACTGTTTAGTATTCCTAACTTAAGGAATATTTAATAATGATTTAACTTTCTTTACTATTTTCATCAATTAAATAACATTTTATTGACTCATTATTAGTGCTAATTTAAGATTGATAGGTTGGTTTGTTTTTAAATTTGTTAGTATGATGATGGAAAAACGAAATGTAAAACTTGTTGTTATCTCAGATACTCATTTGGGAACTATCGGGTCTAGAGCAAAAGAATTGCATCAATATCTCAAAAGCATTCAGCCTGAAATAATTGTATTGAACGGAGATATTGTAGATATATGGCAGTTTAGTAAACGACATTGGAATAAGCATCACACCAAAGTTATTCAACAGATTCTTAAATTTATTTCCAATGGAGTTAAAGTCCACTATATTGCTGGTAACCATGATGAAGCTCTTAGGCGATTTCTAAATTTTGAATTGGAGGGTTTTAAAATCAGTAATAAATTATTGATGAATTTAGACGGGAAAAAGGCATGGTTTTTTCATGGAGATGTGTTTGATGTTACCATGAAGCATTCTCGTTGGCTAACTCGCTTGGGCGGATTTGGATATGATTTATTGATCTTTTTGAACTCCGTAGTTAATCGGATTTTAACTTTTTTTGGACGCGAGAAATTATCTTTTTCAAAAACCATAAAAAACAAAGTTAAAGCAGCCGTGTCTTATATTAATAGCTTTGAGACGACTGTAATTGAAATTGCTATGAAAAACAATTTCGATTTTGTGATTTGCGGTCATATCCACCAACCTGTCATAAAAAAGGTCAAGTCGAAATCTAAAAGTGTTGTTTATCTAAATTCTGGAGATTGGATTGAAAATATGACAGCACTGGAATACAACAATAAAAAGTGGTCAATTTTTAATTACAATTCTGAATTATTTCAAAATAATGTTGATGATCATAACTATAAAGACGTCAAAACTCTTTTTTCTGATTTAGTTGAAGACATCACTATCGCAACTTAAAATTTATGAAACTTCTGTACGCAATACAAGCCACAGGTAATGGTCATATTTCCAGAGCAAAAGAACTTATTCCATTATTACAAAAACATGTTGAAATTGATGTTTTATTGAGTGGGACTTCAGCAGATATTGAATTGGGGCTTCCTGTTCGTTATCGTTTTAAAGGACTCAGTTTTATCTTTGGGAAAAATGGAGGTATTGATATTTGGAAAACTATTTTAAGTATGAATCTCTGGCAATTCTTTAAAGACATAAAACGTCTTCCACTTAATGAATATGAATTTATAATTAATGATTTTGAACCTGTTTCTGCTTGGGCTTCTGTTTTAAGCAACACCCATTGTATTGCCTTGAGTCATCAATACAGTTTGCTTTTGAGTAATGTGCCAAAACCACAAAAGAGGGCCAAATTTTCAAATTTTATTTTAAAACATTATGCCCCTTCAACCTTAGGTTACGGATTTCATTTTGAATCCTATAACTCCGCTATTTTTTTACCAATCATAAAAAGTGAGATAAAATCTGTTAGCCCTATCAAAAAAAATTACTTTGTTGTATATCTGCCCGCATTTGACGATCAAAAAATCATCAAAGCACTTTCAAAATTTTACAAAACCAATTGGATTGTGTTTTCAAAATATTGTAAGGAAAAATATAGCTTTGGTAATATTTGTGTAAGGCCAATTTCAACAAAAAAATTTAATAAGAAATTAATAAATTGTAGAGGGGTGCTTTGCGGGGCGGGATTTGAAACACCAGCCGAAGCACTATATTTGAAAAAGAAACTATTGGTTATTCCAATGAAAAATCAATATGAGCAACAGTGTAATGCTGAGGCTTTAAAAAAACTAGGAGTACCTGTTTTAAAAGGGTTAGAAAAGAAAGATTTAGGAGTTATAAAATCATGGATTGAGTCCAAAAAAATTGTCAAGGTGGATTATTCAGAGACCCCACGGAAAGTAATTAATAAAATTTTTATTGATTATGTAAGAAGCGAGTCTAGGAAAAAGATAAATAATAAACTTAAATTACGGTCATCAGATATTTAAAAACAGTTTATTTAAGTTATTCATAGTTGGTAATTTAAAACTCAATTACGAACTTTAAGAAGTTATGGTTTACCTTTTCTCTTAATTCTGTCCGGAAAATCGGTGATAATAGCATCAACTCCCCAGGAAATTAATTCTTCGATTCGATTCTTTTCATTTACAGTCCATGTGTGGATTTCAAACCCCTCACTGTTAATATATTTGACTATGTCCTGAGTCAAATTACTGTGATTGGGGTTAATAGCAAAAGCATTGAGCTCACGAGCAACCGGAATTGCTTCAAGAGGATTCTTTTCTGTTAAGACTGCAATACCAAATTCTTTTGTAAGTTTATTAAACGCACGCAACTCATCCCAATCAAAACTAGAAACAAACAACTGATTCGCTTCCCAATGTCCCTCTTCAATGGCTTTTTTTATTATATCTAAAACTCCCTTTGCGGTGTTTTTTCCTTTAAGTTCAATGTTAAGTCGAGCGCTTCCATTTATAGCGTCAATGATTTTGTCAAGAGTTGGTATAGGTTCACTTCCCATTACTTTTAACGTATGAAGCTCTGCTAGCGTTTTCTTTTCAATTTCTCCACTAGTGTTGGTTAATTTATGAAGTGTTTTGTCATGAAAAACAACAATTTCTCCACTAAGACAACGAAACACATCGATCTCAATACCGTCAACGCCAAAAGCGAGCGCTTTTTGCACAGATAGTACCGTGTTTTCTGGCGCAAGACCTTTAGCGCCTCTATGCCCAAAAAGTTGAATTTCTTGAGAAATTGCGGAGGGCATAAGAAGCAATGTAGCGATGCTAACAAATAAAAGTTTCATTATTTAAATGTATTAAATAAAACCCAAAATATGTCAATTTGTTTTGAATTAAATCTTTAAGTTTATATAAAAATTTATAGCGATGGTTTTGAAAACAATTCAATTGATTCCACCAGCCATTTTAAAAGGTTTTTGACTAGTACTTAGGGTCGCAACTAAGTTTTGTAATTTATACTTTCCAGTTTAACTAAATATGAGAGTAAACATTTGTAGTATAACATTGAACATATATGTTGTCACTATTCTTTAAAGCAAATTAAATTTGCTTATATAATTTTTAAAAAATGAAATATTTTAGCAGCTTCTTTATCCTATGTTTATTATTTACTTCGCTTTTATTTTCACAAAACAGTAATGACTTTGCACTAACATCAGATAAAGTTGATCGGATGCAGTGGTGGAGTGAGGCTCGATTTGGCATGTTTATCCATTGGGGGTTGTATGCTTTGCCTGCCCGTCACGAATGGGTGATGAGTAATGAGCAAATCTCTAAGAAAAATTATGAAAAATATGTAGAATACTTCAATCCAGATTTATACAATCCAAAAGAATGGGCCCTACTTGCTAAGAATGCAGGAATGAAATACGTAGTATTTACAGCCAAGCACCACGATGGATTTGCAATGTATGACACTAAATACTCTGACTATAAAGTCACTAACTCACCCATTGGAAGGGATTTGTTAAAAGAATTAATTGATGCCTTCAGAGCGGAGGGTATCCGAATTGGATTGTATTACTCTCTTATTGATTGGCATCATCCGGACTTTTTAGTTAACGAACATATTCATCCGGAGAGAAACAATCAGTCAGAAATTGCAAATGATAAAAATCGAGATAAGAAGAAGTTTCAAAAATTTTTAAAAAACCAAATAACGGAGCTTATGACCAACTATGGTCAAATAGACGTTTTATTTGCTGACTTTTCGTATCCTCATAAAAAAAATGGTAAAGGAAAAGCGTATTGGAATTCTGAGGATTTATACAATCAAATTCGTAAGCTGCAACCGCAAATCATATTAAACGACAGACTGGATTTGGAAGAAGAAGGCGGCTGGGATTACAAGAGTCCTGAGCAATTTATGCCTCGGAATTGGGTTACTTACAAAGGAGACAAGGTGCCATGGGAAACTTGCCAGACCTTTTCTGGGTCTTGGGGATATCATAGAGATCAGTACAGTTGGAAAAGCCCAAGACAAACAATAGTCATGTTAATTGAAACGGTGAGTAAAGGTGGTAACCTTCTTTTAAATGTTGGTCCAACAGCGAGGGGCGTTATTCAATCCGAGGCTGTTGAACGTTTGGAAGCCACTCAGGAGTGGATGAAATACAACAGTCGTTCTATATATGCCTGCACAGCAGCTCCGGATGAGTTTGAAACCCCAGACAATTGCTTGCTTACCTATAACCCAAAAACCAACAGGCTTTATGTACATGTATTGGAGTGGCCGTTTAAAACGCTATATCTTCCTGGCCTAGCAGGCAAGGTTAAGTATGCGCAGCTACTAAATGACGCCTCTGAACTAAAACTTGGAACCCAAAAAGGAGCTTGGCTTGATGATGTAAATGAAGGTGATACGGGTCTTAAAATTAATATTCCAGTTAAAGTACCTAGTTTAGAAGTGCCTGTAATAGAGCTTTTTTTGAAGTAAACAGATGATTTTATGAATAAACTTTTTTTGTATTCGTCTTTTTTTTTAGTGGTTGCTTGTACTACTAGTCAATCGGATCAAAAGAATGTAACTCCATCCTCTAACAAACAACCTAATATAATTTTGGTCTTAACCGATGACCAAGGCTTTAAAGATGTTGGCTTTAATGGCTCTGAGGATATTTTAACACCCAATATTGATAATATTGCAAAGCAGGGAATTGTGTTTACAAACGGATATGTGTCGCATCCGTACTGCAGTCCTTCTCGTGCAGGAATTATGACAGGTCGCTATCAACAGCGTTTTGGACATGAACACAATGTTCCTTTTGCGCCAGAAGATGATACTATGGGTACTCCTATTAATGAGGTCTTTCTTTCACACAAAATGAAAGAAGCTGGGTACAATACCTACGCTATTGGAAAATGGCATTTGGGCGATCACCCCTCATTTTTGCCACACCATCGAGGCTTTGATAAGTGGTTTGGCTTTTCGGGCGGGCACATGAATTTCTGGGGTTTGCCTCAAAATAACAATCGCATGTATGTACAGCGTAATGATACCAAAATTCCCGCTAGCGCACTTACTTATTTGACAGATGATTTTACTCAAGAAGCCTTATCAAATATTAAAAATAATGGAGATAAGCCATTCTTTATGTATTTGTCCTACAATGCACCCCATAGCCCAGACCACGCTACTATAGAATATTTAAATAAAACAGCACACATAGAGTTTGGAAAGCGAAGTGTTTATGGTGCTATGATAGCCGGTATTGACAGCGGTGTTGGTAAAATTGATGCACTTTTAACTAAAATGGGCATCAGAGACAATACTATGATAATTTTTCTTAGTGATAACGGAGGGCGACTTGATGCAGCCAACAACAATCCATATCGAGGGCACAAAGGAATGCTTTTTGAAGGAGGAATTCGGGTGCCATTTGCACTCTCTTGGCCTGCTAAGTTGCCTAAGGGTAAAACCTATTCAGAACCTATTATTTCCCTTGACTTATTTGCAACATGCATTGCTGCGGCAGGCCTTGAGTCAAATGCATCTGATGCGTTGGACGGCATAAATTTATTGCCTTTTTTAAGCGCAGCCAAAGGCCAAAATACAGAAAGACCCCTATTTTGGCGTGTAGCTAATGGGGAAGAATATGCCATTAGAAAAGGCAACTTTAAGCTCATCAAAAGTGCGTATAAAAATAAGACCATGCTTTTTGATTTGAAACAAGATGAAATGGAAGTCAACGATATCGCTACTAAACATCCAGCCATTGTCGCTCAATTGCTTAAATTGTATGAAAATTGGAACAGCGAACTGGAATCACCTCTTTGGATAGACCCGCATTTAAAAAATGTTAAAAAAGAGGAAGCTAACACGATGCATATCAGAAAAAAGTCGCTTTCCAAAAAAGAACAACAGTACTATGATTAATCGAAATCCGTTCATTGCACTCCTTTTTAAAAATAGCTGTTTCTTGTCCTTGTTTTTTGTTTGTTTTAGCACGCTACTTCTTGCTCAACGAACTGCCCCAGCAAGACCAAACATCATCTTTATTCTTACGGACGACCACCGATATGACTTGCTTGGAGCCACAGGAAACAAATTAATCCAAACCCCAAATATTGACAAATTAGCAGAAGAAGGAATACTGTTTACAAATGCCTACGTTACAAGCGCTATTTGTACGCCAAGTAGAGCTTCTATTCTTTTGAGTCAGTTTGAGCGAAAACACAATGTAAATTTTAACTCAGGAACAAGCGTGTCTGAAGCTGCTTGGAATACTTCCTACCCTGTAGTGCTTCGTAACAATGGCTATTATACGGGATATATTGGTAAAAATCATGTTCCCATTGGAGTAGGCGGATATAAATCGGGCGTGATGGAAGCATCTTTTGATTATTGGTATGCGGGTCATGGACACCTCACTTTCTACCCCAAAGACCGACACGAAATTTTCAAAGGAGCTAAAAACAACACACAAGTTGAGATTTTAGAGGAAGGGATCTCCGACTTTTTCAGTAACGAACACAAGCTAAAAGGAGCAAAGCATTTTTTAAATAGTATTCCCAAAGACAAGCCCTTTTGTATGAGTATCAATTTCAACTTGCCCCATGGAGCAAGTACCAGCACTATGAAAATGCTTCCAGCAGACCCCGATACCTACAAAACCCTGTACCGAGATTTGGAAATCCCCCTACCCAAGCATTATGTTGCCAAGGCAGATATAAAAACACCAAAACTTCCTGCAGATGTATTGCATGCAGCAGACAGACAAAACAATTATGATTTTGTTGATAACGAAAACACGCTACGCGAGCGCATGATTCGAAATATGCAAGCCGTAACGGGTATTGATGGTCTTGTTGGGAACCTTAGAGAGACCCTCAAGCGTTTAGATCTTGATAAAAATACCATCATTATTTTTACTTCCGATCATGGCATTTTTTGGGGAGAATACGGCTTGGGAGGAAAGGCACTCTGTTACGAAGTAAACACGAAAGTTCCCATGATTATTTACAATCCAAATGCGTCTAAAAAAAGAAGGGGTATTAGGTCAAATCAACTGGTACAAACCATTGATATAGCCCCAACCATGCTACAATATGCTGCTATTCCTATTCCTAAAACATATCAGGGTAAACCTTTAAATGATGTTATTGATGGTGATGATATTGCTGTTCGAGATTATTTGTTTACTGAAAACTTATGGTCTACCCATTTTGGAAACCCGCGTTGTGAGGCAGTACAAGACAAACGTTGGAAATACATACGCTACTACAAAAACGAAAACTTTTCTGCCAAGTACTTAATCGATACCGCAAAAAAATTCAATGTTAACTTGACGAGCATGCTATATGCAAATCACGATCCACAAATTGCAGTTTATCAATCCTTTATCAATACACCCATTGAAGGCGAGCAGCCCGTATATGAAGAACTTTTCGACCTTAGCAATGATGCCGATGAACAATTCAATTTGGCTGCAAATACAACCTATACTGCCAAACTAGAGGAAATGAGAAGCCTTTGGCGAACCGCTATAGTGGAAGCGAGGGGCATGGATACTCCACAAATAGTTAGATATACCGTTGAAAGCCAAGCGGAGCACAACGCTAATTTTAAACCAGAATAGGTACAGCCTTTTCCGAAACCAAAAGATTAAGGAACAATGAAAGCGACCAAACTTTTTTTATTTGTACTGATAATTTTAAGTGTCTCATGTAGTAATGAAGACACCACCAACCCTGTTTCCTTCAATGACGGCTGGAAATTCCACAAAGGCGATGTTGACGGAGCTCAAAACACCGATTTTGACGATATTTCTTGGCGAGATATCACACTACCGCACGATTGGGCTATTGAAGGCCCCTTTGATAGTTCCTTTAACGCAAGGAGTGGCGGTTTGCCCTTTCATGGTGTTGGATGGTATCGCAAACAATTTGATATACCAAATACCGCAAAGGGCAAGCACATAACGCTTCATTTTGATGGAGCCATGAACAATGCGAAAATTTGGCTTAACGGCAACATGATTGGTGAGCGCCCATACGGTTATATTGGTTTTTCAGTGGATTTAAGTCCGCATCTAAATTATGGTGGAACCAATATCGTCGCTGTTCAGTTAGCTCCCGAAGACTTTTCTTCTAGGTGGTATCCAGGTGCCGGTATTTATCGCAATACTTGGTTGGAAATAAACAATGAAATTCATGTTGCTAAGTGGGGTACTTTTATCACAACCCCAAGCATTTCTGAAAATGAGGCATCAATCAATATTCTGGCCGAGATTGAAAGCATCGCAAGCGAGGATAAAGAAGTAAGCATACAAACTACTATTTTTGATCCAAACAATAGGGAAGTAGCCAAAACAAATAGCGTATTAGTTCAAACAAAACAAAACAGTATCGTGGAAGCAGTTCAAACCACTACTATAGAAGCGCCTATGCTTTGGGACTTAGATACGCCAAACTTATACACAGCTAAGACGACTATCATACAGGGCAACAAGGTTTTGGACCGTTATAATACTACTTTTGGTATAAGAACTATCGAATATGGTGCTGATTTTGGTTTTAAACTCAATGGAAAAAAAACCCGTTTTAAAGGGGTTTGCTTACACCACGATCTGGGTCCACTGGGAACAGCCGTAAACACACGCGCAACAGAACGTCAGCTTGAAATTATGCAAGACATGGGTGTAAATGCCATTCGCACAAGCCACAATCCTCCTTCTCCCGAGCAAGTGCAGCTTTGCGACCAAATGGGCTTGATGATACAGGTAGAAGCTTTTGATGTTTGGCAAATGGCAAAAGTGGAAAACGATTACAGCAAACACTTTGACGACTGGCACGAGCAAGATTTACGTGATATGATCCGTACTTTTAGAAATAGCCCTTCTGTTGTGATGTGGAGTATTGGAAATGAAATTTTAGAGCAATCCCAAAACACAATAGGCACTGAAATCGCTCAAAGTCTGGTGGCTATTTGTAAAGACGAAGACACCACAAGACCTACAACGGCTGGCTTTAACCAATATCGAAAACCCATGGAAAACGGTATGGCTGATGCTATTGATTTGGTAGGGTGGAATTACAAGCCTCGAAAGTATGAGGAAGTATTGGAAAAACATCCCAACTGGATTGTTTATGGGTCCGAAACTTCTAGTACCGTAAGTAGCAGAGGAACCTATCATTTGCCCATTGAGAAATACGTCAAACACGAATCTTTGGAAATAACCAGCTATGATTTTATTGGTCCCCCATGGGCTTATCCCCCGGATATTGAATTTGAAGCATTGGAAAAAACACCCCATAATTTAGGAGAATTTATTTGGACAGGATTTGATTACTTGGGCGAACCCACTCCTTATGGAGGAAAAGACAATTCCACCAACGGATATTGGAATGGAGATTGGCCTGCAAGGAGTTCCTATTTTGGAGCTGTAGACCTTTGCGGACTTCCAAAGGACAGGTTCTATTTGTATCAAAGTCAATGGACCAGCTCCCCAATGGTTCATGTACTACCACATTGGAATTGGGAGGGCAAGGAAGGCGAAATAATACCCGTTGTTTCATATACCAATGCGGAAGAAGTAGAGTTATTTGTCAATGGACAATCGTTGGGTAAAAAGCGTAAAGGAGTTGACAAAACACCTATCCCTATCAATTTTATTGACTGGGAAGGAGGTCGCTACAAAGGAACCCATTTGTCGCCCTATCGCTTGATGTGGGAGGTGCCTTATAAACCAGGATCGCTTCGGGTTGTTGCATACACCAATGGTGAAGTAGTTGCAGAAAAGCGTATCCATACAGCTGGTAAGCCAGCTAAGATTGAACTTATTCCAGACAGAGTTTCGCTCCATGCAGATGGCAAGGATATTTCTTTTATTACGGTTCGCATTACCGACAAGGATGGTAATTTATGCCCTAATGCAAACCATTTGATCGAATTTTCTGTTTCTGATTTGGGAACGATAGCTGCGGTTGGCAATGGCGATCCAGCTACAACGGCACCTTTTCAATCAAATCAGCGCAAGGCATTTAATGGGTTGTGTATGCTAATGGTAAAGACCACAAAAAAATCAGGAACTATTTCTATTCAAGCAACTTCGGACGGACTGAAAACGGCATCAACATCTCTTTCATCAGATTAGTTCTTAATATTTTTAAAACGGGACGAATATTCAGATGGGGTCATGTCGAATAAACTTTTAAATGACTGCGTAAAATACCCAGCAGTATTAAATCCTGTTTTGAACATACTTTCTTTAGCACTAAAACCTTTTTCTAGGTATTGCGCAGCAATTTTGAGTCTGTAGTTACGCACAAACTCAGTTGGTTTTAATCCTGTAATCGCTTTAGTCTTGTTGTAAAAAGAAGTTCTGCTCATTCCTATATTATCGGCAAGTACTTTGGTTGTAAACGATGAATTGTCCAGATTGCGTTCTATTTCTGCTACAACTTTCTGTATGAATTGCTCCTCAATATCTGTAACATCTATTAAGTTTGGTTCAAATGGAGCTTTTTTAAATTCTTCGTGAATTCGTTTTCTATTTTCAAGTAACGAGTTGATCTGCATCTTTAACACATCCATATTGAATGGCTTTATCAAATAAACGTCTGCACCGGCTTTAAGTCCCTCAATTCGAGATTCATTTGTTGTTTTTGCAGATAGTAAGACAAATGGAATATGATTAGTACTTATGTCTTTTTTCAATTCCCTACACACCTCTATTCCATCTATACCTGGCATCATAATATCGCTAATGATAACGTCTGGATATTTTTCACGTGCAACCTCAAGCCCTTTATTTCCGTTTTCACAACTTATGATGGCATAATTATCACTTAATTCAGAAGCGATATAATGGTTTATTTCAATATTATCTTCAATGATTAAAAGCAAGGGTTTATCGTTATTTTCATAAGAAACTATTTCTGAACTGGTGTTTTCTTCTGGCGTTGGTATGTCCAATGTTGTTAAGATAAGTTCTTTGTTATCAATCATTTGGTCTGATGTTAAATGCGAAGCACCTAAAGGCAATTCAAGTGTAAACGTACTTCCTTCTTGAGGCTTGCTTTTGACGTGAATTTTTCCACCATGAATGTTTGCTAAACTTTGCGAAAAAGATAATCCTATACCAACTCCCTGATTTTTTTTACTCTGATTATTCGCTTGGTAGAAGCGTGTGAATATATTTTTCAAATCTTTTGATTTGATTCCTATGCCATTGTCCTCTACATTAAGCGAGACATAACCTTCTGGATAGTTTTCGTTCGAATTTTTTACAACAACCTTGACACGTATTTGTCCTTTTTTAGGAGTAAATTTTATGGCGTTTGACAATAGATTATGGATAATTTTTTCCAATTTATTTAAATCAACCCAAGCAAAGATTTTCTCATTTGGAAAATCATATTCGAGGGATATATTTTTTTGGTCTGCCAATGGGTAAAATTGGTCGCTTATTTTCTTAATACTACTGAGGATGTTAATGTGTTCACAAGCGAGTTGTGTTTTTCCTTGCTCAAGCTTTCTAAAGTCCAAGAGTTGTTTGGTTAGTTTTAGAAGATAGTCAGCATTTCGTTGAATTGTTGTGTATGATTTTAAACGATCTTCTTTTTTAAGCGAATCTACTTTTTTGATGAGTTTTTCAACGGGACCAAGTATAAGGGTAAGTGGTGATCGTAATTCATGAGATATATTGGTAAAGAATTCGAGTTTTGCCGTATTTAATTCTTTTTCTTTTTCTTTTTCAAGTCTGTCAAATTCCAATTTGCGCTTTCGTCTAATGTTGATGAGTGTATACTGACCAAAGAGAAAAAAAACAGCAAATAATAGCAATACGTATGATATTTGCGCAAATGTTGTCAAATACCATGGTGGATATATGGTAATCATAATAGATGCAGGTTCCATAGACCATGTTCCATTGTCGTTACTTCCGTACACGTTAAATACATAATCTCCTGGGGGGATGTTGGTATAGTTGGCAATTCTCAGTTTTGAGGAAGTTTCAATCCATTCTTTATCAAATCCTTCGAGTTTGTATCGGTATTTATTGAGTGATGGATTGTCAAAATGAAGTGCAGAAAAACTTAATGAAAAATTATTTTTGTCGGCGTCTAAAAAAAGTTGCTTGGTGTGTGTTATGCTGTTTTCTAAGTGCATATTACCACCAATCGCTTCATGCGTTCCTATAGGCTCATACATAACATTTAAACCTGTTAATACAGTTGTTGGTGCTATGTCAATTGAAGTATTGTCGTTTGGAGTGAATACATTGATTCCATTGATTCCTCCAAAAACCAATTCACCCTTATTTCTTTTGAGTGCCGAAATTTCACTCATTTCAGGGTTTTGCAATCCACTTACAGCATAGGTTTTGTAGGTTTCATTTAGAGGATTAAATGCGATTAGGCCATTGTTTGTACCTACCCACAAAACACCATTGCTATCTTCGGTTATAGAATTGATGACATCATCTGGGAAAAGTAAATTTTGTCGATTATAGCGTTTAAATCCTATAGTAGAACCATCTTCTGTACGTATCATTTTATTGAGCCCTCCTCCAATAGTACCAATCCAAAGCGTTTTATCTGAACTTTCAAAAATTTGTAAGGTGTAATTGCTTCCAATACTGTTAGAGTCTTCTGGGTTGTGTTGATAGGAAACGAAGGTGCTCTTGGAAATATCGGTACTGTTTTCGTCCAATTTATTTAAACCATTATTTGTTGACAACCACAAAACCCCATAACTATCTCTGTAAATATCTCGAATTATTTTCCCTGACAGTTGTTTATTTTCATTTGGTGAATCTATAAAGGTGAATGTTGTATTTTTTCCGTCAGCGGTCCATTTTGCCAAACCCAAACCATAGCCGTAGTAACCAATCCAGAGTTGTTCCTTTCCTTCTCCCAAAACAGAGTGGATTGCTCTGTAAAAAATATTACTACCGTCTATGGTTGGCTTATTGTATTTTGCGAATTGAAATGATTCCGGAGAGGAATAGCGATTCACTTTAAGCATATTGAGTCCTCCGCTTTCGGTCGAAAACCAGAGTATGGAATTCTCACTATCAATAATGTTTTCAGAAATGGATAAAACTTTATTTGAACTAAGCCCCCGATTGTCTTTGGTAGCAGTGAATACATTAAAAAAATTGTAGTGCTTGTTATTGCGATCTAAAAAACTAACTCCCCCTCCTTCAGTTCCTATCCAAAGATTTTCAAATTGATCTTCGTGTAAACTCCTAATTTTATTACCGCCCAAACTGTTTGGAAAGCTGTCTTTGTTAAAATGACCAAATCGAAAGTTGTTGTTTGTTTTTTTATAAATACCTCCTCCGTTGGCACCAACCCACAAGTTTCCCGTTTTATCCAAGAATACAGATTTTACAGAGTTGTTCTTTAATGTTAAAAAGTCAAGATTTTCAAAATCAATGGTATCTACGCGAAGTATTCCTTTTTCAAATGTCACAGAAGAAAGCCTATCCTCAATCACGCACCAAAGCCTACCCTTTGTGTCAATTGCGGCTGATTCATCGGTTACAGTAGCTGAAATAGCTATTTTCAGTCTTTTTTGATGGTAGCTTATGGTATCATCCCTCAAAATCCATTTGGAATTACCTGCGCCGTCTAGCTGCGTTACAAAATTAGGGTCTGTATGCGGTTGAAAGGAAATGTTTTGTAAACGCGATCCTACTTTGATGTAATGAAGGGCATAAGTGCCTTCATTGGTTTCGTAAAAAACAGTGTTATTTTTGGTGTAAATTCTCTTTGCATCCGCTTCTTTTTTGGGTTTACTTTCAATACTCAATAGAACAAACTCCATTTCGTCAATATCTTCTTTGATTAACGCGTAGCAAATTTTGGATCGGAATTGAACCCATAAAACACCATCTTGACTAATTGTAATTCTGTTCGCATAGCTACCCATTTGAGGAATCACTGAATGAAAACTTTTGAAACGTTCTGTTTTTGAATTGTAAAGATTGAGTCCTCCGTCCAATGTCGCAATCCATAAGTTTCCAAATGAGTCGGTTTTGATGTCTTGTACTATTCTTCCAGATAAAGCAGTATCATTTCCACTAATAGGTTTAAATACATCAAAATTGTAGCCATCAAATTTGTTCAGTCCATCATTGGTGCCAAACCACAAGAATCCCTCGTTGTCTTGTGTGATACAGTTTATATCGTGTTGTGATAAACCATCTCTAGCTGTAAAATTTTTAAAGATGTACGATTCTTGTTGACTGTAACCCAAAAAAGCAACAAACATGATGTAATAAAAAAAACAGTCAACTACTTTTTTCATGTAATTTTATTATGAATGATTTAGTTTAACTAATTTACATTTATTAAATTAAAATAGTACTAAATAATCTGCTAAACCACCTACGGATTTAATTATTGATAATTAGACACATAAAAAAGAACATAACTTACGTTGCAAAGACTTTATTTCTTTAAGTTAGTGATTTTAAATTATTTAAACCCTATGCCAAAAAAAGTGAATAGATTGAAAGTTCTCTGCTGTGCCCTTTTGTTCACGGCCGGACTTTTTGGTCAAGTCAATAGGGTAGTTGTTGCTCCAGAAATACAAAAGTTTATTGGTGATGTTTCTGAACTTGATAGATTAAAATATTTCACGATACATGTTACCGCAAATACACCACTTTTACAATCTTTTTATAAAGATTATAACGTAGTAAGATCAGGAAGAAACTTTTATGGTCCAGGTATCGATGCTAAAAAACAGAAGGGTGCGGTTGGGCTTTATCCAAAAGTAAATTCTAAGAATGGCTCAAGTGTCAAGCCTGTTCGTCGTTTTGTGTCAACAGAACATCCACGAAATGTATATAAAGAAGGTTTAGATATCGAAGCTTTGTCTGATTGGGCAGTAGAGTACTTCAAAAAAATGGATGATGATAAACGTCCACTTTGGTACGAACCTATGAACGAACCGTTTGTTCACGCAAAAGACTTTTATGACGAAAAAGATTGGGATCCAGTTGCTGAACTCCGTGTCAAAACAGAAATGTCTCAAATGTACCGTGCACTGGGTGCAAAAATACATGCAGAACCCACATTAAAAAACATCAAAGTTCTTGGGTATGGTGCGGCATGGCCTTCCTTTGAACTCAAAGATTTTCAAAATTGGAAAACAAATATGGGGTTGTTTCTGGATATTGCGGGAGATGAAATAGATGCCATATCCTACCACTTGTATGATGGAGTTAATCAAGCTGGACAAAATAACAAGCGCCAAGGAAGTAATAACGATGCTATTATGGACATGGTGGAAGCGTATAGTTACAATCGTTGGGGATTCATAAAACCGCATGCAATTACAGAATACGGAGGTATTGAGAAAAAAAAATTTACATTGATTAAGAATATGCAGTCCATTCGGTCTCAAAATGCTATGATTTTTGGGCTGTTTGATCGCCAAGATCGATTGGAAATATCAATTCCCTTTACGGTCGACAACGCTACTTGGCACATTACTAAGCAAAACGATTATCTTCCCTACAAGGCTGTATTGTGGCGTCCCGAAAATATGGGCGTTCCCCTTAAAGATATCACGGGATGGGTTTACACGAATCGAATTCATTTCTATCAACTTTGGAAAGATGTTAAAGGAAAGCGTGTTTTCACTTCGACTGCTAATCCAGACATTCAAGTTCAGGCTTTTCTAGATGACAAGCATTTGTATGTTGCTTTAAACAACCTCGATGAGTCTCCACAACAAGTAAGTTTGGATGTGGCTTCATTGGGTGTTAACATTCAAAATATTAGTATTAAATCATTAACTGTTTTCCAGGAAGATTTTCCTCGCTACTACGAAGATACTGTTCCATCAATTTCGAGTGAATTTTATATAGAAGCTGCAGAGACAATAGTCTTGGCATACAACCTTAAAACGCCTATGGCATTTAAGAATCAAGTCAATGCAAAACGCTATTATTCAACCGGCTTTTTAGTACCAATCGAAGCCCACAATGAAATGACTTTTGAGTTTAAAAATGTCAAAAGTGGACATGGATTCGCATCGCTAAGCATGAGTATTGGCCGAAATCACGATGTTTCCAAACGCCCCAATGTATTAATTAATGGGACGAAAGTAGCTGTTCCATTCAATTGGAAAGGGTACGATCAAGCCAATAGAAAAAAATTCTTTGGGACTATTGAAATTCCTGTTCCCATAGCGTTAATAAAAGAAAATAATACGGTAAGCATTCGTTTTCCAGATAGTGGAGGTCACCTGAGCTCGCTAATATTGAATGTAGAAACTTCAAAAAAACCAATTCAATAAGTTCTATTATTTATGGTAAAAAGTTTACGAAGTGCACAACTATTAATTGTCATTTGCTCTTTTCTTTTACAAGCGCAAAATGAAGTAAATTTCACTACAATAGATGGTTTTAGTGATGGAGCTCTTTATAACCAAACGAACTGGAGTGCAAGTAATCAAGCAGTTACGTGGGTTGTTGATACCCAATCGGGAGTGGTTTCTACTGTAGGGGATTGGAAACGAGCAGCTTGGCAACAAGGATTTGTTTTATCCAGTATAGGAGATGCAATTACTCTTAGGGTAGATTTCAATATGTCGGGCACATTTACAGCACAAAACAACCCATTGATGAATTTTGGTTTTGGTTCTGGCAGTAATGTTAATGATGTATTATTTACATCCAACAAAGTTTACTTGTCAACAAGAGTTGATCCCGTAAATTACTCAAGTCCTATTCTACATTTAAGGGATGATAATGATTCGGTTGGACTTTTAACGGATGCTTATTTAACCATACAAGATTGTCAAAACACAAATACCAGTGATGATTTAGCTGTTGAGGTAACTCTAATTCTTGGAGCAAATGCCTCCAATTCAACTATTTCTGCAAAACTGATAAATGTGACAGATGCAACAGAAAGTAACTTAGGCTCCTATGTTGGAGTGAAAGCGGATATCTTCGCTGCTGCTTCATCGAACATTTACCCCTATTTTGGTTCTGGAAATCTCGGTAACGATACGTCTCTTTCTGCCATAAACGTAACCAAAGTATCTGTAACGGCTTCTTCTTCCATTAATATCAACCCTTCTATAAAAAGATATTTGGGCAATTCGTCAATACTTGATAGAGGTAAATATTTTAATCTGCATTCTACCGGTGGTAATGATACTGAACCTAATTTTTTTACCGACTACAATGCTACGCAACACGGACGGGGTTTTTGGGGACCTGCAAGTAAAGCGGTTCAAGATCAAGGACAAGTCGGTGTATACCCAAGCCCAAAATCTGGAACGAATGAAATTAGAGAGGTAAGCCGATATATTGCAACCGAACACCCCTATAATATTTACGAGGAAGGAATAAATTTAACAACCCTTTCCGATTGGGTAGTTGAGTATTTTAAGAATTTTGTAGGCGTCAACCTCAGACCTGAGTTTTACGAACCTATGAACGAACCTTTCGTTCACGCACGAGACTTTTATTCAGAACCCGATTGGACAGAATCTGCTGAAAATCGGGTAAAACAAGAAATGGCTCAAGTATTCAAAGAAATTGGAAGTAAAATGCATGCTACACCCGAGTTGGTAAATATGAAAGTCATTGGTTATGCCGCAGCTTGGCCCTCTTTTGAAAAAAATAACTTTGCTGTTTGGAATGAAAATATGAAAATGTTTATGGACATGGCAGGTGCAGATATGGATGCTTTTTCAACGCACCTATATGATGGAGTAAACCAGGTGGGACAAGATACCAAACGATCGGGGAGTAATATGGAGGCGGTATTGGATTTGATAGAATCTTATAGCTATGAAAAATGGGGAATAGTCAAACCGCATGTGATTTCTGAGTTTGGGGGCATTGTGGGATCAACCTATTCCGATATTAATAACGTGCAATCGATTCGATCCCAAAATGCGATGCTTATTGGCTTGTTTGAGCGTCAAGATATTACGGAGCTTGTTATTCCTTTTACCACAGGAAAATCAACATGGCACATTACAGAAGACAACAATAATTTACCCTATAAAGCGGTCCTCTTTAAACCCATTCCTTTTGGTGTTCCAAAAGATCAAATAACAAGTTGGGAATATACAGATCGCATTTATTTTTATGACTTATGGAAAAATGTAGAAGGAGAACGAATCTTAATTCGATCTAACCACCCTGACGTTCAGGCTCAAGGTTTTAGAAACGGAAATAAATTATATGTGGCGTTAAATAATTTAGAGGATGTATCACACACATTGAACCTTGCTTTTGATGAAACAAACCTTCCCTCGGTAAATGAAGTACGGATTAAATCTCTTATTGTTAATTCAAACGAATTGGCCCAATTTTCTGATCAAACTTCAACAACTATTCCTTCAACATATGATTTGGCAGTGAACGAAACGGTAGTGTTTGAATATACCTATAATACTGCTTTCAGCTTTAACAATGCGCTCATTTTGAATCGACATTACAACAACGAATCAACTGTTCAACCCATTATTGCCAACTCCCCAATGTCCTACACGTTTTCCAATGTACCAACCTCATCCGTTGAATATGCTACTTTACGCATGAGTATTGGACGCAAACACGATCGGTCAAAATCTCCAGTAGTCGTTTTGAACGGACAAACACTCAGCGTTCCTGCCAACTGGAAAGGGTATGACCAAGCCAACAGGGATGACTTTTTTGGGATGATCGAGATCGATGTTCCAATAGAATATCTTCAATCCACCACAACGGTTTCTCTTGAATTCCCTGATTCCAACGGACATGTTAGTTCTTTAGTGCTTATAACGGAAGCCTATGATGCAAATCTGTTATCGAATGATGACTCAATCAAACAATTACCCAAAGAGAAGCTATTGATTTACCCAAATCCTTCTCTTGGGTTGGTAAACTTAGACAATGCAATGATTGGAAAACTTGTTAAAATATTCGATTTAACGGGTAAAAAAGTCCATAACGAGAGGTATGATGGGAAGGCTATAGATTTACACCATTTACCAACAGGAGTATATATAGTAAGTGTCAACAAGCAATTTGCAAAAATTGTAATTAAGTAGCGCAAATCATGAAGCATTTTTATTTTTTGTGCTTTACCCTTCTGTTTTTTTTAGGAATTTCCAATTCCCACGCTCAACAAAAAAGCTCTGTATATTTTAAAAACGGAGATGTCATCTGCTTTTTAGGCGATAGCATTACCCACGGAGGGCAGTATCATGAATTTTTGCAGCTATTTTACGCAACTCGATATCCTGAGTTAAAGCTCTCTTTTCACAATTGCGGTATCTCTGGAGATAATGCCGCTGGAATGGTTGAGCGCTTTGAAGAAGATGTGATGAAACACAACCCAACACATGTTTTTTTGATGACTGGAATGAATGATGTCATTCGCACTTTGTATTTCGAAGGCATCGCTAACGATAAAATTTTGAATCAAAGAAATACTGCGCTTGAAAACTATAAAAAACAGACCACACTTTTGCTAGAAAAAATAAAAGCGCAGCAAGTAGTCCCCGTACTACTTACACCTTCTATTTACGACCAGTACTCCAAAATTGAAAAGGAAAACAACTTGGGTTGCAATGATGCGCTTATCGAGTGTTCCAATCATATTAAAAAACTAGGGAACAAGTATGATGCGCTCGTTATTGATCTAAACACACCCATGAAAGAACTCATGGAACGTGAACTAAAAAAAGATTCTCTTTTTACCATTGTTGGAAAAGACAGGGTGCACCCCGGTTCGACTGGGCATTTTATCATGTTTGAGGAAATTATTTCTGCACTTGAGCCAGAAACAATGGTATCTAAAATAACCATTGAATTATATAATGATGAACATTCAATAAAAAATGAGAACGTAGCACTTCGTAATGTGCAGTTGTCAGATAGCTTAATTTCTTTTCAGACGCATGAAAACAGCTTGCCTTTTCCTTTGGGAAATTACCTTGATAAAGCATTGTCATTAACATCTTTTATGGATGTGAATAACCAGCAATTGCTTCAGGTAGAAGGGCTAAAAAATGGAGCGTATGATTTATTTATTGAGAATGTATTTATCGATCGCTTTTCAACACAGGAGTTGTCTAGTGGAGTAAACTTAGCCACAAAAGAAAACACACCACATTACAAACAAGCGCAAGAAATAAAGCGCTTGTGTTCAGCCTATCGTCAAACACAGTTCCAGCTTCGCGCAGTTGCCTTTATACGGCACAGTTATCTTAACGACTACAAGGGTCCTGAAGATATAAAGCTTATGCAAAGGCATTTAACTAAAAAACTAAAAATCATAGAAGGCAAACCGTATTATAATTACATCAAAAAGAATATGGAAGCGTATTTTGAGACACTTCCAAAAATAGATTCTTTAAAAAACAGACTTGATACGATTCAAAATATCATTTATTTTAATAACACACCTCAACAACTCGGTTGGCGACTTGTAAAACAGGATTGATTGAGGAGTGATTTGATGATTTATATCACATTTTTGAACATTTCTAACATTGCTTTTTTTTGAATATTAATGATTTTATATTTTAATCCTTAAATGATTTTATATGAAAAATATTTACACAATTGCCTTATTATTTATAACTATTTCGGTAAACTCACAAACCACTATTGTTGATTTTACATCCGCAGAAGGTTATGCCCAGGGGGCATTAGATGCCAATGATGATTGGGGTGGCGCAAATTGGACTGCTAGTCCTAATAATTCTAGAATAGAATGTACAGGCGGCTATTCTTGGGCTAGATGGGGAGTTCCTTTTACAGTTAGTGGAACAGAAATTACTTTTGAAGTTCATTTCAGATTTAACATTGATTTCCCAGCAAATAAATTAATTGCTAGAATGGGATTTAATGATAATGGTGCTAATGCTGGTAATATTGCTAACATACAATTATCAACTTTAGCTGATGGAAACCTCTATGTAAGACATAGTAACGGTGGTAATGGCAATCCCGATAGTGGTGGGGCAGGACTTACTGATTTTCAACAAGATGATCTAGTTCTAAAAGTTTTACTTACTTTAGGTGCTGATGCTGCTAGCTCAACTATATCATCAAAGATGATTAATAGTACAGCTGGAATAGAATCTAATATTGCAATCATAAATCAGATTCCAGCAGGTGTGTTCACAAATGCAACTTCATCTGGAATTTCGGGTTTTATACATGTACAAGAAAACATTGGTGGAACCAGAAATATTTTGGTAGATAAAGTAATTATGACTCAGGGTAATACTTTGTCTTCTGATAGATTTAATTAACCTAATTTCAATTTATCTCAAAACCCTGTTCATAATGAACTTGGAATAACAGGTTTAGCGACAGGAAGTCTAGTTTCAATATACTCAGTTACTGGAGCAAAAGCGAGTAGCCATGTATTCAATGGAAGTTCATTAAACCTTAGTCACCTAAATACAGGTGTTTACTTTATGGAAACACCTGGCTTCGCTGTTAAAAAAATAATTAAAAAATAGATTTTTATTAATACAACGAATCAAAAGCCACTGAATTTCAGTGGCTTTTTTTTATTATATTTAACGCTATGAAATACTTATTAATAACATTGCTGTTTCTTTGTTCAGGTATATCAGCACAACATTCAAAAACACCTATTTATCCAGATGTCATGCCCTGTGCTTCTAATCTACCAATACAAAAGGTTACAAATTCCATTTCTATTAAAGAACGAATAAGCAGCCCGCAATTATGGTATTATCCGACAGACAAATCTATTCAAAACGCACCAGCAGTTTTGGTTTTACCGGGTGGAGGTTACCAAAACCTAGCTTTTAAAAAGGAAGGTACAGACGTAGCTGAGTGGTTAAACACCTTGGGTATTAACGCTTTTGTGTTGATGTATCGAACACCCTATTGGGAGTCAGCGTCTTGCAAGAAAGAAATTCCTATTTCAGATGCCAAACAAGCCATGCGTATCATTCGATTTCGTGCAAGCGAATGGAATATAAACCCAAACAAAATAGGAGTTTTGGGATTTTCAGCTGGCGGTCATTTGGCAGCGACACTTTCCACCCAGTTTGATTATGGTAAAAATACACGCAATAAAAGGGATTCGGTCAGCAGCCGTCCTGATTTTAGTATCTTGGTTTATCCCGTAATAAGCATGATAGATGCCTACACGCACAAAGGTTCAAAACAAAGTCTCTTGGGTATTAATCCAACAAATGAAGAAGTTATTGCCTTTTCTAATGAGTTACAAGTAAAAACGGATACGCCACCGGCCATTTTAATTCATGCTTCCAATGATATGGCGGTTATTGCCGAAAACAGCATCATGTATTATAAGGCCCTACTGGAAAAAAACATTCCTGCAGCTCTGCATATATGGGAAGACGGTGGTCATGGCTTTGGTTTAGACCGGGCAAAGGGGTCTGTAAAATCGTGGCCAAAAATCACTCAAGAATGGTTCCTTCAACGAGGAATTATAAAATATTAATCAAAACGTAAATTACTCGTGCTTTTGTAAACATCTCCAACGATTGCAAGATAGTTTTGCATCATCTGCTCCCTTTTTTCGGGTAATTTTTCTGCTAAATTGTTTTTTTGTGACGCATCTTCTGCCAAATTATACAACTGATATTCGTCTCCATTTCCTGATTCAATGCCTTTAGTAAAAAACATTTTGGGTCCAGGATGCGGTGGAATTAATACCCAATCGCCTTGTCGGTATGCGGTTCTGGAAGTAGCTTCCAAAATAAGGTCTTTACGACCTTCATTGGTTTTCCCTAATAATAAATTCAAATGATTTTCACTATCTATTTCAGGAGTTGATGCATCAAACATACTCGAGAGTGAAGAAAGCCAATCCACTTGTGAAATAATGGCATCAGAAGTGCTGGGCTCTATGGTCCCTTTCCAGTAGGTAACAAAGGGAACACGCGTTCCAGCTTCAAACAAACTGTATTTGCCCCCACGCAACCCCCCTGAAGGTGAATGGTTTCCTAATTTTTCAATGGCATAATCAACGTATCCATCATCAAGCACAGGACCGTTATCACTTGATAAAAATATAAGCGTATTTTCAAGCAGGCCTTCTTGCTCAAGCGTTTTGATCAATTCTCCAATACACCAATCTGCTTCAGCAATAACATCGCCCCTTGGGCCCATTCCAGTAGCTCCTACAAAACGTGGGTGCGGGGTTCTTGGCACGTGAGGTTGCTGAAACCCATAATACAAAAAGAAGGGTTTGTCTTTCTTTGTTGTTATATATGCCTGAACTTCTTTAAGAAAATCATCTGCCATATCTTCATCTACCCATCTTGCGGATTGGCCACCTTTCATGTGTCCAATTCGTGGAACTCCGTTTACAACAGTTCTGTTGTGTTGCGCATCGGCTTTCATTTTTACTAAATGTGGCGAGTTTTCTCCAGTGGGTTCTCCGGGGAAGTTGTTTTCGTAATCAATTTCTATTGGGTCGTTCACGTCTAAATTATAAACATCACCATCTTTAATGTACACTGTTGGAACCCTATCTTGCGTTGCTGCCATGATAAAGCTGTAATCAAATCCAACTTCGTTGGGTCCAGGTGAAATATGGGTGTTCCAATTCACATTTCCCATACCTAGACCTAAGTGCCATTTGCCAATAACTGCGGTTTCGTATCCGTGATTTCGTAGCATTTTTGGTAAAGTTATTTGTGCGGTATCAATAAGAAGCGGAGCTGTACCTGGCAATATTTTGGCATTTCTATTGCGCCAAGGGTATTGACCCGTTAGCAAGGCGTATCTACTAGGAGTACACGTTGCAGATGTTGCATATCCGTTTGTGAATTTACGACCGTTGTTTGCCAAAAAATCCATGTTTGGTGTGGCTAATTCGGTTGCTCCATATGCACTTAGGTCCCCATAACCCAAATCATCTAGATAAATAAAAATGATATTAGGATTTTCCAATGTACCCTTGCTGTTTTTTGGATTTGTGGTACAAGATCCAAGTGCTATTGAAACTAAGGCAATTAAGGCTAATTTTTTCATAGTAAGAATTTAAAAGTTAATTGAGATTTTTACGACCATATATTGATTGTCTCCTATTTGTATTTAGCACACAATTTTATCTTGAAAATCTTTTATTTGACCACAGCTTAGTTGTTCCATGATTTGGGTTAATTGTTGTTTGAGCATGGCTATGGTATGATTTCCGCCTTTTTTACCTAGTGCTGAAACACCGTACATAAAGGTGCGTCCCATAAAGCTAAAGTCTGCACCCGTTGCCATAACCCGCGCCACATCTGCGCCTCCTCGAATACCACTGTCCATCATGATAGTTAACTTGTCTTTGTAAAGAGGCGCTATGTTTTTTAGGGAGTCAACAGTGGCTTGACCAACGTCAACTTGCCTGCCACCATGATTGGAAATAATAACGCCATCCAATCCCAATTGATAAGCCTTTTCGACATCGTGGACCGATTCGGCGCCTTTGAGCACGAGTTTTCCTTTCCACATATCGCGAATTTTTTTGATTTTTTCCTCATTCAAGCGCCCCGAAAAAGTTGCATCCATAAATTTTGCCAACTGACTTAAATTTAAGTTTTTAGGCATGTATGGTTTTAAAATTTCAAAACTCGGCTGCCCATTAATCAATGTTTGCAACGACCAGTGGGGTCTTTTAGCAGCATTAATAATATTGGTTAACGTCATTTTAGGAGGCATGGACAAACCGTTGCGAATATCCCTAGGACGGTATCCAAAAGAGGGTACGTCTGCCAAAATCACTAGTACAGGACATTCGGCAGCCTCAGCACGTTTTAGAATGTCTTTGGTAACACGTTCTTCAGCGGGGTGGTAGAGCTGAAACCATGCATTTCCTTCTGTAATTTCTGCTATTTTTTCAATACTTGCGGTGGTTACTGTGCTAAGAACAAAAGGGATATTATGGTCAAACGCAGCTTTGGCCAAAATTTCGGGAGACTTTGGCCACATTAGACCTTGCAAACCAACAGGGGAGATGCCAAATGGAGCATCATACATATGTCCAAAAAGTTCTGTTTTTAAACTTGGTTTTTGGTAGTCAACCAAATACTTGGGTTTGAGTTCAATATATCGAATTCGATCTGTATTTTTTTTTAGGTTCACATCCTCATTACACCCTCCATCCAAGTATTCAAATGCAAATTTTGGTATTTTGCATTTCGCACGTTTCCGCAAATCTTCAACGGAAGGATATTTATAGTTTATTTCTGATTTCATTTACGGAATGAGTTTAAGTCATATATTTTGTCCATCAACACCCATTTGGTGCCAGAAGGCGTATTGGGCAGCGCTTGTTGAAAATCCCACATAAGGGTTTCCCATTCTTGCACCTTTGGATTGTTAGCATCAAGTGTGGCTTTCCTTTCAAAAGAAAAAGACGCATCGACTTCTAAAATCATAAAAAGTCGGTTGCCAGTATGAAATATTTCTGCGCTTTGAATGCCAGATGCTTTGATGCTTTGATTGATTTCAGGCCATACGTGCTTGTGATGTTTAATGTAGGCATCAATCTTTTCTGGATCGTTTTTGAGATCCAATGCCAAACAATATTTTTTTAATGCGCTTCCCATCACTATTAATTTATGGCCCTGTCTAAATGAGTATAACCACCATCCACATAAATCAATTGGCCTGTAGTGTGACTTGAGCGAGATGAAAGTAAAAAGGCAACTGTATTGGCTATTTCAATAGTCGTGGTCATGCGTTGCTCCAAGGGTATTTTTTCTGTTATAGACTTTAGCTTTTCTTCTGAATTTTCAAAAGTGTTGATCCATTTTTCGTATAACGGTGTATAACATTCTGCTACAACAACACAGTTCACACGAATGGAAAAGGGCAACAGTTCTAGCGCCCATTCGCGAGTAAGTGCATTGCGTCCGCCATTCGCTGCAGCATATCCCGAGGTACCGCCTTGACCAGTATCAGCTGTTTTGGAACCGATATTTACAATAGCCCCTTTTGTTTTTTTTAATTCGGGAAGTACCAATTGCGTCATCAAGTAATAGTGAGCCAAATTTCGTTTAATAGATTCCATGAAATCCTCATAAGTTCCATTTTCAAGTCCAATGCCGTCATTCACTCCTGCGTTGTTTACCAGTCCATCAATACGACCAAATTTCTCTAATATAGCCTTAATAGCCTGTTCACACTCATCAGGTTGAGTTAGCTCCGCAAATGCATAACCAATTTCAACACCTCTTTTATGATAATCAGCAACAACATTTAAAATACTTTCTTTGTTTCTACCAATAATCACCGGAAGGGCTCCTTCTTTGGCTAATAAAGAAACAATGCCCTCACTAATGCCTTTTGAGCCACCAGTTACTATAATTACCTTTTCTTTTAATCCTAAATCCATACTACAAATTGTAAATTTTAATGGCATTACTCCCTAATACTTGTGCCTTTGTTTCTTTTGAATATTTGTCAAGATAATTTTTAATTATAGAGAGTACCTTTTTATAATCAGCGGCCAACAGACATAGGGGCCAGTCGGAACCAAATAACAAACGATTTGGCCCAAATGAAGTAAAGAAGTGATCTAAAAACGGAGTAAAGTCTTGATTTTTAAAAATAAAGTTTTTGACTTCGGTTACCATGCCTGAGAGCTTACAACTCACATCTTCAAATTTAGACAGGACCGTTATATTGACCTTCATAGACGCATCTATCCAGGCATCCCTAAAAGGATCGTACTTCCAAAAATGTTGATGACTGTCTATGATCATTTGTAGGCTATACAAGTTTGTTTAGAAACACCTAATCCTTCAATGCCCAATTCCACAACATCACCATCTTTTAAATAACGCGGCGGTTTTAATCCTAAACCGACACCAAATGGTGTGCCCGTTGAGATAATATCTCCAGGAAGTAGGGTCATGAATTGGCTAATGTAGCTAACTACATGTTGTATGTTAAATATAAAATCTGATGTATTGCTATTTTGCATTTCCTCTCCATTGAGTTTCAACCAAAGGTTGAGGTTGTTAGGATCGCCAATTTCGTCTGGTGTGGCAATAAATGGCCCAATTGGCGCAAAGGTGTCACAACTTTTTCCCTTTACCCATTGTCCTGATCGTTCCAGTTGGAATGCGCGTTCGCTCACATCGTTATGCAATACATAGCCCGCTACATGGTTTAATGCGTCTTTTTCACTCACATAGGACGCTTTCTGACCAATTACTACGGCCAATTCAACTTCCCAATCTGTTTTTTCACTTCCTTTAGGAATAACAATTGGATCATTTGGTCCAACAATAGCACTACTAGCTTTAAAGAACAGCACTGGCTCTTCTGGGATATCCATTCCACTTTCAGCAGCATGTTTGGCATAGTTAAGCCCCACACAAACAATTTTTGATGGACGCGACAATGGCGGTCCAAGTCGAACGTCATCTCCCACAATGGGGCAACTATCTTGATTGTTTTCAAGCCAAGATTGTAGTTTGTGAATGGCGTTAGATCCAAAAAAGGCTTCGTCATAATCCTGCCCAAATGCAGATACGTCTATTTTGGTACCATTGGTTAGTAATACGCCTGGTTTTTCTTCGTTAATGGCTCCGAATCGGATAAGCTTCATATTGTATTTATTTTGAGTTTAATGTAATATATCCCCCATCAATGCCGTAGTTTGAACCGGTAATGAAGCTGGCTTCATCGGAGCATAAAAACAATGCTAGGTCAGCAACTTCTTGCGGTTTTCCCATTCGGCCTATGGGTTGTGTTTTTGAAAGTTTTTCAAACATATCAGCTTCATTTCCAGGATAGTTTTTCTTAATAAATCCATCTACAAATGGGGTGTGTACACGAGCTGGAGAGATGCAGTTACAACGTATGTTGTAGTCAATATAATCCTTTGCAATAGAATAGGTCATCGTCAGTACGGCTCCTTTAGTCATGGAGTAAGCAAATCTGTCGGAAAGACCTACAGTTGACGCAATGGATGCCATATTTAAAATGACACCGCCACCATTTTCTTTCATAATTGGGATACAGGCCTTTGCACAATTGTATACGCCCTTGATGTTGATTTCGTAAAGTCTGTCCAAATCCTCCTCTGCACACAATTCAATATTCCCTATGTGTGCTATACCCGCATTATTGATTAGAATATCAACAGATGATGATTCGGTAATTTGATTAATTATTTCACTAACTTGTTTGTAATCGGCAATATTGCATCGATATGCTTTTGCTTTGAAACCGGCTTTTATGATTTCTGCTGCTGTGTCGTTTGCAGCATCACTATTTATATCTAAAATGTACACCTCAGCTCCTTGCGAGGCAAAGGTTGTGGCAATGGATTTTCCTATTCCGCTACCTCCTCCAGTAAGGATAACGCCTTTTTTTGATAAAGAAAATTTTGTTTTCATTTTTAAGTATTACAGTGATAATCCTCTTTTCCAAGGAATAAAATCATTTTGACCCAATCTTCGTGCATTAATTTCAAGTTCGCCACTCGCTACCTTAATTATATATGATAAAAGTGCTTCCCCACAGCTTTCGATGGTTTCTTTGCCGTCAATAATATCACCTGTATTAAAATCCAGAATATCGTTCATTTTATTGAAGACAGCAGTGTTTGTTGATACTTTTATGACCGGAACAGCGGGATTGCCTGTAGGGGTTCCCAATCCTGTTGTAAACAATATAATGTTAGCACCAGATCCCGCAAGACCCGTTGTGGATTCAACATCATTGCCTGGAGTACACAAGAGATTTAGGCCGGGCTTGACCAGTTGTTCTGTGTAGTCTAAAACATCAACTATTGGTGAGGTTCCTCCTTTTTTTGCAGCGCCTGCTGATTTGATGGCATCTGTTGTAAGTCCATCTTTGATATTTCCAGGAGAAGGATTTGCATAAAAGCCAGCTCCTAGTGCAGTCGCTTTGGTGTTATATGCCGTCATTATTTGAGCAAACTTTTGCGCTTTTTCGACATCCACACAACGATTAATCAGTTCTTGCTCAACACCATTGAGCTCGGGAAATTCAGAAAGAATAGCTGATCCGCCCAACCCAATGATCAAATCTGAAACATAGCCTAATGTTGGGTTTGCAGAAATTCCAGAGAACCCATCAGAGCCGCCACACTCCAGGCCAATGACTAATTTATTCAAGGGAGCCGGTGTTCGTGATGTTTTATTTGCTTGTATAAGCCCAACAAATGTTTTTTTAATCGCTTCCGCGATGTATTCAGGCTCAGAGCTGCTTTGTTGTTGTTCTAAAAAATATACGGGCTTATTGGATTCAGGCGCAATACGATTTAGCGCATGTTCTAGAATGTCCATTTGCGCATGTTGGCAACCTAAACTTAAAACAGTCGCACCTGCCACATTGGGATTGTTGATATACCCTGCAAGTAAGTTACATAGTGTTACCGAATCGAAAGTTGAACCTCCACAACCGCCGTCGTGTGTTAGAAAGTGTATGCCATCAACATTAGGGAATAGTGGGTTTTTAGGCTTGTGCTGTTTGTTAGCAGTCAAATTTATATTTAATAACTCTTGTTCAGAAGCCCCCGACTTGTATTTGTCTATAAGCAATGACATATCAAAATTTTGTTTGCTCGGGTTTTCATATCCCAGCCCTTTGCGTATGGTGTTTTGAAGGGTTTCTATATTTCTGTTTTGACAAAAAACTAACGGAATAACAAGCCAGTTGTTTTCTGTTCCAACGCGACCGTCATTTCGATGATAGCCTAAAAAAGTTTGATTTGAAAAATGCGCCAGTTTGGGCGCAGTCCAATTTCTATTGATGCTCTTTTTCGGAACCGAATAGGCTTCGGTTTCATGGACAATATTCTGGGTTGTTATGACTTCCCCTTTGGTAATTGTTTTTTTTGCCTTACCTACAACCACACCATACATGTAAATTTCTTCGCCAACAGCAAAGTTGTGAACCGCAAACTTATGTTTCGCCTGAACATCAGTGACTAAAGTAAAAGAATCAGTACCCAGTTCAATAGTATCGCCTTTGGACAGATTGGTCAATGCAACTATTATAGTATCTATTGGATGAATTCTTAAAATTCTCTTCTCTGGCATCAGTGTTTTTTACTCCTACTAAAGTAATAAAAACATTTTGTAATAACTCATTTATAAACATATACGTATTAAAAAAGAACATTTACCTCATCTTTTAAATAGCACTGTTGATGTTTACTATTTCTCAACATAAATTTGTGATTACATTTTTATTAAATGATTTGGAAAAACACACTTATTTCTAATGGCTAATATTGCAATGACACGACCTCATGGAACAAATTAGCGAAAGCAAGGATCCCTGTTAAAAAATTGAATAGTTCAACAAAAGAAGAAGCGACCAGCAACGGTCAAAATATTAATAGCATTATTAGTCATGCTATTTGTTAGGGCTTTATATTACTTGTATCATTTGAGGACACTTTTAAAATATTTTTTTTAAATCTTTACGATATCTAGAATTACAATCATTACTGAAATAAAATCTATATATTTACAAAATGCGACCTTTTTTCACAACTAAATATGTGAGCTTTCTTTTGTTTACAAGTTTGCTATCTGCCCAAGATTGGCAAACAGATTTTTTGGTTGCGCAACAGTTAGCTGCTGAGAATAACAAAGCAATAGTTTTGGTATTTCAAGGATCTGATTGGTGTGCTCCTTGTATTAAGTTGGATCGGGAAATATGGAGTACAGATACTTTTAAGAACTATGCCAAACAGCATTACATTATGCTTCAAGCAGATTTTCCCAGAAGAAAAAAGAATCAATTGTCCGAAGCCCAAACAAAAGCAAACGCCAAACTTGCAGAGAAATACAATAGCAAAGGCTATTTTCCTTTGGTTGTAGTGCTTGATAAAGAAGGCAATGTTTTAGGAGAAAGTAGCTATAACAAAATGTCCCCCAAAGATTATATTAAGCAGTTAAACACTTTTTTAAACTAAAAAAACAAGAATATGGAACGTAAAGAATTTTTAAAAACATTAGGGGGTGCTGCTGCTTTTGCCGTTGTTTTCCCTTGTCTAGGGGGTTGTTCAAAAAGCGAAGATTCTTCTACTGAAAGTGCAACGTCTGACTTGCCTTTTTCAATCGATATAACTGACCCGTCGTATAGCAATTTGGCTGATAATGGAGGATATATTATCAAAAACAATACGGTTGTGGCCAAAGACTTGTCGGGCAATTATGTAGCTGCTACAAACTTGTGTAGCCACGAGCAAAAAAGAAAAGTGATTTTCCAAAACGATGAGTATTATTGTACCGAACACGGGGCTACGTTTGACCTTTCAGGGAATGGTAAAAATAGCGAAGGTAGCGGAGGAATTACCATATACAAAACGTCTTTAAATGGGAATGTTTTAACCATAAGTGCCTAGTTACCTACCGTGAAGTCTTTCCTAAAACTTTATGTGCTTTTTTTTTCTGTGATAGTTAGTGCTCAACAGCCCTACAAACGAACACTAAAACTCATGGGAAGTCGTTTTGAAATAACGATAGTTGCAAAAGATGCGGATTTAGGCAATCAATACATTGATATTGCTACCGCTGAAATTTCTAGAATCGAAAGGCTGATTTCTTCATGGGATCCCAATTCTCAAACATCTGAAATTAATAGACAAGCCGGAAAGAAAGCTGTCAAAGTCGATTCCGAACTTTTCCAGTTGATAGAACGATCCATTGGAATTTCAAAACTAACCGACGGAGCCTTTGACATCAGTTATGCTTCAATCGATAAAGTATGGAACTTTGATGGGAGTATGAAAAAGTTACCTTCTGAGGAACAAATAGCAGCTTCAGTAGCCAAAGTGGGATATCAAAATATCCTTTTAGACAAACAAAAGAATACGGTTTTTTTAAAACAAGAAGGAATGAAAATCGGCTTTGGAGCCATTGGGAAAGGATATGCAGCAGACAAAGCCAAGGCACTTTTGATTTCAAAAGGAGTATCCTCTGGAATCATTAATGCTTCTGGAGACATGAATACTTGGGGCGAACAGCCCAATGGTACTTCTTGGAAAGTTGCCATAACCAATCCCATGGATAAGAATAAAGTGTTTGCGTTATTACCTATTAAAAATGGAGCGGTAGTTACTTCAGGAAATTATGAAAAAAGGGTGTCCCTCAATGGAAAACAGTATTCACACATAATTGATCCACGAACAGGCTACCCATCTGAGGGGATTGTGAGCGTAACTGTTTTTGCCCCTAAGGCAGAATTAGCCGATGCTTTGGCAACCTCTGTTTTTGTTATGGGAAAAACCGCTGGGATGGATCGAATCAATCAATTGCCAGAAATTGAATGTATTATTGTAGAGAACAATGGGAATATTATAAAATCAAAAAATATTGAAATCAATAAACAATGATAAAAAACATTTTAATAATGATCTGTATGACTTGCTTTATTAGCAGTTGTGTGGTTGTTAAAGAATACGAGAAGGTAAATATTAATGACCCAGATATGATTCTCTCTGAAAAGAAATGTGATCGAAATGTAGTAGTTGCACACTCCTATCGTGAAGCTGCTGTGGGTGCAAACGGCGGCAAAATGGGAGGCGGTTGTGGCTGTAACTAAAACGATGTTTTCTTCACAAATGAAAAAAAATATAATGAATAAAAGCTCAATTTTTATCTGCATCCCCTTCTTGTTATTAGTTCCTTTTCTGTTCCTAAACGCACAAAACGATCAATCCTCATCGAATGCGTATAAAAAAAGGGTGTTAGAGACAGCAGAGGTCGATTTTTTGAGTAGTTATTACTCACAAGACGGTGATAATGCCGCAGTTACTGGTGGCATAGGCTCAGAAGCTTTAACGGATGCAACGGGCACTATACTGGTCTCTATTCCACTCAATGACGACGATGTCTTAACCATTGATGCTGGAATATCTGCATACACTTCAGCATCCTCAAGCAATGTAAATCCTTTTGATGGAAAAGGTGCTGCCGACCCTTATGTAGCAAGTTCCGGAGCATCAAGATCAGATATTTGGACAAATGTTTCCATAGGTTACTCTCACAGTTCCGACGATAGAAATGATATTTGGTCTGTGAACGTTTCCATAGCCTCTGAATACGATTATTTCTCAGCGGGAGTAGGCGGTAGCTACACAAAGCTTTTTAATGAAAAAAATACAGAAGTTAGCATTAAAGGGAATGTATTTATGGATTCTTGGACTCCTATTTATCCTTCAGAATTACGCCCTTTTTATGGTGGCAATGGAGTCAACAATATTCTTTTCACACAATATACCCTAACCGGAAACACGGATTACAATCCACGATTTATTCCTTTCAAAACCAAGGAGCGAAATTCGTATTCCATAGGCATTGGATTTTCTCAAATACTTCATAAAAATATACAAGCAGCCTTAGCTCTTGATTTTGTCCAGCAAGAAGGCTTGTTGTCTACCCCTTTTCAAAGGGTTTACTTTGGAGACATAGACGACTCATTTATCCAAAATTTTCATCTTGCCGATGCCGTAGAGCGTTTGCCCGATACAAGATATAAAATCGCCCTAGGTGGTCGCTTGAATTGGTTTGTAAATGCATACACTACCTTTCGAACCTAT
>Ga0209654_1000587_pt1 | contig 34255 bp, 26 predicted proteins | sample SaaInl1SG_22_DNA_FD_184646 | JGI IMG/M metagenome (GOLD analysis project Ga0209654, IMG submission 184646) | Marine microbial communities from expanding oxygen minimum zones in the Saanich Inlet - ESP_161SG_22_DNA (SPAdes) (version 2) | ecosystem: Environmental > Aquatic > Marine > Intertidal... | reverse complement strand
TGGCTTCATTCTCAGGTTCTGATACGTGTGGAACTGCAACTGTAACAACCAACAGTACCGGACTTAGTGACCTTTGTGGCGCTACTGGTACCGAAACGGTAACCTTTACGCTTACTGATGAATGTGGTAATTCTGTTTCAACAGATGCGACGTTCACTATTGAAGATACTACCGATCCTACTTGGGATGTAACACCTTCAGATCTTACTGTAGAATGTGATGGTACTGCTGATCCAAATGGCGCTTTCGCTGCGTGGTTGGCTTCATTCTCTGGCTCTGATGGATGTGGTACTGCAACTGTAACAACCAACAGTACCGGACTTAGTGATCTTTGTGGTGCTACAGGTGCTGAAACGGTAACCTTTACGCTTACTGATGAATGTGGTAACGCTATTTCAACAGATGCGACGTTCACTATTGAAGATACTACTGATCCTGTTATTGACAATACCAATACTGCAGATATAGATATAGAATGTGGTTTAGGTGATACTGAAAAACGATTAAACGCTTGGTTAAATAGTAATGCTGGCGCAACGGCAACGGACAATTGTAGTAGTGTAACATGGACAAATGACTATGGTAACGACGATAATATAAAATGTATAAAAGGTGTTACAGTAACTTTTACAGCAACTGATGAATGCGGCAACCAATCCTCAACTACAGCCACCTATTTTATTAAAGATACAGTTGCTCCATCAATTGATACACCAGCAGTTAACGAAACTGTGGAATGTGATGGTTCAGGTAACATCACCGATCTTAATAATTGGTTAACTTCAAATGGAGGTGCTGTAGCAACAGATAGATGTTCTGTTGTAACATGGACAAATGACTTTACAGGATTATCCGATCTTTGTGGAGCTACAGGTGCCGTAACGGTAACGTTTACAGCTACTGATGCTTGTAGTAATTCTAGCTCAACAACGGCTACCTTTACTATTGAAGACACTACCAACCCTACCTGGGATGTGACACCTTCAGATCTTACTGTAGAATGTGATGGTACTGCTGATCCAAATGGCGCTTTTGCTGCATGGTTGGCTTCATTCTCTGGCTCTGATACATGTGGTACTGCGACTGTAACAACCAACAGTACCGGACTTAGCGACCTTTGTGGCGCTACTGGTACCGAAACGGTAACCTTTACGCTTACTGATGAATGTGGTAACGCTATTTCAACAGATGCTACCTTTACCATTGAAGATACTACCAACCCTACTTGGGATGTTGTTCCTACGGATATGACGGTAGAATGTGATGGTACTGCTGATCCAAATGGCGCTTTCGCTGCGTGGTTGGCTTCATTCTCAGGTTCTGATACGTGTGGAACTGCAACTGTAACAACCAACAGTACCGGACTTAGTGACCTTTGTGGCGCTACTGGTACCGAAACGGTAACCTTTACGCTTACTGATGAATGTGGTAATTCTGTTTCAACAGATGCGACGTTCACTATTGAAGATACTACCGATCCTACTTGGGATGTAACACCTTCAGATCTTACTGTAGAATGTGATGGTACTGCTGATCCAAATGGCGCTTTCGCTGCATGGTTGGCTTCATTCTCTGGTTCTGACACGTGTGGAACTGCAACTGTAACAACCAACAGTACCGGACTTAGCGACCTTTGTGGGGCTACAGGTACCGAAACGGTAACCTTTACGCTTACTGATGAATGTGGTAACGCTATTTCTGCTGATGCTACCTTCACGATTGAAGATACTACTGATCCTGTATGGGCTAATGCACCTTCAGACCTTACTGTAGAGTGCGACGGTAGTACAGATGCTAATGGTGCATTTACAACATGGTTAAATTCATTTACAGGAACCGACACTTGTGGTACGGCTACTGTTACCAACAATAGCAATACGCTTAGTGATTTATGTGGGGCTAATGGATCAGAAACTGTTACATTTAGCTTAACTGATGAATGTGGAAATACCATAAGTGCTGATGCAACCTTTACAATCCAAGACACCACTAATCCAACTTGGACAAACGAACCAATGGATGTAACAGTAGAGTGTGATGGCACCCCAGACCCTAACGGAGCTTTTGCGAACTGGCTAATGTCCTTCTCAGGAACAGATGCTTGTAGTATTGCGACTGTTACCCATAATAGCGTTGGATTATCAGATTTATGTGGTACAACAGGTTCTGAAACAGTAACATTTACACTTACTGATGATTGTGGTAACTTCATAACTAAAGATGCGACCTTTACTATTGAAGACACTACTAACCCTACCTGGGATGTGACGCCTTCAGATCTTACTGTAGAATGTGATGGTACTGCTGATCCAAATGGCGCTTTTGCTGCGTGGTTGGCTTCATTCTCTGGCTCTGATGCATGTGGTACTGCAACTGTAACAACAAATAGTACCGGACTTAGTGATCTTTGTGGTGCTACAGGTGCTGAAACGGTAACCTTTACGCTTACTGATGAATGTGGTAACGCTATTTCAACAGATGCTACGTTCACTATTGAAGATACTACCAATCCTACTTGGGATGTAACACCTTCAGATCTTACTGTAGAATGTGATGGTACTGCTGATCCAAACGGCGCTTTCGCTGCATGGTTGACTTCATTCTCTGGTTCTGATACGTGTGGTACTGCAACTGTAACAACCAACAGTACCGGACTTAGCGACCTTTGTGGCGCTACAGGTGCTGAAACGGTAACCTTTACACTTACTGATGAATGTGGTAATTCTATTTCAACAGATGCTACATTTACCATTGAGGATACTACCAATCCTACTTGGGATGTTGTTCCTATGGATATGACGGTAGAATGTGATGGTACTGCTGATCCAAACGGCGCTTTCGCTGCATGGTTGGCTTCATTCTCTGGTTCTGATACATGTGGTACTGCAACTGTAACAACCAACAGTACCGGACTTAGTGATCTTTGTGGCGCTACAGGTACCGAAACAGTAACCTTTACGCTTGCGGACGAATGTGGAAATTCTATCTCTACTGATGCGACGTTCACTATTGAAGATACAACTCCTCCGGTATTTGTTGAAAGATTACCCGAGGATATATCGGTAGAGTGTGATGCAATTCCAGATCCAGAAAGTCTTACAGCATCTGACACCTGTGGATCTGCTACAGTGTCTTCTGAAGACGTAATTACACCTGGAGATTGTGATGGTGCATATACTATTGAACGTACTTACACGGCAACTGACGAATGTGGTTTAACGGTATCTTATACTCAAACCATTAATGTTCAAGATACTACTGCTCCTACTCCAGTAGAGACGCTAGAGGAGAATTTAACTGTTAGCTGTACTGATATTCCAGATGTTCCAACTATTCAATTTGAAGACAATTGTTCAACGGATATAACTGTAGTTTTCAATGAAGTAAATGGATTTGATGATACCGTTTTCAGCGATTATCAAATAGTTAGAACATGGACAGTAAGAGATGCTTGTAATAATGAAGAGACTTATACGCAAACATTAAATGTAATGTTAGATGAAATTATTACTCAAGTAAACGGTCCGGACAGATGTTATGATGACGGTATTATTGACTTAAATGAATTCCTTACTTCAGAAAACAAAGAAGGAACCTGGGAATTAATTGAAGGCAATACTGAGGCTGAGTTGAATGGTAATTTATTTAACCCTACTACCCTTACACTATCTGAAGACTTTAAACCTGGCAGTGAATCTATAAACTACATTTTTAGATACACAGGGTTAGATGCTGGTTGTATTAATATTACTGAAGTTAATATGGCAATAAATGCAAATTGTGTCGTACTGCCTTGTGGTAACTCAGATGTTGTTATATCTAAAGCGCTAACGCCTAATGGTGACGGCTTTAATGATAGCTTTGACATTATGGGAATTGACCTATGTGGATTTACAGCCAACGTAAAAATATTTAACCGTTGGGGAGCTTTAATCTATGAATCGAGCAATTACACCTTGGGTGAAGGCCAAGGATCATGGCAAGGAGATTCTCATAAATCTTCTATAGGATCTGCAGGTACTGTACCTAACGGAACATACTATTACATTATTAATTTAGAAAATAGTGGATTAGCACCTTTCACTGGCCCTATCTACATCGGAACCAAATAAAACGTAACCTATGAAACCTATTAAACATTATATAATTGCTTTTGCGTTATTTAGTTGTACTGTTGGAATTGCACAGCAATTACCTCAATTTACTCAGTACATGTATAACACAATTTCTATAAACCCAGCTTACGCCGGTAGTAGAGAAGCCTTAAGCATCGTTGGATTACACAGAAGCCAATGGGTTGGTTTTGATGGTGGGCCAATAACACAAACACTTTCTATTCATACGCCTTTACGAAATGATAGAATAGGTTTGGGATTATCTTTTATTGAAGATGATTTGGGTCCTGAAAATTTCACCTATTTATATGGAGATTTCTCGTATACAATTCCTACTGGGGCCACTGGTAAATTAGCTTTTGGTCTTAAGGCCGGTTTTACAAGCTACAGTCTAGACCCTGATTTTAGAAACTCACAAAGTTTTGACCCCTCAATTAGAGGTGTTCAAGACAGATGGACCCCAAATATTGGTCTTGGTTTGTTCTATCATACAAATAGATTTTATTTAGGTGCTTCCGCCCCTAGAATTTTAAACACTGATAGAAATACGGATGACGGATTTGAAGCTTTAGAGCGATTGAGTTATTATGTAATTGCTGGTGCAGTTTTCGACTTAAGTGAAACGATTAAATTTAAGCCTTCTACATTAATGAAGGCTACCAATGGCGCTCCTTTATCGTTTGATTTTACGGGTAACTTTCTTTTCAATGAAAAGTTTTGGCTAGGTGCTTCATACAGATTAAATCAAGACACCGGTGCATTTGGAGGTTTTGCAGATATCCAATTATCACGCCAATTACGCGTAGGGTACTCGTATGAAAAACCTATCTCGGATATCAGAGCATACACCAGCGGTACGCATGAGGTATTGCTTATATATGAATTCAAATTCTTAAGTTCTAAACTAAAATCACCAAGATATTTCTAAAAACTGCAAGTATTCATTATGAAATTAAAGACTTACATATTAGTTTGTATTACATTAGTAATGGCATCTGCAGCGTTTGCACAACCAGGTAAACAAAAAAGAGCCGATACTTTATTCAATAAGTTTTCTTTTGTTAAGGCTGCCGAAGTTTACAAGGATCTGATAAAAAATAATTATAATAAAGATTACGCTACAAGGCAGTTAGCTGATTGCTATGCATATCTAAGAAACCCTTCTGCTGCTGCTAGATATTATAAGCGGGTTGTAGAACAAGACAATGTACCTATTGAGTATTACTATAGTTACGCTCAAGCCTTGAGAGGTATTAAGAAGTACGAAGAGTCTAGAGAATGGATGCAACGATTTAAAGACTCTGGAGGTGTAACAAATACAAATGATTTTGAGAAAGATCAAATGTTTATGGCGCATGTGTTTAGCTCTAAAAAACAATACTTTTTAAAACGCACAAGAATAAATTCAAAATACAGTGATTTTGGTGCTATTGAACATGATGGCAAAGTATATTTTGCATCATCAAGAGATGAAGGTGTATCTGTAAAACGTGTATATGGCTGGAATGAACAACCGTTTTTAGATGTTTATGTCACGGAAAAAGGCGGTAAAAGAAGTGTAGATCATACCCAAAAACTAAAGGGTGATGTTAACTCAATTTATCATGATGGTCCGGTTGTAATTACCAAAGATGGTAAAACTATGTATTTTTCTAGAAATGCCGCTAACAAATATGGTAAGGAGAACGATAAAAAAGGTATTAGCAACATCAATATTTATAAAGCTACATTTGTAGATAGTCTTTGGACCAATGTTGAAAAACTACCTATTAGCAGCGCAGAGTATTCAACGCAACATCCGGCTTTAAACAAAGATAATTCTAAACTTTATTTTTCCTCGGACATGCCAGGTGGTTATGGAGGATCAGATATTTATTATGTAGATATTAATCCTGACGGGACATATGGTGAACCTGTAAATGTTGGTGAGGTTGTAAACACAAAAGACTCTGAAGGCACACCTTTTATTAATAATGAAGGAATATTGTTTTTCTCTTCTGACGGACATTTGGGCTTGGGCTTATTGGATATCTTTGGAACAGTTACCGATGAGACTGGTACAATTACTGATGTAGTTAACCTAGGCGTTCCCGTAAATTCTGAAAAAGATGATTTTTCATTCACTATGAATGAAGATGGTCTAACGGGTTACTTCTCTTCAAACAGACGAGGTGGACGAGGTGATGATGATATTTACGAGTATTACCGCAAACCTTTATTGAATGTTCAAGGTCAGGTAGTTGATGCTATTAATACTAAACCTATTCCAAATTCTGAAATAAACCTTTTTGACGCAGATGGCAATAAAATAGCATATATGGTTACTGATAAAGACGGTTACTATAATATCAATATAGATAGAAATAAAGACTATAAAATTGTAGCGAGCTTAGATAAATACATTGACGATTACAGAGAATTCACTTCAAAAAATATTTCTAGTATTGAGTCCATAATTGTGGCAAACTTGATTTTGAATCCAGTTCAAAACGTAGAAGTATTAGCAGACTTGTCACTAAATACCATTTACTTTGATTTTGATAAGCATAACATTCGAGAAGATGCTAAAAAAGAACTAGACAAAATAATCAATTTATTAAATAATGAATATCCAGAAATGATAATCAGGATAGAATCGCATACTGATTCTAGAGGTTCATTAAGCTATAACGACAGATTATCTATAGATCGTGCAAACGCTACTTACGACTATTTGATTTCTAATGGCGTAGACCCTAGTCGTATAACAGAGCACAAAGGTTTTGGTGAAAGACGACTTACAAATGGTTGTGAAGATGGTGCAAAATGTGAGGATGAAGAACACCAACTTAACCGTAGAACACAATTTATAGTTGTACAAATGGAATAGGCATCACGACACTACTGGCGCTATAGTACTTTGAAAAATTTGTTTTATTTAAAACAAGACCCCATGAAACCAAAAAACTACTTTTTAATCTGCTTAACCTATTTACTATCCGTTGCTGTCTTTGGGCAACAAGGGTTGCAGAAAAGGGCAGACAGCCTTTTTAATAAATTTGCTTTTGTAGATGCCGCACAAGCCTACAAGAAATTAATAGAAAAAGATTATAATGCCGATTATGCGACAAGGCAACTGGGTGATTGTTATGCATACATGCGCAATCCTAAACAGGCTATCGTATATTATAAAAATGCTGTTGCACAAGAAAATGTACCTACTGAGTATTATTACAAATACGCACAAGCCTTAAGAGGTATTGAAGATTATAAAGCATCAAGAATATGGTTGAAAAAATTTAAGGAGGCCGGTGGCGTAATTGATAAAAATAAAATTACAAGAGACCCAGACTTTATTACTGCCGTATTTAATGCAAAGCATCAATACTTTCTTAAAGATGTAAAAATCAATTCTGACTTAAGTGATTTCGGAGCATTTGAGCAAGATGGTAAAATTTATTTTACGTCGTCTGCAGATAAAGGAGTTTTAACAAAACACTTATATGCATGGAATGAACAACCGTTTCTTGACGTTTATGTTACTGAAAAAAATGCCGACACCATTGTACATAGTAAATCAAAATTAAAAGGTGATGTAAATTCCCTGTATCATGATGGGCCGGTAACTATAACTAAAGATGGCAAAACCATGTACTTTTCTAGGAATAATTTTAATGATAAAAGGCTAGGAAAAGATAAAAATGGTATTAGTAATCTTAAAATTTACAAGGCGTCTCTGGTTGGTGATGAATGGACAAACATTGAAGAATTACCGTTTAATGATGATGATTACTCCGTTGGCCACCCTACTTTAAACAAGGACGAAACAAAGTTATACTTCGCTTCAGATATGCCTGGTGGTTTTGGAGGCTCGGACATATACTATGTAGATATTAATAAAAATAATGCCTATAGCACACCCAAAAATGCTGGAAATATTATCAATACAAAACGAAATGAGCTATTTCCTTTTATTAATACTGAAGATGTTTTATTCTTTTCTTCTGACGGCCATTTAGGATTGGGACTCCTTGATATTTTTGCCACAGTTTACGACGAAAATAATATATTAACTGATGTAGTAAACCTAGGCGTTCCTACGAACTCCAGTAAAGATGATTTTTCATTCTTTATGAATAATGATGGTATAACTGGATATATGGCTTCAAATAGAGATGGAGGTATGGGAGATGACGACATATACGCATTTAACCGAATTCCACGTTTAAAATTAGAAGGTACCGTTATAGATTCTATTGGAAATTCTCCAATTGAAAATGCAATAGTTACATTATCAGATATTGATGGTGAAAAAATAGCATATGTTGAAACTGATGAAAATGGAGAATATAGCATTAACCTAGACAGAGATGCAGATTTTTTAGTAAATGTTACTAAAACGGATTACCCAGAGTATAAAGCCTCGGTTTCTACAAAAGGACTGGATAACACGATAAAAACAATAACAGCTAATTTTGAAATTAGCCCAATACAAAAACAATTTAAAGATATTGGAGAAGAAAAAGAACCAGAGGTGATCATAGAAGATATTGAACCCATATATTTTGACTTTGATAGTGCTAAAATAAGAGATGAGGATTCTGACGAATTAGCTAGAATAGTTGATTTAATGATGAATAAATATCCTGAAATGACAATTAAAATTGAATCACATACTGATTCTAGGGGGCCTGCAGCTTACAATCATACCTTGTCGACTAGAAGAGCTAATGCCACATATAATTATTTGGTAAAAGAAGGTGTAAACCCATCTAGAATTATTGAATATAAAGGCTATGGTGAAGAAAGACTAACTAATGGCTGTGACGGCACAATACGCTGTACAGAAGCGCAACATCGCCTTAACAGACGCACTAATTTTATAGTGATTAAAGTGAAATAATTTAAAGAAAACTTAGTTTAATAGTATTCAAAAAACCATCAATAGGTTATGCTTTATGATGGTTTTTGTTTATTGTGATGCGACTTTAGCTCCAATTAATTACGATTAAAAGAAATATAGTAAATATTTAAAATCATTTTGCAGTTTGATCAAGAGAAGAAGCTGTTATGCGAAATCTCGAAGTAGCAGATCAATAAGGTGTTATTCTTTTTCAATCACATCCATAAATTATATTTTCAAACCATATTACAATTCGCATTATATCAATAAATTTTAACATAAAAAACCCTTCTATTCCTAGAAGGGCTTATACCTAAAGCTAAATTTAATAACAATTAAGTTATCAACATAACCTTACTAACTAACTAATTCAAATTAAATATTAAAACATTCAATTATAGCTACCAATCAGTTATTATCTAAAGGCTACTCGTTTATTGTCTAAAAGACAAATTACTTCTTTATAAAAATATTGGTGAAGTACCATTTATCATCTGAATCTTTCTCAGCAGAAACTTCAAAATCGGTAAAATCACCTTCTATATTCTTTTTATGGGATTCACTTCGCATCCATGCATCTACTACTGATTTTGCAGATGAAAATCCATAAGCAACATTCTCAGATACACTTTTAGCTCCAGCGTTACTTTTTAAATAATTACTTCTTGTAAAAAAGTTAGCATGAGATACTGTTTGCGTATCTACCATATAATCGGTGTGAGTAAATGCTGTAGTTTTAATTATGGTCATACTCTTTAAAGGATTCATTCCTTTAGACAACCTATGATTATTAATGAGCTTCAGTATCTCTAATTCAATAGACTTTGGTGTTGGAGCTTCTATATTTTCTATCAAAGCGTCGGCTTTGTCGTTTAAAGATTCAGGAGAACAAGAAAATGAAAGTACGGTAATAATTACCAAAAAAGACAATTTGGTTAGTAACTTCATGGTTAGGTAAAATTAGATTTGGGACTATAAATCTACTTTCAAAACCATGCTATTTAAGTTAAGGAAATGTTAAAATCGACTAAATACATGTATTTCATCAAATAATAGTGTTTTTAATCGACGAAACACATGTTAAAGGTAAGTAAATATGTATTTAATCGTATTAGTTATGGAGATAATCGATGAATCAACCAACTATAGTCTTCTTGTAATTTATACCTGATTCTATCATGTAACCTATTTGGTCTCCCCTGCCAAAATTCTAATTCAACTGGTTTTACTATATAACCACCCCAATAATCTGGTCTTTCCACGTCTTTACCTTCATATTCAGCTTCTAAAGCCTTTAGTTTCTGTTCTAGAAAATCTCTATTGGGAATTATTTCACTTTGGTTAGAAACTAGCGCACCTAATTGGCTCCCTTTAGGTCTAGATTCAAAATAGCCATCACTTAAATTCGGTACAATTTTTTCAGCCTTTCCTTTCACTATAACTTGTCTTTCGGCACCATGCCAAAAAAAGGATAAACATACGTTTGGGTTTTGTGCTATTGCCTTTCCTTTTTCACTATTATAATTAGTATAAAAAATAAAGCCTTCGTACGTGAATTTTTTAAGCAACACTACCCTATTTTTTGGGTAACCATCTAATCCAATTGTAGAAATGGTCATGGCATTATTCTCATCTTCAGAAAAAAACTTATCCACTTCAAAAAACCACTTTTGAAACAGTTCTAGTGGGTTTTCGGGAGCTTCCTTTAATAGCAGTTCTCCTTTGTTATAAGATTTTCTATAATTGCTTAAATCGTTTTCCATACAACGAAATTAATGAAAAATTAGTCTTTATATATAATAAATAGTTTTTCTAGAACTATTAATAAAAATTAAAGACCTTTCCGTCTTCAGCCAGCTCAACCTCTTTAAAAACGGTTTTTGCCTCTTTTCGAAAAGCTTCTAGATCTGGATACCGAGAAGAATAATGTCCAAGAATTAATGTACCCACATTTGCAAGTTTGGCTATACTTGCAGCTTCTTTAGCTGTAGAATGTTTTGTTTTTGGTGCTAGATGCGCATGAGCATCTAAAAACGTAGATTCATGATACAAGACATCTACATTTTTTATAAGCGGTGCAATATCCTTTTTATATGCGGTATCGCTACAAAAGGCATAACTTTTTGGCCTTTCTGGAGGAAATGTTACCGTTTCATTATTTATTAAAATACCATCCTCGTTTTTTATATCAAACCCCTGTTTTAATTTTCTGTAATAAGCAACATCTATATTTGCTTCTTCCGCAGCATCTATGTTAAGTTTTCTATCACCTGTTTTTTCCTTAAACATATACCCATTGGTATATATGCGATGATCCAACGGAATTGTATGCACTTCAACATCATCATCTTCAAAAATTAATTCAGACTCTGTTGATGTAAGTTCATGAAAGTAAAGCTTATAATTTGTCCACGAATCGGCTAATTTCATTTGAAGCGTTACTACTTCCTTAATGCCTTTTGGTCCATAAATATGCAAATCGGCCTCACGGGTAAGTAATCGAAATGTTGATATAAGACCGACTAAGCCGAAAAAATGGTCGCCATGGAGGTGGGAAATAAAGATATGCTTAATGCGGCTAAATTTTACCTTATGTCGTCGTAATTGAACCTGTGTGCCTTCTCCACAATCTATCAAGAACATGTGGTTGCCAATTTCTAGTATTTGCGAAGTAGTATTACCTAAAGTCCTTGGAGTAGCGCTAAAACACCCTAAAATGGTCAATTTCATGTATAATGTTGTAGTTTAATTTTAAGCAGATGAATGTATTGAATTGAGTGAAATTTAATAACGAACGAACTGATTTAAAATCTACTTCCATTAAAACCCTAAATCACGTTCCATTTCTTCCATCTCAATAATATCAAAAGCTTCTTGCTGGGTAGGCACTACTACTAGTGCTTCTGGAATTTCATCTAAATTTACTTTATCAGAAACTATAATAAAAGAATGTTTATCCTTTCTGTGAATATTAGAAAGTTGAAGAAATTCCACTACTTCATCAGCACTAATTTTTTCCAAAGAAGTTAAAACAACCATGAGGTTGTCACCTTTAAACTTAGGATAAAGCGCCTGTATTTTTTTTACAAGCTCAATAACCGTAAAGTTTTCTTGGGTTATAATTGTAGTGTTTCCACTTTTATCAATAATCATAAATTACTGTTTTATTTTCGAAGCTAATAAATAAATTACAGCCATTCTAATTGCCACACCATTTTGTACTTGGTCTAAAATAATGGCTTGTTTAGAATCGGCCACATCACTGGTTATTTCTACACCGCGATTTATAGGTCCTGGGTGCATTATGGTTATTTCTTTATTTAATGAATTCAGTAAATCTTTATTCACACCAAACTGTTGCGTATATTCTCTGGTAGATGGAAAATAACTAATATCCATTCGCTCATTTTGCACACGCAACATATTAGCTACATCACACCAATTCAATGCTTTAATTAGGTTGTTTTCAACCTTTACTCCAAGCTTGTCTATATACTTCGGAATTAAGGTTTTTGGTCCACAAACCATCACTTGAGCACCTTGTAATTGAAGCGCAAAAATATTGGAAAGCGCTACTCTACTGTGCAGAATATCTCCAACAATTACCACTTTTTTACCTTTTACTTCGCCTAGTTTTTCTCTAATAGAATAGGAATCCAACAGTGCTTGCGTAGGATGCTCGTGCGCCCCATCGCCTGCATTTACAATACTTGCATTTACATGCTTTGATAGAAACACTCCTGCTCCTGGGTTTGGGTGGCGCATTACTACCATATCAACTTTCATCGAAAGGATATTATTTACGGTATCTATTAAGGTTTCTCCTTTTTTAACGGAGGATTGACCTGATGAAAAATTAATTACATCGGCAGAGAGACGCTTTTCTGCTAATTCAAACGAAAGCTTTGTTCTTGTAGAGTTTTCAAAAAATAAATTGGCAATGGTAATATCTCTTAAAGAAGGTACTTTTTTAATAGGCCTGTTAATCACCTCTTTAAAATGGTCGGCAGTTTCAAAAATAAGTTGAATATCCTTCTTATTAAGATATTTAATTCCCAGTAAGTGATTTACACTTAATTCGCTCATTATTTTTTATTTATCAATTAAATAAACTGAGTCTTCCTTATCATGCTCCTTCCAGTTTACTTTTACCTTTTCGGTATTTATTACATCTACCTGTCTCCCTCTATAATCTGGTTGAATTGGTAAATGCCTACTAAAACGTCTATCAATTAACGTCAGTAATTCTATCTCGTTTGGTCTTCCAAAAGATTGTACCGCTGTTAGGGCAGCCCGTATGCTCCTACCGGTATAAAGTACATCATCAATAAATACAATATTTTTATCCTCAACCAAAAAATCGATTTTAGTAGTATTGGCTTCTAAGGGTTTATCGCTTCTTCTGAAATCATCACGATAAAACGTAATATCTAAATAGCCAAGTTTTATATTTTCAACATTATACTCTTCTTTGAGAATCTTTGCGATTCTATTTGCTAAAAAAACCCCGCGAGGTTGTAAGCCTATAAGTACTGTATTAGAAAAATCGTTGTGTTTTTCGATAAGTTGACAAGCCAATCGATGAAGAATGATGTTTACCTCTTTTGCGTTAAGTAAAACTTTTTGACTCATATATTACCCAAACGTATCTGGAGTACAAATGTAATGCAAAAAATTAAAATGCATTGTTTTAAATTCATTTTATAAAATTTAATAGTTAAACCTTATTTATATTAATTTTGTAATAATTCAAAAGGAAGCACAATACAAGTGGACGAATATATAGATGTTGCTACAAAAGACGGAAAATTAACCGGTGAAAAAGAGTTAAAGTCGATAATTCATAAACAAGGACTATACCACCATACTGCGCATATATGGCTCTACACAAAGAACAAGGAAATTCTTTTGGCGCAACGGTCCTCCAAAAAAGCCATTTGCCCTTTACTCTGGGATGTTTCTGTTGCAGGACATATTGACGCAGGCGAAACACCCAAACAAGCTGCAATTAGAGAAACCCAGGAGGAAATTGGTTTAAAACTGATAGAAAAGGATTTAAAATTGATTGGAATTTTTAAATGTTTCCAAACATACCCAAATGGTTTAATAGATAACGAATTTCATAATACATATATCGCCGAACTTAAAACGCCTTTAACTAAGTTAAGCTTACAGGAAAACGAAGTAGAACAAGTCAAGCTCGTAACTTTTACCGCGTTTAAAAATCTCATTAAAAACATTGGTAAAAACAATCATTTTGTACCCTCAAACAAAGCGTATTACCAAACTGTTTTTAAAAAAATAAATAGTGAGGCACTATAGCGTTTTACGCTAGTTTAAAAGCCAAATCTTGCGTATCTTTACAGAAAGTAAGATACATTATGAGTAGCCATTTAAAAGTGAAAGTAGATGATCGTTTTGATTTCGATATTTGCAAAGACGACATCTCTAATTTAGATATCACTCAAGTTTCAAACTCAAAATATCACCTACTACAAAACAACAAATCTTTCCACACCAAAGTAGTAGCCTCTAATTTTACAACAAAAGAATATGAAGTATCTGTAAACAATACGGCTTACAAAGTTTCTGTCTCTAATGATTTAGATATTCTTGTAAAAGATATGGGCTTCACTTTAGGATCAAAAAAGGCTATTTCTTCAATAATAGCTCCAATGCCCAGGCTAATTCTAGACGTTAGTGTTGTGGTTGGTCAAGAAGTAAAGGAAAATGATCCATTACTTATTCTTGAAGCCATGAAAATGGAAAACAGCATTACCTCTCCTATCGACGGTATCATAAAGGCCGTACATTCTAACAAGGGAGATGCCGTGGAAAAAAACCAATTGATAATAGAATTTGAGTAGATATGAAAAAAATTCTTGTAGCCAATAGGGGTGAAATTGCCATAAGGGTAATGACAACCGCTAAAAAAATGGGTATAAAAACTGTTGCCGTATTTTCTACGGTTGACAGAAATGCACCCCATGTAAAATTTGCCGATGAAGCTGTATGCATTGGTGAAGCACCTTCAAACCAATCTTATTTAAAAGGTGATAAAATTATTGAAGTTGCCAAACAACTAAATGTTGATGGCATTCATCCTGGATATGGTTTTTTAAGCGAGAATGCGGATTTCGCTGAACTTTGCGAAAAAAACGACATTGTTTTTATTGGTCCTCGTTCTAAGGCTATAAAAATTATGGGAAGCAAACTGGCCGCAAAAGAAGCCGTTAAAACCTATAATATACCAATGGTTCCAGGTATAGACGAAGCTATTACAGATGTTGAAAAGGCAAAAAGTATAGCAAAACAAATAGGTTTTCCTATTTTGATAAAAGCATCTGCAGGCGGTGGCGGTAAAGGCATGCGTATTGTTGAGAAAGAAAAAGATTTAGAATCTCAAATGAAACGCGCTATAAGCGAAGCAACCTCAGCCTTTGGTGATGGCTCTGTTTTTATTGAAAAGTATGTGAGTTCACCACGGCATATAGAAATTCAAGTAATGGCAGATAGCCACGGTAAAATACTTCATTTTTTTGAGCGAGAATGCAGCATTCAACGTCGCCATCAAAAGGTAGTTGAAGAAGCGCCATCATCCGTATTAACACCAGAGTTAAGAGAGGAAATGGGGCAAGCTGCGATAAAAGTTGCGAAATCGTGCGATTATTTAGGAGCCGGTACCGTAGAGTTTCTATTAGATGCAGACCATAATTTCTATTTCTTAGAAATGAACACACGCTTACAGGTGGAACATCCCGTATCAGAAATTATATCAGGAGTTGACCTGGTTGAACTTCAAATTAAAGTAGCTCGAGGCGAAAAATTAGATATAGCGCAAGAGGATTTAAAAATAAATGGACATGCACTTGAGTTGCGAGTTTATGCGGAAGATCCTTTAAACGACTTTTTACCTAGTGTTGGCCATCTAGACGTGTATCAACTTCCATCAGGGCAAGGCATAAGAGTTGACAATGGGTATGAAGAAGATATGGATATTCCTATTTACTACGACCCTATGCTATCAAAACTAATCACCTATGGCAAAACACGTGAAGAAGCTATTATGCTTATGAAACAAGCTATTACAAATTACAAAGTTGAAGGTGTAGAAACTACATTACCTTTCGGTAAGTACGTTTGTGAACACGAGGCCTTTACATCTGGAAACTTCGATACGCATTTTGTAAAAAAATATTATTCACCAGAAGTATTACAGAAGAACACAGAAGCCGAAGCTAAAATTGCGGCATTAGTAGCCGTAAATCAATATCTAGAAGACCAAAAAACACTTCGCCTACCCGTCAATTAATTATTATGGATTCAAAACAAGAAAAAATAAATAAGCTCAAAGAGCGTATTGCACTTTCTAAATTAGGAGGTGGTCAAAAACGTATTGATAAGCAACATAAGAACAAAAAATTAACGGCCAGAGAACGTATTGACTATTTATTAGACGAAGGTTCTTTTGAGGAAATTGGAGCTTTAGTTACCCATAGAAGTACTGATTTTGGTATGGAAAACCAAATAATATATGGTGATGGCGTTGTTACTGGATATGGCACTATCCATGGAAGGCTTGTATATGTTTACGCCCAAGATTTCACGGTATTTGGTGGTTCTTTATCAGAAACGCATGCCGAAAAAATATGTAAGGTTATGGATATGGCCGTTAAAGTTGGCGTGCCTATTATTGGACTTAACGATTCTGGCGGCGCAAGAATTCAGGAAGGAGTTCGCTCACTTGGTGGATATGCCGATATTTTCTTTAGAAATGTACAAGCCTCGGGGGTGATTCCTCAAATCTCTGCCGTTATGGGGCCTTGTGCTGGTGGTGCCGTATATTCACCGGCTATGACAGATTTTATAATTATGGTTGAGCAAACCAGCTATATGTTTGTTACAGGACCCAATGTTGTAAAAACAGTAACTAACGAAGAGGTTACTAGCGAAGAACTTGGTGGCGCTCAAACACATGCAACAAAGTCGGGTGTGGCGCATAAAACATCTGCCAATGATGTGGAGTGTTTAGAGGACATCAAAAAACTGATACAATATATACCTCAAAACAATACTGAAACACCAAAATTATTAGATTACACTCTTAAAGATGAAGTTAGAGACGTACTGTCTAATATAGTTCCGGACAACCCTAACAAGCCTTATGATATGCATGAGGTTATTTCTGGAATAATTGATACAGATTCTTTTTATGAGATTCACAAAGAGTACGCCGAAAATATTATTGTAGGGTTTGCAAGATTAGGCGGTAGAAGTATTGGCATAGTTGCTAATCAACCTATGGCATTTGCTGGCGTATTAGGTGTTCGTAGCTCCAAAAAAGCTGCACGTTTTGTGCGTTTTTGCGATTGCTTTAATATCCCACTTTTAGTACTTGTTGATGTTCCTGGTTTTTTACCGGGCACAGACCAAGAGTGGAATGGTATAATTGTTCATGGAGCAAAACTTTTATACGCACTTAGTGAAGCAACTGTGCCTAGAGTAACCGTAATTACCAGAAAAGCATATGGAGGTGCGTACGACGTAATGAACTCTAAGCATATAGGTGCAGATTTCAATTTTGCATGGCCGGGAGCAGAAATTGCGGTAATGGGGGCTAAGGGTGCAAGTGAAATTATCTTTAGACGAGAAATAATGGCTGCCGAAAACCCTGAGGAGAAACTAGCTAAAAAGGAAGCAGAATATGCAGCCAAATTTGCCAATCCGTATCGTGCGGCCAAACGGGGTTTTATTGATGAAGTAATACTTCCTAAAAATACACGCAGAAAATTACTCAAAGCCTTTGCTAGCTTAGAAAACAAAGACGTAAATCGCCCTAAGAGGAAACATGGTAACATACCACTTTAAATACAGAAAAGGAGCCTTTAAAAAAGCTCCTTTTTTCAGTTGTAATCAACAAACTTTTCTTTGATGAAAAGTTTAAACATGCGTAATAGCTTTACTTTTTTTAATTAAAACGATTAATAGCTAACCAACCTTGGTATATTAAATGGTGTTTTAACTAACCCTAATAGAAAACAGCAAAGAACTACTACTATTTAAATTGATAATAGCATTACGCAAATATCAAAAAATCAAAGCAATTCATCATATTTTATAACTACGCATTAAGTACGCAAACTAAAAAATACGGTATTTAATGAGATAGTATTGTATTGTGAAGCGCGTCTTTAAATGTTTTCTCCAAATGTTCTACAAGCGTGAAGTTGCTTTTATCAAAATCTATTTTTTTTGATATTCTGTATCGTCTACTTTCTACAGATCTAATAGAGGTATTTAAAAAAACCGAGATTTCCTTATTGGTAAACCCTATTAATACATAACAACAAATAATAACTTCTGATTTATTCAATTGCGGATAAAGCACATCGATTTTTTTAAAAAAATCAATATTTAAATCATTTATTAATTCTAAATGGCTTTCACTCTTATCTAAGATAGTTGACGAATTAATATGCAAGGTTGTATATAATTCCTTAATTTTAAGCTTCTGTTTTTCCAAACACTTTTCAGAAGATATTTCCTTTACTTCCTTTTTCAAGTTTTTAATGTATACCTCTAAACCATGTACTTTTACTGCAAGTTGTTCATTATTCGTCTTTATATAGTTTAGATCTTTCGCTTCACATTTTGCCGTTTCAATCTTCATTTTATGCTTTCTGTAAAAAAACACGTAAACTAAACTTAATAGCATGACTAAACCTAACAGCAAAAATAAAAACTTCTGAATTGAGGCTTTTTTATTTTTTTGATTAACTATCTCTAATTCAGATTCTAAAAGGTTATTATTTATATCAAAACTTGCATTAATATTATTGTAAAAAAGTTCATCTTGAAATACCGCTAAAGAATCTATAAACTTTTTAGAAGCTTCAATATTATTAAGTTGTTTATGGGAATCAGCAGAAAGCTTATAATAGTCTTTAAGAGCATCTACTGCCATAAACTTAGTGTGTTGTGATGCATTCTTCAAATAATGAAATGTTGAGTCTAGTTGTTTTTGATCAAAATGAAATTCAGCAAAAAACAAATACATAGAGGCCATAAAAGATCTATGGTTATAAGGCAATATTGTTTTATTTTGTTTAAGCCTTTTTAGCTCATTAAAATATTTATAAGCATTTTTTAGGTTATTAAGCTGTAAGTAATTTGATGCCAACATATAATTCGCAAACATGTAATAATAACCTTCTTCATCTTTAATACTTCGGTAGTGGCTTAAATTATTCAGTATAATTGTGTTGCTTTCTTTAAATTTACCATCGAGAGACTTGTAATAAGAAAGCATTTCATCTATTTGTAGAATTGCATATTTATCTTCGCATTTTATTAAGTATTCTCTAGCCTGATCTAAATATTTTGTATCGTTAGAATCCTCTGCTACTATAAACTTATCGGTATGCAAATCTAGACTCGCTTGTCCCGCAATACAATAATTTTCTTCCTCAATAGCATATCGTAAAGCCAAAATATTTGATTGATAGAATTTTGCTTGCTGATTGTACTCATCATGTATAAGGGCTTTTATAGAATAATACTCGGCAACCCTACCTGAGATATGTTGATGTATTGGTTTTGGAATACTTTCTAAAAACTTTTTGGTTTTCCTTGTGTCGATATCAACATAAGTATCGGCAGAGTCTAAAAAACGGAAATAATCTTCTGTACTCTGCTGACCACTACAAGACAGGTTATAGAGAGAGAAAGCCAAAAATACCGCTATTGTTTTGAGAGAAAAAAAACTATTATAAAGTGCCAAACTTAAAGGCTATTGTTAATATGCTAATAAGCAAAAATAACAAAATCTTGACAAAGCAATATTAATCATAAAACTAAATGATAACCACTTACAGATTAAATAGAATAGATATAGCAGTGTTTGTAGTATTATATCCGTTATTAGGTTCTTTCATCTCAAAATTAGATTTATACTGAAGTAAAAATTCACACTAGTACTGAGTTAATCAAATTTAATAATAATGATATTATATTATAAAATGACAAACTATAATTAAAACTTGGAAAATGCTATATGTTTGCAACGTGAAAAAGGAGAAGCATTTTAAGTTTGAGTTTATAGCATTAATGGCATCTTTAATGTCTATTGTGGCATTATCGATTGACGCACTGTTGCCGGCACTACCGGATATCGGGAATCATTTAGGGGTTGTTGACGCTAATGACAATCAACTACTTATTACCATGATATTTCTTGGAATAGGTTTTGGTCAGTTGTTATTTGGTCCTTTGTCTGATAGTTTTGGAAGAAAACCAATCGTGTATATTGGCTTTTCATTATTTATAATAGCAAGTATTATTTGTGTTACTACCAAAAGTTTTGAAATCATGGTTATAGGACGTATTCTTCAGGGGGTTGGTTTATCATCTCCTAGAAGTATAGCCTTATCTATGATTAGAGATATGTTCAGTGGTGATTATATGGCAAAAGTAATGTCTATTATTGTTATGTTTTTTATCCTTGTTCCTGTTGTGGCTCCAACTCTTGGCCAGTGGTTAATCATACTTTTCAATTGGCAATCGATATTTTATTTCAATTTAATATTTGGTGTACTTGTTATGATATGGTTTGGACTGAGGCAAAATGAAACATTGCCAAAAGAAAAGCACATAAAATTTTCTTCCCATCTCTTTGTTGATGGCGTAAAAGAGTTTTTAAAATATAAGGAGGCTGTAGCTTTTACTTTTGTTTCTGGTTTTATTACTGGCTCATTCATGGTGTATTTAAGTACATCGCAGCAAATTTTTCAAGAACAATATGATTTAGCCGAAATGTTTCCTTACATTTTTGCAAGCCTAGCTATTTCAGTGGGATTTGCTACATATTTAAATAGCCGGCTTGTTGAAAGATACGGCATGTGGCGCATGGCATTTACCGCAGCCATCGTGTATTCCTTAGTGTCAATATTATATGTTATTTTATTTATTTCAGGTAATAACCCAAGTATTGTAGTTTTGTTAGGTTTTTTAGCGTTACAGTTTTTTGCTGTAGGTTTTTTATTTGGAAATCTTCGTGCCATTGCCATGGAACCTCTTGGTCATATCGCAGGTATAGGTGCTGCAATAAACGGTTTTGTAAGTACAGTTATGGCTGTTCCTATTGCTAATTATATTGGTAGTTTTGTTTCTAATTCAGTCTTACCTCTATTTATTGGTTTTTCAATATTTGGTATACTATCGGTCTTTGTTTTTTTCATAATGAGAAAACGACCCGAGACAGTTACTGTTTAATCTATAAGTAGCGTTCTTTTATAACATCTATATGCCATAAATAATGGCCTAAATTAATAAAGGCTATGGCTCGAGCTGAGATTGGAAAACCACTAGCTTCTCCAATAAATTCTAAGTCTTCTGGTGTTAACGTTTTTAATAGCACGGTAAAACTATCTCTTACAGATGTGAATTCTTCAAGTAATAATTCTATTGATTTTGAATTTGCATCGGAAGTCATCATAAAATCATCTTGATCAAATCCTGCCAATGGCGTAGCATCTCTTCTAGCAACACGAAAACACCGGTACATAAACACGCGCTCTGTATCAATTAAATGCTGAAAAACTTCTTTTACTGTCCATTTTCCGTCAGCATAAGCGAAATTATGTTTCTCTTCGGGTAAAGATGAAAAGAAATCAACAACTCCCTGTTTCCCTTTTTGAAAACCATCAAGTAAACCTAAATCATCAGATAGCTTATTTAAATAAACTTCATAATAGGTGTTATATTCTTGGGTTGTTATTTCATTTTTATACATAAACTGAAGTTTAAATTTCATCAAAGTAAAACAAATATAATAACTGATTAAAATTTGATGTTTTTGTTTTTAATCTTCCTGTATAATTTTATACTTTCACCACATCTTTATTAAAATAAAACTCAAATGAAAGTAATAGGCATTGGCAAAAATTATGTTAACGATTTATCAGAAATTGCGGCATTAAAAACTGGACATCAACTCATTTTTACAAAACCCGATAGCTCTATTGTTACTGAAAATAAAGATGTGCCATATCCAAATATTACAAATGAGATTGTTTATGAAGTTGAACTTGTTGCTAAAATTGGAAAAACGTGCAAAGATATATCTGAAGCCGAAGCTGCCTCTTATATAAGTGCATTAGCCGTTGGCATTGACTATACAGCTACAGACGTACTAAAAGCTAATAGAGAACTAAAATGGCCATGGGCTTTGGCTAAAGGATTTGATGGTGCTTCACCTATCTCAAACTTTAAACCTATCTCTGAATTTTCAAATTTAAATGACATCAACTTCGATCTAAAAATAAACGGAGAGCAAAAGCAAATAGGAAATACATCTATGATGATTTACAATTTCGCTGAAATTATTTCTTATGTTTCTAAGTTTATGACCTTAGAACCTGGTGATTTATTCTTTACGGGCACACCAGCTGCTGGAACAGGGCTAATTTATAAAGGTGATCATTTACAAGCTTCGATTGAGGGGGAATTGTTGTTAGATTTTAAAATGGTTTAAATCGACCTTAAATTACATTATCCATAATTTCCTGAACTACTTCAGGATTTAATAAAGTACTCGTATCGCCTAAGTTACTGGTATCATTGCTTGCAATTTTTCGTAAAATACGTCTCATAATTTTACCTGAACGCGTTTTAGGTAAGCCTTTGGTAAACTGAATTTTATCTAATTTGGCAATAGGGCCTACATGTTCTGTTATAATCTGATTGATTTCTTTACGTAAATTATTATGATCTCGTGTTTCACCCACATCCTTTAAGATTACATATCCGTAAAGTGCATTGCCCTTAATGTCATGAGGAAATCCAACAATAGCACTTTCGGCCACTGCAGGGTGTTCGTTTATAGCATCCTCAATTGGCGCAGTTCCTAAATTATGTCCTGATACGATAATCACATCATCTACCCTACCTGTAATTCTGTAATAGCCTACTTCATCACGCAAAGCACCATCTCCTGTAAAATACTTATTCTCAAATGTGGAAAAATACGTATCCTTGTAACGCTGATGGTTGCCCCAAATAGTTCTTGCCATACTCGGCCATGGAAATTTTATACACAAACGCCCTTCTACTTGATTATCTTTTAACTCCATATTATTTTCATCCATCAAGGCTGGCTGAATTCCTGGAAAAGGTAATGTAGCGTATGTTGGTTTGGTTGGTGTTGCAAATGGTATCGGAGTTATCATAATACCACCTGTTTCAGTTTGCCACCAAGTATCAACTATAGGGCTTCTGTTTTTACCAATATTATCATTATACCAATGCCATGCCTCCTCATTTATAGGTTCTCCTACAGAACCTAAAACTTTAAGAGAGGACAAATCGTATTTATTAACTAAATCTAAACCTTCTTTTGCCAATGCTCTTATTGCAGTAGGTGCAGTATAAAATTGATTTACTTTATGCTTATCAACAATATCCCAAAACCTCCCAAAATCAGGATAACTAGGTACACCCTCGAACATAACCGTTGTTGCTCCGTTGGCTAAAGGCCCGTAAACTATATAACTATGTCCGGTAATCCAACCTATATCGGCAGTACACCAATATATATCACCATCTTTGTATTGAAATACGTTTTTAAACGTATAAGCTGTATAAATCATATAACCAGCTGTGGAGTGCACCATACCCTTAGGCATTCCTGTTGAACCAGATGTATATAAAATGAAAAGAGGGTCTTCAGCATCCATAATTTCTGGAACACAATCGCTATATGCCTCATCCAATAAAGGCGCAATCCATTCGTCACGGCCTTTTAGCATATTAATTTCAGAATTAATTCGCTTTACCACCAAAACAGATGCAACACCAGGACAATCTTCCAATGCCTCATCTACTATGCCTTTTAAGTCGATAGTTTTTGCACCACGGTAGGATCCATCACTGGTGATTACCATTTTACAATCACTATCGTTAATTCTAGTCGCCAAAGCAGTAGCAGAAAAACCTGCAAAGACAACAGAATGTACTGCTCCTATGCGTGCACATGCTAAAGTTGCTATTGCCAACTCAGGAATCATTGGCAAGTAAATACAAACACGGTCTCCTTTACGAATTCCTTTACTTTTTAAAACATTTGCAAATTTGCAAACACGTTGGTGTAATTGCCTATAAGTTATGTGTTCTGCTTCAGCATTGGGGTCATTTGGTTCAAACAAAATTGCTGTCTTGTCCGCATTTGTCGTTAAATGCCTATCGATACAGTTCACTGTAATGTTTAATTTTGCTCCCTCAAACCATTTTACTTCTGGTTTAGTAAAATCCCAAGACAATACTTTATCCCATTTCTTGTACCATAAAAAATGCTCTTCAGCGACTTCTTCCCAAAAGTGTTCGGGTTCTCGCACAGATTTTCTATAAACTTGATAATATTCTTCTAGGTGTTTTATGTAGTAGTTACTCATTTAGTTAGTTTTTTCATTCAAAAGCTCTAAATTAATAAATAAAAGCACATTTTTTGATTTTCGGTTTTTAGATTTTCGCGCCAATCGGAAAGAGAATGAATATTTGTGTTTATTAGAGGTCCTAAAATAGAAAGAATAAAAGTCCTTCATATAGCGAGTAAAACAACAATTTTAAGTAAGTTGAAATACTAATGTTTTGTATTTACTGTTTATTTGGTTTTGGTCAAATATTCTTTAGGATTAATTAATGCCCTAAGTTTTAATTACTCAAATTAACCAACCAATAAAAACTTGCATTGTTACCTATAAACTTTACAAAGTGACCAATGGAAGTCTACGTTTTTGTTACACCTGATGGATTTGGTTAAAAGGATGATTTAAGCTATTCGATAGATTTATGTTTAGCCTTTAATCTTTTAGCTAAGGCAAATAAATCTAGAAAACGTAAGAGTTGATTTTTTTTAATTAAACTGACTTTTGTAAGGTTTTAATAAATTAATAGATATTAGATTTGTTCAAACTAATACTTATTTATATTCCATGAAAACGACTATCGGTATATTATTACTGCTTTTACAACTATCATCGTGTGTTCAATATGATAAAGAAAAACATAAGTCGCATTTATCTCACGCGCACTGGAGCTATTCTGGAGAAACCTCACCTGAGCATTGGATAGAAATAGAAAAGAACTCCGATTGTGATGGCAAATATCAATCCCCTATTAATATTATTCATAGAAGAGCAGATTCTGTAAAACTTCAAGGTGATTTAAAAATACAATATACACCTACAACACTTTTAAAGGAAGTAGAAAACAATGGACACTCCATACAATTTGATTTTGAAGCGGGAGATTCTATAAATTATAAAAATGAAACCTATTACTTAAAGCAAATTCATTTCCATGAACCCTCAGAACATAAAATTAACGGCTTAATATACCCTATTGAAATGCATTTGGTGCATATCAGCAACTCTGGAAATATTACCGTTTTAGGATTACTAGGAGAAGAAGGACAAGAAAGTCAATTGTTTGAGTTTTTTGAAAGTTTTCTGCCTCTAAAAAATGGAGAAATAAAAGATATACATCAAAAAATAGATTTATCCAGTTTATTGTTAGAAGATAAGCACTATTACTCGTATACCGGTTCTTTAACCACACCTCCATGCAGCGAAAATGTGAACTGGATTGTATTTAAGGAGCCCATAGTTTTATCTGTAGAAGAGGTTATTAAACTAAGGGACAACATGCCTTTAAATAATTACCGTAATGAACAACCTATAAATGATCGTATCGTGTCTTTTCATTACTAGTAGAATATGTATCTTTAGGCTTAAAATAAATTTGTCAATTGATTTTTATAATCAAAAATTGTAATCGATTTTATGGAACATAGACAACTAGGAGCAAAAGGTTTTGAGGTGAGTGAGATTGGTTTAGGCTGTTGGCAATTAGGTTCCGATTGGGGCACTGGCATAAGTGAAGCGCTTAGTTTTAAAATTTTAAATGAAGCTACAACACACGGTATTGATTTTTTTGATACTGCTGATGTTTATGGTAACGGCCTAAGTGAAAAACGTATTGGTGCGTTTTTAAAACAGCAGGATAAACCCATTAGGGTTGCTACCAAATTTGGAAGAAATGGTAATGTTTTTCCCAATAGTTATACAAAGGATAAACTTAGAAAATCTGTTGAAGGTTCTTTAGAACGTCTAGGTATAGATGCTTTAAATTTATTACAACTACATTGTGTACCATTTGACGTTTTAAAACAAGGTGATATTTTTGATTGGTTACGGGATTTAAAAAATGAAGGACTAATACATCATTTTGGTGCAAGTGTAGAAACCATAGAAGAAGGCCTTTTTTGTATGCAACAGGAGGGCCTAGTTTCATTACAGGTTATATTTAATGTTTTCAGGCAAAAGTTAGTTACCGACTTATTGCCTCAAGCTGAAGCCAATGGCATTGGTATTATTGTACGTTTGCCTTTAGCTAGTGGCTTATTAACCGGAAAATATACCAAGAACACCACTTTTGCTGAAGAAGACCATAGGAATTACAATAGAAACGGAGATGCGTTTAATGTTGGAGAAACGTTTGCAGGTGTGCCTTTTGAAAAAGGAATAGACATTGTTAATTCTATTGAAAAGAACATCCTTCCTAGTGATTTGTCTATGGTACAATTAGCTTTACGATGGATTTTAGACCATAATGCTGTGAGCACAATTATTCCTGGAGCGAGCTCCCCAAAACAAGTTGTCTCGAATGTTGAAGCTGCTAAATTAAGTCGCCTTTCTGCTCAAACACATAAGGCATTAAGTGCTTTGTATGAAAATGAAATACACAAACATGTACGCGGTGCCTATTAACTAAGCATTTAAAAATGATAAAACATTACGCTCAATGCGTTGTTGAATAGCACTTACATCTGCCTTAACGAAAGTTTCTCCCGTAATGTTTTCGTAGAGCTCGATGTAGCGCTCTGAAACGGTTTCAATATATGCGTCGCTCATAAATGGCACGGTTTGCCCTTCCAAACCTTGAAAATTATTAGAAATAAGCCATTGGCGCACAAATTCTTTAGAAAGCTGCTTTTGTGGTTCACCCTTTTCTTGGCGTTCTTCATAACCTTCTGCATAAAAATAACGCGAGGAGTCTGGTGTGTGAATTTCATCAATTAATACGATGTTGCCATCTTTGGTTTTTCCAAACTCGTATTTGGTATCCACTAAAATGAGACCTCTAGATGCCGCAATTTCTGATCCACGCTGGAATAGTTTACGGGTGTAGTCTTCTAAAACCAAATAATCTTCCTCTGAAACAATACCGCGCTTTAAAATATCCGCTCTCGAAATATCTTCATCGTGATTACCCATTTCGGCTTTAGTTGCTGGGGTAATTATTGGCTCTGGAAACGCATCATTTTCTTTCATGCCCTCAGGCATTGGCACACCACATAACATACGTTTACCTGCTTTATATTCGCGTGCAGCATGCCCACTCATATAGCCACGTATTACCATTTCAACTTTAAAAGGCTCGCATAAATGGCCCACGGCTACGTTGGGGTCTGGCGTTGCGGTTAACCAATTGGGCACCAAATCTTCAGTTGCTGCCATCATTTTTGTGGCTATTTGATTTAAAATTTGACCTTTATACGGAATTCCCTTTGGCATTACAACATCGAAAGCCGATAAGCGGTCTGTAGCAATCATTACCAATTGTTCGTTATTAATATTGTAAACTTCTCTTACTTTTCCTTTATAGACGCTTTTTTGTCCTGGGAAATTGAAATTGGTATCAATTATCGTATTACTCATTATATTTTATTTTTAGCTAATAGCCAATGACTTCTAGCTCTTATATTTTTATTTTAGAATTTTAATGTCGTGCCTAAACCCATAGCCCCGATTGAGGCATTTGTTGGAGCTCCTCGCAGAGAGCGACTGCCGAAAGCGGGAAATAGCTACAAAAAATTAATCCCTATTTTCTATACTTTTATATGCTTCAATTACTTTTTTAACGAGTTTGTGACGTATCACGTCTTTATCATCTAAAAATATAATACCTACACCTTCTACGTTTTTTAAAATTAACAATGCCTCCTTTAACCCCGAAATGGTACGGCGCGGTAAATCTATCTGCCCAGGATCGCCAGTTAATAAAAACTTTGCGTTTTTGCCCATACGGGTTAAAAACATTTTCATTTGTGCGTGCGTGGTATTTTGCGCTTCATCTAAAATTACAAATGCATTGTCTAGGGTTCTACCGCGCATAAATGCCAACGGAGCTATTTGAATGGTACCTTTTTCTATATAATTTGCCAATTTTTCGGGAGCAATCATATCACGCAAAGCATCATACAAGGGTTGCATATACGGATCTAACTTTTCCTGTAAATCACCTGGTAGAAAGCCTAGGTTTTCACCAGCTTCTACTGCAGGGCGAGTTAAAATAATTCGCTTTACCGCCTTATTTTTCAAGGCTTGTACTGCTAGAGCCACACCTGTGTAGGTTTTACCGGTTCCTGCAGGACCTATGGCAAAAACCATATCATTTGTATGCATACTTTCTACCAACTTTCGTTGGTTTGCGGTTTGTGCTTTTATAATTCTTCCCCCAACACCGTGCACGATGGCTTCGCCACTTTGTTTTGATGTAGTGTAATCTTCGCTACTTTGGCTTGTTAAAACACGCTCAATAACGTTTTCATCCAGTTTGTTATACTTGGCAAAATGTTTTAAGAGCATAGTTATGCGTCTATCAAATTCTTCTAGCAAATCTTCATCGCCAAAAGCTTTAATTTTATTTCCGCGTGCTACAATTTTCAATTTTGGAAAGTACTTTTTTAGAAGTTCTATGTTGGTATTGTGGGCTCCAAAAAACTCTTTTGGAGTAATCTCTTCAAGTTCAATAATAATTTCGTTCAAAAGCGTTTATTTAATATAGGTTTTAGATGAGAAACATTAACAGCAATATCTATGGTTTAAGATGAAATGATTTATTAGATTTGTGTCTATATTTCTCTCAAATCAAAAATACATAATTTTAGAGGAGTTAACCTTAAAAACATATCAACAATTTTGCCCATGGCAATCATTACATTAACAACCGATTTTGGTGAGAAAGATCACTTTACTGGCGCAACAAAAGGCGCTATTTATAGTGAACTTCCTGATGTGAATATTGTTGATATCTCCCATCAGGTATCGCCTTTTAATATCCCCGAAGCGGCTTACGTTATACAAAATGCTTACAGCAGTTTTCCTAAAGGCACTATCCATATTATAGGTATAGATTCTGAGTTGAATTTGGAGAACAAGCATATTGCCATGAAACTAGATGACCACTATTTTATTTGTGCTAATAATGGTATTATGAGCATGATTTGTTCTGAAATAGCACCTGAAAAAATTGTGGAAATAAACATCCACGATAAAATACAAACGAGTTTTCCAGTACTTGATGTTTTCGTAAAGGTAGCCTGCCATATTGCTCGTGGAGGCACTTTGGAAGTGATTGGAAAACCTATTGATACCATTAAACCTATCAATAATTTAAAACCTTACGTAAATGATGATAACACAAAAATAATTGGTAGGGTAATTTATATTGATAATTACGGAAATGTGGTAACCAATGTGCGTAAACACTTTTTTGAAACGATTCAAAAAGGTCGGAAATTTGAAATTACTGCGAGACAATATAAATTTAAAACCATTTATGGTAAGTATAGTGATGTAGTGAATTTTGATATTCCAAAAGAAAAACGTCAAGATGAAGGTAAGGGGTTAGTTGTTTTTAATTCTGGCGGGTTTTTGGAAATCGCCATGTACAAAAGCGACTCGAAAAAGCACGGTAGTGCCGCTACCCTAATGGGGCTTGGTGTTAGAGATACTATTGGTATAGACTTTATAACAGTTCCTGTTGTGCCACAAAACCAAGACACGTTCTAAAAAAAACAATTATGCTGGTACGTATTGTAAAAATGAGTTTTGAAGCTACCCATATTGAACAATTCCTAAGTATTTTTGAAGATAGTAAAACACGAATTAGAGGTTTTACTGGTTGTGAGTTTTTAGAATTGTATAGAGATAAAGATAACCCAGATATTTTTTTTACGTATAGCTATTGGAAGTCTGGGGCAGATTTGGAAAATTATCGCCATTCAGACCTGTTTAAAAGCGTATGGAGCAAAACCAAGGTACTTTTTAATGCAAAACCCGAGGCGTGGAGCGTTGAGAAGTTGGCGTCTTTAGATTGATGATTTACAATTAACGATTTTTGAATAACCAGTAAACAGTAAACAGTAAACAGCAACCAGCAACCAGCAACCAGCAACCAGCAACAAGTAACCAGCAACCAGCAACCAGCAACCAGCAACCAGTAACCAGTAACCAGTAACCAGTAACCAGTAACCAGTAACCAAAATTAAATGCTAGCAATACTTAAAAAAGAAATCAATACATTTTTTGCATCACCAATTGGTTATTTAGTCATTGCTATTTTTTTGGTGCTTAACGGATTGTTTTTATGGGTGTTTAAAGGTGAGTTTAATATTCTAGATTACGGTTTTGCCGATTTATCTGCCTTCTTTTTGTTAGCGCCGTGGATTTTATTATTCCTAGTTCCCGCTATTACCATGCGCAGCTTTTCTGATGAAAAAAAACAAGGTACACTAGAGCTATTGCTTACAAAACCCATGTCTCATCTCAATATTGTTTTGGGTAAATATTTTGGTGCATATGTACTAATTTTAATGGCGTTATTGCCAACATTACTTTACGTTTTCACCGTTTATCAATTAGGAAACCCCGCTGGAAATATAGATTTAGGTAGTGTTTTGGGCTCTTATTTAGGACTGATTTTTTTGGCAGGGGCTTATACGGCAATTGGTATATTTTGTTCTACACTATCCAATAACCAAATAGTGGCTTTTATCGTCTCTGTATTTATATGTTTTTTCTTTTATATTGGTTTTGAAGGTATTACAGAGTTTACCTCAAATGCTATTGTAGAACAAATAGGTATGAATTACCACTACAAAAGCATCAGCCGTGGTGTTATTGATACCAGAGATATTATTTACTTTTTAAGTGTTATTACATTTTTTATTCTGTTGACGAAACTTGGTATAAAAACTGGAAAACTTCAACGGAAAGATCTGACTAAAGTTGCCGGCATTCTAGTGGGTATATTCATTCTAAATATAGCTTCACATTATATGTACAAGCGTATTGATGTAACTAAAGACCAGCGTTACACCTTAAGCGCATCTGCTAAAGATATCGTGAACAAAGCCAATTCACCTTTAGTAGTCGATATATTTTTAAAGGGCGAAGATTTCCCTTCTGAATTTAGACGCCTTCAAACAGAGACACGACAGTTACTAGAAGAATTCTCAAATGAGAATAAGAATATTATTTTCGATTTTATTAACCCTTTGGAAAATGAAGCATCTCGAGAACAAACCATACAGGTATTAACCCAACGTGGTTTAACACCAATGCAACTGGAAGTTAAAGAAAACGGTAAAGCCACTCAGGAAGTTATATTTCCATGGGCATTGGCCAGTTATAACGAACAAACCGTAATTATTCCATTAATTAAAACTAAAATTGGCGCTTCTCAACAAGAATTGGTGAGCAACTCTGTACAACACCTGGAATATGCCTTTGCGGACGGTTTTAAAAAGTTAGTAACACCAAAATCAAAGAAAATAGCAGTTCTAAAAGGCAATGCGCAATTGGAAGATAAATACATTGCGGATATTGCTAAAACACTAGGAGAATATTACTTTATTGCCCCGTTCACGCTAGATAGTGTCGCTAGCAATCCACAAAACACATTAAAAGATTTAAATAATTACGACTTAGTAATTTCTGCAAAACCTACAGAGGCCTTTACCGAAAACGAAAAGTTTGTCTTAGACCAGTACACCATGCAAGGAGGTAAAAGCTTATGGCTTTTAGATGCAGTAGCTATGGAGAAAGACAGTTTGTATAACGACGCTGGTAAAAATTATGCCATAAGCAGGGATTTAAACCTAACGGATTTTTTCTTTAATTACGGTTTGCGTATTAATCCAGTAATGGTAGCTACGCCCTACTCCGCACCTATCACGTTAGCTATTGGAGATGGTAGCGATGCCCAATACCAGCACTTAAACTGGCCATATTCACCATTAGCCACCTCAAACGGAAAGCACCCCATTACCAATAACTTAAATTTGGTGCGTTTTGATTTTGCGAACCCTATTGATACCCTTAAAAACAACGTTAAAAAAACCATCCTTTTAGAAACCGCATCAATATCTAGATTGGAAGGTACACCAAGAGAGATTAGCTTAGATTTAGTGACCAAACCTATTGATCCGAAAGACTTTAAAAATGAAACACAAATACTTGCCGTTTTGTTGGAAGGTGAGTTTAAATCAGCTTTCGCAAATCGAATCAAACCTTTTACTCTACCCAACGCCAAAGAAAAAAGCAAACAAAGTAAAATGGTTGTAATTGCTGATGGCGATGTGATTAAAAATGATGTAGTGCGTAACAAATCGCAAGAATTGGGTTTTGATAGATGGACCGGGAAATTGTATGGTAATAAAGAGTTTTTGATAAACGCAGTCAATTATTTGTTGGACGATAACGGACTTATAAACATTCGTACTAAAGAAATAGATGTTGCCTTTTTAAATCAAGAGAAAATTGCCGAAGAAAAAACCAGTTGGCAACTTCTAAACATTGGAGTACCAATAGTTTTACTAGGTATTTTCGGTTTTGTATTTAACTACCTTAGAAAGAAAAAATACGCTGCGTAACTGTTAATAAGTTTGTTTCGATAAAACGCAGGTTTGAAATATATTTGTAGGTATAGATTTTACAAAACTAAACGTGATAGGATTTGCTTTCAGGAGTTTTAAAAATAATAGAATCTCATAAGCAAATACATTACAACAGACCTTTTAAATAAAAATTTACGAATGAAATTTATTGTATCAAGTACTTATCTTTTAAAACAATTACAGGTTTTGGGTGGAGTTATCAATAGCTCTAATACCCTCCCTATTTTAGATAACTTTCTGTTTGAATTAGACCACACAAAGCTTACCGTTTCTGCAAGCGATTTAGAAACCACTATGTCTTCTACTATGGACGTTGAAAGTGACAGTGAAGGTAGCGTTGCCATTCCTGCAAGGTTATTACTTGATACGCTAAAAACATTCCCTGAGCAGCCTTTAACCTTTGTTGTTGAAGACAATAATACTGTAGAAATTAGTTCTAACCACGGTAAATATGCATTGGCTTATGCGAGTGGTGAAGAATTTCCAAGGGCTGTGGCTTTGGAAGACCCAAGCAAAACCGTAGTTTTAGGCGATATATTAGCGACAGCCATTAGTAAAACTATTTTTGCCGCAGGAAACGACGATTTACGCCCTGTTATGAGTGGTGTATTTTTTCAGTTCTCTACAGAGGGCTTAACTTTTGTAGCTACAGATGCACATAAATTAGTTAAATATACCAGAGAGGATGTAAACGCAAGTCAGGTTGCTGAATTTATTATGCCTAAAAAACCTTTAAATTTATTAAAGGGTATTTTGGCTGGTAGCGAAGATGAAGTAACCATTGAATACAACGACTCTAATGCGAAATTCACATTTGAAAATTCTGAATTAATATGTCGTTTAATTGATGGGAAATATCCAAATTATGAAGCAGTAATTCCAAAGGAAAATCCAAATAAGTTGTCAATTGACAGAACACAGTTTTTAAATTCTGTGCGTCGTGTTAGTATTTTCTCTAATAAGACAACGCACCAAATTCGCTTAAAAATAGCTGGTGCCGAATTAAATATTTCTGCCGAGGATGTAGATTATAGCAATAAGGCAGAAGAGCGTTTAACTTGTGATTACCAAGGCGATGATATGCAAATTGGCTTTAACTCCCGTTTTTTAACTGAAATGCTGAATAATTTAAGTTCAGACGATGTACAGTTGGAAATGAGTATGCCAAATCGTGCGGGCATTTTAACCCCAGTAGATGGGTTGGATGATGGCGAGCAAATAACGATGTTGGTGATGCCTGTGATGTTGAATTCCTAACTAGAATAACAACCTACAAATAAAAAATAGCAGTAATCATATTTTGGTTGCTGCTTTTTTATTTTAACTCAATCCTGTCCTAAATAAAATTCAGGTTTTATAAAAGTATTGATTTTATTGGTTTTACTGTTTGTAAAACACAATTTTTAAAAAAGAACCCCTTGACAGGTTTGTTTAGGTGGTGGTTTTGCTTTTTGAAAAGGG
>Ga0209654_1000585_pt1 | contig 34345 bp, 52 predicted proteins | sample SaaInl1SG_22_DNA_FD_184646 | JGI IMG/M metagenome (GOLD analysis project Ga0209654, IMG submission 184646) | Marine microbial communities from expanding oxygen minimum zones in the Saanich Inlet - ESP_161SG_22_DNA (SPAdes) (version 2) | ecosystem: Environmental > Aquatic > Marine > Intertidal... | reverse complement strand
GATACAACCACTGTGAAGTACGGCACAGGTGCGATGGAGTTTGATGGGGTTAGTGACTACATAGACATACCTGCATCACCACTATTTGATTTTGGTACAGGCGACTGGACTATGGAATGTTGGTTTAACACAACATCAACAACAACTGACACATTCTTTAGACGAATGATTATGTTAGATGGGCCAACAGGTAATGCTACAAATAATCCTCAATTAACGATTTCTAGTGATGGTTATGTTAATGGATGGACGCAAACGGGTGACGTAGATTTAAGGTCATCTACAGGTTTTAATGACGGCAATTGGCATCATGCCGCATTTGTGCGTGATGGAGGAACATTAAGATTGTTTGTTGACGGTGTACAGAGTGCTACTGTCGCAACAACTGCAACATTTAGTCCTAACTCAGGTTCTCCTAGACCAAGAATAGGTAACTATAATGGTTCAACAGGTCAAGGAGATTGGGACGGCTACATAGACGACCTCCGCATCACCAAAGGCATCGCACGATACACCGCAAACTTTACACCGCCAACGGCAGAACTGCCTGTAATAGGAGAGGTATGACACAGATGGCAACAGAAGGCACTAAGCAAGTCGTTGATGCAGTTAGTGTACTTACCGTAGTAGGAACCATAGGCGAGTTGTTGCCTCCTTTGGCGGCCTTATTCACACTCGTGTGGACAAGTATCCGCATTTACGAAACGCATACAGTACAGAGGCTTCTAGGAAGGAAACCTCCAGATGATAGCTGAACTTGCCGCCGCTAATGCCGCCTTTGGTGTTATCAAAGAAGCCATAGCAAACGGTAAAGAAATCTATGAAGCGGGTGACGCACTCGCAGACTACTTTGGCCTCAAGGCTGAAATACAGAAGAAGGCACACGAACACGGCTACAAGTCAGATATGCAAGCCTTCCAAGCAACAGAGCAACTCAGGGAATATGAGGATGCTCTGAAGCAAATGATGATATGGCAGGGCAGGGCAAATCTTTGGACAGACTGGCTTGCATTCCAAAAACAGATGAAGGACAGCCGTGAAGCGGCAGAAAATGAAGAACGAAAAAAGAAGGCCCGCAGACGCAAACTCATTAAAGACTGGTGTATTGGTATCGTTGTTACCGTGGCCACCCTTTCTGCTATTGGCATATGCGGTTACTTCCTATATTGGCTCGTAACAACCAAAGGCAATTAGTATGTGGATTGTAATAGGTATTTTTACAATAGCCTTGCAACCCGGAATATTGCAAGTAGTAGAAAAACAGGAGTTCTCAAACCCACAAGACTGTTTTGAGAAGGCTATGGAAGTTATGGCAGACACAACAGATCCTCGTGGTATGGCGTGTGTGCCTATTAAAAAGGATAGTATGTAATGTGGACTGCACTGCTTGGCCCTGTCGTTGATCTTGCCAAAGGCTACTTCAAAGACAAGGTAGACGAAGCCAAGATTAAACAGGAAGTCAAACTAGAACGTATTAAGACTGATGCAGACTGGGAAGCTCGTATGGCTGACGCATCTGCACACAGTTGGAAGGATGAATGGTTTACGATATTGTTGTCGCTACCAATTGTCTTTGTAGGATACGGTGTAGCGGTAGATGATATGGATGTGATTGAACGTGTACATCGTGCATTTGAAGTGTTAGCAGGACTACCAGAATGGTTTCAGTTCTTGTTATACACTGCAGTACTAGCGTCCTTTGGAATCAAAGGTGTTGATAAAGTAATGGGGAAGAAGTAATGCCATACGGTAAAAAGAAAACCACTAAAGCATTTAAGCCTTGTGCAGGTTGTCCTAACAAAACAAAGTGCAAAGCAATGGGCAAGTGTATGAAGAAGGGGAAATAACATGCCTAGAGATCCCGGTGCAGTTCAACGAGCAATGCAACAAGAAGCCAACGAACGCAAGAAAGATGAAGCGTTTATAAAAAAACATGGTCTTGATAAGCCAATGCCTAAGAAGAAAAAGAAAAAATCATCAGCGTGTGGTCAAGACTCATGCACACAAGAGTACATTAGAGGTTACAATAAGTAATGGCTACGCCTACAAACAAGGCATTGTATAATCGTGTGAAGGCTGAAGCAAAGAAAAAGTATAAAGTCTGGCCTTCTGCGTATGCAAGTGGTTGGCTCACCAAGGAGTACAAGAAGCGTGGCGGCAAGTACAAGTAAGAAGCCTAAAGGTGGGTTGACCAAATGGTTCAAGGAAGAATGGGTGGACTTAAAGACTGGGAAAGAGTGTGGCCGAAAGAGCGCATCAAAGTCCAAAAGACCTTACCCGTCATGCAGACCAAAGGCAGTGGCAAAGAAAATGACAGCCGCAGAAAAGAAAAGCAGTGTCAAGCGCAAAACGTCAACAAAACCAATCAAGCACAAAGTAACCGCATCTGGGAAGCGTAGGAAATGAATGATTTAGATCAGCCGTATGTATCAGGAATGTTTCAGCAAATTCTTGATCGAGCAAATCAACAAGCTCCAATGATTATGCAATACTTGCAACAGAATCCAGATGCTTCTGATTTAGACATTTACATTGCCGCAAAGAACGCAGAAGTCTCTCCCTTAGCAATTGCAATGGCAACAAAAAGCGATCCTCAAGAAATTATGCGGAGATACAATGAAGCTGAGCAAGCTTATCAGGCATTGGATACCCCTGAGTTACGTAATGTTGATCCTCGTTCTGATGCTTTTGAACGAATTGTAAAAGATACAGTTGAAAGTAAAGCTGTTCAGGGATTGTTATTGACTAATCCATACACTGCTCCTATAGCTCCATTTGTTCCTGCTATTCGTCCAGTGCAACGTTTATTTGAAAGGTGGTTTTAATGAAGAATCGTAAAGAAATTAAATGTGAATACACTCCTGATGGAAAACTTCAGTGTTCATATGATGGGCCAATTTATAAAACTCCTAAACCTAAAAAACCAAAAGACAAAAAACCTGAAGATGGAACGAGTACTTTCTAATGCCAGTTAAAAAAGATTCAAGATTATCCAGAGCAGGTGTATCAGGATATAACAAACCAAAGCGTACACCTAATCATCCTAAGAAGTCACACGTAGTTGTGGCTAAACAAGGTGATCAAGTTAAGACTATTCGGTTTGGCGAGCAAGGTGCGAAGACAGCAGGTAAACCAAAAGCAGGTGAATCTGATCGCATGAAAAACAAACGCGCATCATTTAAAGCTCGTCATGGACGCAACATTGCAAAAGGAAAAATGTCAGCGGCTTACTGGGCTGATAAAGTTAAATGGTAATACTTGACAAATACAAAAAAGTATGCTATAATATATCCTCTATAGGAAAACGCAAATGACATATCTTAATATTGTTAAAAGTGTTTTAAGACGCTTAAGAGAAAACACAAACGTATCAAATGTGTCTGGCGGTAATAACGCATACGTTGCTTTAATTGGCGAGTTTGTTAACGATGCTAAAGCAGAAGTTGAACAGGCATGGTCATGGTCTGGGTTGCGTACTACTTTGTCAGGCACAACAACCGCAGATGTATTTAACTACGAGCTAAACTCATCCGGTCAGAACTTTACTTTACTTGATGCTGTTAATGATACAAGCAATTGGTTTTTGCAGTACAAAACACAAAGTGAAATGACTAACCTGTTTTTAAATAATAACACAAAGACAGGTGCTCCAACACATTTTACTTACAATGGTATTTCATCTGACGGTGATACAATGGTTGATCTGTATCCTATTCCAAATGGAGCATATAGTTTTCATTTTAATATTGTCTTACGCACTGCTAGATTTGATGATGATGCAGATGAATTATTTATCCCATCAGAACCAGTTATCTTATTAGCATATGCTAAAGCTGTTGAAGAACGTGGTGAAGATAATGGTATTGCCGCAACGTCTGCGTATGCTACAGCGCAACGTGCAATGAACGATGCAATTTCATTAGATGCAGCAAAGCATCCTGAAGAAACTATCTGGCATACAGTATGACACAGGCTCTACAAGCACTTAGTATTAAAGCACCGGGTTATTTAGGTCTTAACACGCAGGCGAGTTCTGTAGAGTTAAATCCTAACTACTGCCTAAGTGCTGATAATGTTGTGATTGACAAATCAGGAAGGCTTGCGGCACGTCAAGGTTGGCAGTATATGACAACTGCGGGTGTAGATGTTAACCTTAAAGGTGGTGTTACACTAACTGAAACAGACGGCACAGTACGTCATGTATCATGGTCAGACACAACGTTCTATGAAGGCTGTGAGACCCTAACTGCGATTACACCAACAACAACAGATACAATTGAAGATGGTAACTGGTCTGTTGCGGTATTAAATGATCACTTGTTTTTCTTTCAAGATGGTTACTTACCGTTAGTTTACACATACGAAAGTGGATCGCTTGAGTTTGAAACAATCGATGGTCACCCTCACTCAACAGGTACTGCTCCCGCAGGATCTATTTGTGCATCAGTGTATGGTAGGCTTTGGGTAGCAGGAGTTACAGACGACAAGTTAACATTACACTTTTCTGATTTACTTGAAGGCGTACATTGGAATACTGGAACTTACGGATCATTAACACTGACATCAGTAGTCATTGATGGTGATGATGAAATTACAGGGATTGCAGGTCATAACGGATACTTAATTATTTTCTGCAAGAACAACATTGTTGTCTATCAAGATGGTGATAATTACCAAAGCACAATGAATGTCACAACATTGACACTAGTGGATGTAATTAAAGGTGTCGGTTGTGTAAGCCAAGAAACAATTCAAAACGTAGGCGATGACTTATTCTTTTTGTCTCGTACAGGTCTTAGAAGTTTTGGGCGAACAGTTCAAGAAAAGTCACAACCATTACGTGATATGTCTTTAAACGTGCATGATGATTTAATTAATGCATTAGATCAACAAGACCACAAATATATTCGCTCTGTGTATTCTCCAGAATACGCATACTACTTATTATTATTTCCAGAGTTACAAACGATTTATTGTTTTGACACACGCTCTCAATTAGATACAGGTGGATTGCGAGTCACTCGTTGGACTAAGCAAACACACGAAGCTATGTGTGCGTATGATCAAGATGTGTATTTTTTTCAGACTCAAGGCGTTGCTAAATACGCAGGATTTCAAGATAACGGCGATGATTATGAAATTAAATATGCAACAAACTTTCTTGACTTTGGTGATTCTAGTCTTACAAAGATACTTAAAAAGATTAGTATCACTACCGTTGGTGGCGTAGGTCAACGTCTAGTAGTACGTCCTGCATTTGATTATAAAACATATACAGATGATTATCTTTATACATTGACAGGTTCTCCTGTATACGAGTACGGAGTGGCTGAGTATAACGTTGCTGAGTTTTCATCAGGTCTGGCAACAGACAGTACAAGAGCATCTGTTGGAGGTTCAGGTAACCTTATTCAGATTCAAATTGTTGCAGATATTACAGGGTTTGAACTTGCATTACAAAAGATTGATTTGTTTGTTAAAACAGGTAGGATTATTTAATGACTGACTATACAAAACTAGTAGACTACGCAGAAAAAGATACTCTTGCATCAGGAGATCCCGGTAAAGTTATCAAAGGAACTGAACTTGATAACGAGTTTGAATCTATTGAAGATGCAATTGGAACAAAAGCAGATCTAGCAAGCCCTGAGTTTACAGGTACACCAACACTTGCAACATCTCCTGCTTACACAGTAAACAATTCACAGGTTGCTACTACGCAGTTTGTGTATGACTTGATTGAGTCAGGCGCAACAGGTACTAACGGTACATCAATTGCTACATTGTTTATTTATAAGAACGCAAGTAGTTTACCTGCTGATCCTAGTGGTGGTTCATTCAACTTTAGTACGCAAGCACTTACAGCGCCAACTGGATGGTCTCAAACAATTCCAACAAAAGCAAGTGGCGAAGTAATTTATATCTCACAAACTCTTGCATCTACCAACATTGTAAATGGCACAGATGATACTCTGTCATGGACATCACCAGTAGTACTTGCAGAGGATGGAGAAGCAGGTACTTCAGCAGACACAAGTTCAAACAGTATCACTGTGTACTACCCAAATGCTTCAGCTTCTGCACCGACATTAACCTCTGCTAACTTTAGCGATGGAGACTATGTAGCCAGTACAGGCGCGTTAACTCTGCCCTCACCTTGGGTGCAATCATTTACAACTCCTACAACTGTTGAAGGGGATAAGCTATGGGCCGCAACAGTTAACGTATATATTGCAGACGATGGTACGCAAACGTTTACAGTCTATGGCCCATTTAACTGGATTCGCTTTGACGGCCTTGTTACGTTTACTAACCTTGAAAATAAAATTAACACAACTACTGAGATCAATGGCGGTATTATAACTACTGATACTATTCAGCTTAACCGTTTGACTAGTTCATCAGATTCTTTTAACAATGTAACGTTTGGGTTAGGCTCTGGTCAGTCTGTTGCAGGATACACAGCCGCAGGATACTTTAAAGCAAACTCATCTAGTAAAGTAGGTGTTATGTCGCTTAACGATGGTGGTATTGGATTTGCCGCCGCAAGTCAAGCAGATGCCGCAATCTTTGCAGGGTATGGTTCAAGTTACACATCGTTCGATGCAGAAGCTATTTTAGCTTACAGCGAATATGCAGGAAGGTTTAGTGATGGTACTAACTGGATTGAACTTTGTAATGGAACGTATGCCTTTGAAACTAGTGGAGGTAACTCAGGTACTTTTACTGGTGGTCACGATGCACTGTTACCGACTAACGAATCCATTGAGGTGGGCGACATTGTTGTAGATACGGAAGTTGTAAAAAAACAAAATGTATTTGATGTAATAACAAAAGTTGCTAAATCTTCTGAAGCTAATCAAAAAGCTGTCGTTGGTGTTTACGCTAAAGACTCAGCAGATGGTCACATTCCTGCTGTATTTAGGCAGTACAAGAAAGAAGAAGGTGGACGTTCTTACTACGATATGAACTCTGCTTACGAATACATTTATGATACCCACAAAAATATCAACATGAATGGTATCGGCGAAGGGCTCATCAACGTATGTGGCGAAAATGGTAACATTGAAATTGGAGACTTGATTGTAACCTCTAGTATTGCAGGTAAAGGTATGAAGCAATCAGATGATTTAATTAGAAGCTACACAGTAGCTAAGGCGCGTGAAGCTGTTAACTTTAGCAGTAACACAGAAGTACAACAAATTGCTTGCATTTACCTGTGTGGTTAAAGGATAGATTATGATAAGCGGATTAGTAGATAGTTTATTTGGAGAGACTAAACAAGACGTATCTGGCCGTCTGTCTCCAATGTTTCAACAGTATGCAGGTGAAGCTACTTTTAAACCTTATACTGTAAGATCAACAGGTGGTGCAGTCTCCTACGATCCTACAAGTGGAGTAACGCAATCGCAACTATCTCCGGGAGCACAGCAACTCATTGAGTCTGCAGGCACTGGTGCTTTAGGAATGTTTGGTCAGTTAGAGCAATTTAGACCGGACGCACGAGCGCGTGAGATTTACAATCAACAAGCCTCTTTGTTACAGCCTGAGTTTGAAAAACAAAACCTTGCATTAAAGAATGCTTTACTAGGTTCAGGCCGGGGTGGTCTAATGCTTGGGGCAAGTGCAGTAGGTGAAGGTGCTTCTGGCGGTATGGTTAATCCAGATGTTTATAATACTCAACTTGCTCAAAATCGTGCGCTTGCAGAACTTGCGGCAGGGTCTCGTACTCAAGCACTAGGAGAAGCGTCTACAATGGGACAGATTGGTAGTGGATTATTATCATCTGCGCTTGGAATATCTGATCTTGAGTTGAGATTAATGCAACAGGGTGTTGATGCCCAAACTGCAAGAGCCGCCGCCGCGTATGGTGCAGGTCAGCTTGCTTTGACTCCTCAAATACAAGAACTTGCAGGTGGTAGAAGTGGCATGGATATTGCTAATCTAATTGCTACTGGTATGGGAGCATATACAGGCGCAGGTGGAACCTTTGGAGGCGGTGGCGGTGCTATCTCAACTGCTCCGGGTTTCTCTTCTATGGGCCCTTTGGCGTAAGGATTAATTATGGCAACACGTACTCAAGTACTATCTTTGTTTGGTGCTACTCCTGAACAAATTCAAGAGCGTCAGCGTCAGCAACAATCAGAAATGATTCTATCGCAACAAGATCCTTATGCAAGAACAGGCGCGGCATTAGGTGTAGGACTAGCTCGTTTGTTTGGAGGAGAAACTCCAGAAGTAACCCGCGCTCGTCAACTACAAAACGTACTGCAAAATGTGAACATGGAAAACCCTGAAGAAATGCTTCAAGCGGCAGGAGTTCTTAGACAAGCAGGGTTTCCTAACGAAGCTTTAGGGTTAATTAATCGAGCAGATCAATTTAAAACTTCCGCACAACAACGAGCCGCGTCAGCCGCTCAAGTAGAGGCTTCTGAGCAACAAGTTGCCGCATCTAAAGCAACAGTTAAACGCGGTCAGTTTGATTACGTTCAAGAAAAAGAAGCAGTTCCTGTAACACTTGATGGGCAAACATATTACGTGTCTGTCGACGCACGAGTACAATATGATAAAGATACTGGAACTAGGACAGTACAAACATCTCCGGAGCAACTAAAAAAATTAGCTCAACAACAAGCTAAGAAGATGGAGCGTGAGGATCTTGCCGCAAAATCAGAGCAAACACTACGCCAAGCCCAATTAACTACGGCTCAAAGACAAGCAAAACTTGCAGAAAAGCAATTAACTCAAGCAGAAAGAGATGCAAACATTACTACTGGTCTTGTTAGAGTTCCTGTCGAAGAAGAGATCAAAGATCTTGCAGGACGTGTTACAGGGTATCGTACTGGGTTTGAATATAAGCAATCAAAAGGCCGCATGATTACAGATGAAAATGGTAAAGAAATATTCCAACCATTCTTAACAGATGCAATGCCTGTTGCAGAAGCAGTTGATGAGACAGGTCTTCCGCAGAATGCAGTTAAAATTGAAGAAGGAAAGCAGACGACTATTAAAAGCACTGTTAGTGGACAAGAATTTGTAGTTGTTGGAGCAGGAGACGAGGCACAGTATTATCAAATAATTACAGAAGGTGATAATAAATATTACTTACCTAATCCTATAGATCCTAAAACTATTAACTTGCAACAACCTACTGAGGAGACAGTAACTTCTCAGCAACCTACGTCCACAGTAACCACTAGAGTTTCTAATCGTATTACTCAAAAACCTACAGACAAAGAGGCAGACAGAACAGTAAGACTAATCCAACAAATTACAGGACAGTAATATGGCTATTGTAGTCAATCATCCAGTATTAGGTGAGGTCTCTTTCCCGGATAACTACACACCTCAACAGATTGATGCAGAACTGTTGCAGATTGGTGCGTCTATACTACCTGAAAAGTCTTCTGGTGAAGTATTCTTTAACCAATTAGGTGAAGGCTTTGAGGCTACGTTTGAGGGACTAGGACAGCTTACTGGATTAGGTGGTGAGTATACCCAAGAAGATTACATTGATGAGTTTCAGAATCGTGTTGAGCTAGAGCAGAGTCCTGTTGCGGGATACGGTGGTTATGTTGTAGGTGCAATACTTGATCCTGTTACTATCCCTGCCGCCTTCTTAAAGCCTATTGCTATTGGTGGAAAGATTACTACAGGTCTTGCTCGTGGTGCTACAGCAGGTACATTGTACGGTGCTACTGCTCCGGTGTATGAAGAGTTTGGTGATAGTCGCCTTCTTAATACTACTGTAGGTGGTGTCTTTGGCGGTGCATTAGGTGGTGCATTGTCTAAGATTACTGCTTCTGATATTAAACCCCCTGCCCCAGAAAAAATAGACGATGCTGTAGATAGTGTTCTTGAAGATGTCGCAGACGCTGTAACTCCACAAGTTAGGGTGTCTGAAATATCAGAACCTCAGCCAATTCCTATTGGGCCTGAACGTGCTATAGCGCAACTGCAAGAAGAACTTAGCCCTATTGCTCAGCCTGCACTTAAAGCAGGAGATAGGAAAGCAACCGAAGAGTTAGTGTCTCAGCTTCAGACTCGTGTAACAAACATGGAGCGTACAAAACCAAAGCGCGGCTCACAGGTTGCAAAAAATTTAGAAGAGACCAAGCAACAAGTTAAAGTATTGCAAGACAAGCTTAATAAAAATACTCCTGAAGCTCAAGCGGCTAGACTTGATCTTGAGAACTTACAACAAGGTTCACTTAATAAGCTATCTTCTGCAAGTGCTCAACGTATTGATGAACTATCAACATTACAGGTAAAACCAAAGACTCCTATACAGCAAGCAGTACGTACTCAAGCAGATACTCTACAACAACAACTAGCTGACACAGCATTCTTTGTGCGTCCCGAAACCACAAGACCTTTAATATCTACGCCTATCACTAAAACCCTTGAACAAATCTCTGAAGACTCTAAACAAGTTATTCAACGTGCAGTCAGAGGTGAGCCTGAACCTACGCCTACGTTACCTCAACGACAGTTTACAATGGAAGACATTATGACACGCAGAGTTGTAGGCTCTGGTGCGGCTCGTGTGTCTCCACTACAAACAGCAGATGAGTTAAACCTTAAGTGGAATGAAACAGCAAGGTTACAGTCTGAAGGGACTGGTGGGCCTCGTATGGTCACCCGTAAGTACTTACCATCTGACGCGGCTCCGGGTACACCTATGACTTCTAAAGTTGAGCCGGGTGCATTCCCTGAGTTTGAGTTCCCTGCAGGGCCAGTTCGTAACTATGCCGCTAAATTGTATCAGTCACTTAATAAGTTACGTTATGGTGCTAATGTTGCTAGAGGACGGGGAGAAACTCGTGGATCTGGTACACGCCAAGCACGTATCAATGCCGCTGAACGATGGATTACTAACCTAGAAGAAGAAGGGAAATACGTAGAAGATTTTATTTTGGCGGCTGATCGTGGTGATATTGGAGCTACCCAAATCCTTGGCTCTGCTAGAGTACAACAAGACATTCAAGAAATTATTGCCAAACAAACCGAAGACTTTGAGAAGTTAGTCGATGAGTTTGGATCAATAGATGCGATACCTAAAGCAATCTATGATGAGCACATTGCAAGATCAATTCCCGCATTAATGATTAACGCTAAACTGTCTGGTGCATTAACAGAAGCATCTGATATGTTGAACGCTTCTAAGTGGGTTAAGCAAGCACTAGGATTGGATGCAAAAGGTAAAGCTACTAAAGCTCGTATGACAGAATTATTTGGAACAAGGTGTATTTGATGGAAACCTGCCGTAGTGTGTATGCAGATTTTATGTCCGGTAAGAAGATGGCAGATGCTTTAGGGCCAAGAGTCGGTGAGAAGTATCTCGATGCTGTGTCAAGAGGAGAACTTGCAGGTAAGAAAAGCGCACATGATATTGTTATGGATTCTGTTGCAGAAATGTCCGTGTCTGGACTCTTGTCTAACCCTGCATCATGGTTAATTCAGATTGTGTCTGGCGTTACACAGTCTATTCTTATGCCTATGGTACGTCTATCGCAAGGGTTAGTGCAAGGTGGCCCGTTTACTAAAGCAGGTAAAGAATCTCTTACAGACAGTGCGGCTATGTTGTTTGGTGCAGTGCAAGGATACAAAGAGTTCTTACCATTCTTGGTAAAAGGTTGGAATAATAAACTACCAATTGATATCGACTTTACTAGAGGGCTAAGTAATAAAGAACTCAAGGCGTTACTACGTAATGCAGGGCTAACAGAAGACTCTAGTCCAAGAGAGCTTAATGCGTTTCTCAAGGATCGCTACGATTACATCAACCAAGGAGTACCCTCTCGTTTTGGTGGAGAGTTTATTCGGTTACCTACTCGTATCATTGTTGCGCTTGATGAGGGCATGAAAGCTGTTTTCCGTAGGCAGAAGTATAATGCTCTTGCATTTCGTAAAGCTATGGAGATGACTGAGAATGGTACAAAAGGTGATCCTCTTGCTGAATGGAATAAACTAATTGGTGTTAACCTTGCAAAAGCTGACGAAGCAGAAAGCGCGTGGAAGTTTATTAAAGGTAAAGATGATTCTGATCTTGGTGAACTCTCTGCTTTCTATCGCGCACAGGACTATGCAAAGTTAAATGCGTTTCAGCAGGAACTGTTTGGTGCGGCTCGTCAAATGCAGAAGTATCGTGCTGAACATAAGATTCTAGTATTTGCAATTCCATTTCTTAAATCTCCATACAACATTCTTAAAGAAGGTGTGACATTTGTACCCGGCTTAGGTTACATGGCAGGAAAAGTTTACAAGAAAGCAACAAGTGTAGTCAATCTCAATCGTTTAAACGAAGCTCAACGTGTACGATTCCTAGAGTTAAGTGATAAACTTAACATGAACAAAGCAGAGTCTGCCGAGTTAAGCAAGCTACAAAAGATTATTGGCCCTACTCGTTATGAGAAGATGGACACCAGTGAGATCATGGGCAGACAGCTTCTTGGATTTGGTGCGGCTGTCACTGCATACTCATTGTTTGAAGAAGGACTGATTACAGGTAAACTCCCTGAAGACCCTGCTGAGCGTGAAGCTTGGAGAGCCGCAGGTAAACCTGAGTTCTCAATACGTGTTGGGGATAAGTGGGTTTCCTACCGTAAGATTGAACCACTATCTACTGTGTTTGGTTTGATGTCTGACCAGAATAGATTGTGGGATGAGTACTGGCAGAATGCAGAAGATCCAAACATTAATGAATGGGAAAAGTATATTGCGGCTACACATGGATCATTAGTACAAAACATTATGGGTAAGTCTTTCATGGAAGGTTTATCTAATATTGTTAACCTTGCAACAGCAGGAGCAACAGGAAACTCAGGACAAGAACTACAGAACATTGCCGCAAACCTTGGACGCGTTGTTGTACCTTATGGTGCATTCTTAAACTCAGTTGCTATCTCTATGGACACTGAGAATGCCCCTAGTGGTAAGGCATGGGATAGACAAGCAACAACAATTATTGAAAAACTACAGCAACGAATCCCAGGATTTCGGGAGTCTCTGCCCCTGATGTACGGTATCTATGGTGAAGCCCGTAAGTTGGATATTGTTGATGTATGGGATGGTATTAAGACTGTTGATGAAGTTGATAAGTCTGCGCTACAAGAAGAACTTGCGACTCTTGGTGTTGCATACGCTCCTATTGACAGAACAATTAAAACAGATATGAAATTAACTAACGCTGAGTTAGGTCAACTGCGTGAGATGTCTGCTCAACTGGTAACACCACTTCTTGAGGATATGATTAGCGCACCGGGTTGGAGGTCATTACCTGACTCTTTAAAAGAAAGAGTGTTTAAAGACACCATGAGCGCAGGCCGATCTGGTGCAATGAAATTGTTTATTAGTAAAAACATTGGCGTTAAAGAATTTGAAAAGCGTTACATGTATGCGTTGATTAAGAACAAAGGGTTACAAGACTTGATGACTGCTCCGGGCGTTTTGTAATTACAAAAAAGAGGGGACTCTGCAGTCCCCTAAATCCACTGGAGGGTGGTTCAGTCTTCAAGGATGCCGTAAACATCCCCGATATGTATCTTACAGAATGGTATATTAATAACAAACCCATCAAAGAAATAAACATCAGCTTCTTCTATACCTTGGTCTCTAGTGAAACCTAATACTGGCTGACCTTCTACTGTCTCTGCTGACAATCCAAATACGTGGTGAAATCTAAAACTTACCATCCCCAATCATCTCCATCTAATCCATGTGAGTTGTAGTCTGTGACTCTCTTCTCAAAGAAGTTAGAAATAGAACTACCCCCAAGCAACTCCTCCATCCACGGGAGAGGGTTCTCCTTAACCTTCCAGTTCGTCTTGAGACCAAGCTGTAGTAGTCGTCTGTCTGCGAGGTAGCGAATGTACTGCTTGACATCTGCCGCTGTAAGACCTTCCAAGTCACCCATCTCATACGCAAGATCAATAACCTTGTCTTCAAGTTTGACTGCAGTACGGAACATTTCGTATATATCTTTCTTGAAATCATCATTCACAACTCGTGGATGTTCTTCACAGAATGCCCGGAATAGTTTAGCCATACCCTCTGCGTGTTGAGACTCATCTCGTACTGACCACTCGACAACAGTACACATACCCGGCATCTTACCATAGCGTTGGTAGTTCAACAACATCGCAAACGCACTAAACAGGCTCATCCCTTCATTCAGTACAGATCGTGCAATAGACATCGCTGTACCCTGATGAGAATGTACGTCAATATCGGACATGAACTCCAGTTTAGCGGACATTTGTGTGTACTCTAGGAACGCTGTGAACTCCTCCTCAGGTAGTCCAAGAGTGTCATTGAGTAAGGCATATGCTCGTTGATGGATGAACTCACGAGAAGCAAAGGCTGTGAGCATGGCTCTAATCTCATTGTTCTTGAACTTGGGTATATAATACTCAAGATAGTTTGTTCCAACCGCAACGTCTGTTTGAGTAAATAACCGCAGGATTTGGGTGATATGATTCTTCTCTGCTTTCGATAAGACATCGCTCTTCCAATGGTTAACATCTGTTTGTAACTCTAACTCATCCTCAATCCAGTGAATACGCTCATGCTCTGTGGCATACGTCACTGCCCAAGGGTAACCAAATGGTTTATAACTTTTGCTCTGTTCCAGCAAGCTCATATAATTGTTTCTCCAGTAGTTCTATTTTAGTTTCTAACTTTTGAATGATATCATAACAATCATTCATTAATCTTTTGTTAAACGGGTCAGAGTCTTTGACTAACTCCAATCGTTTAATTATTGTGCTTGTTTCTTTCACGTACTTTTAACTCCAATTCTAATCCAATGATCCTTGCGTGGAGGTCTCGTGCTTTATCCCACTTTCTTTTGCACTGAGCCTTCAGAAGTTTAAGCCACGCCTTCTTTAGTTTAAGATTCAGATCTTTCATCAATCACCTTATCCTCTGCAATAGCCTTCTCAAGTAAGGCTCTGAGTCCGGCTCCAACAAGCAACCGAATCCCTTCAGTGCTTGCATCAATAGTCACTGTGGCAGATCCATCCTCGTGTTCCTGCAGTTCACTCACTTCAATGAGTAAATTGTCACTCATGTGTTCTTCTCCTTCCACTGCTTGTACTCAGAAGCCACCATGTAATACTCCAACACAGTGGACAGTGCATCCATTGTTACCTTGTCATCGTATGCTGAACAGAGTTCGTATGATGCTTTCAAGTCTTCAACAACAAGATGAGTTGCAGTTTCATCTGATAGTTCAATCTTCATGTGTTCTGCTCATTAAAATGGTTTATATATGTACCATATTGCGTACTTATGGTATGCATATGAGTCATTTTATAAACTACCCCTGACATGATACACACACCTCATCATCTTCAAAGTCCTTCAGCGCATTACGATCTACCTTAGTTCCCACTTTCTCCGCTGTAACGCCCGAAGTGGTGCGCAAGTAGTATAACCCTTTAAGTCCTTCTTTCCAAGCCTTGAGATGGACTTGATTAACAATAGCTTTGTCCGTGCCGGATGGAAAGAATACGTTGACTGATTGTCCTTGGCAGATAAACTCTTGTCGCTTTGCGGCGTGTTCAATGACCCAGTTCTGATCAAGTTCAAACGCAGTCTTAAACGCATCTCTCTCAGCGTCCGACAACCAGTCCAAGTGTTGCACAGAGCCTTCACTCTCAAGTATCGACTTCCACGTTGCCTTGTTATTCCTTCCATGAGCATCTAAGACTTCCTCCAGATACTTGTTACGCACCGTGTGACTACCTGCACGAGTACGATGAACATAGCAATTAGATATGCTAGGCTCAATAGAGGCAGAGCAACCGCATAGGATGCTACTGTTAGCGTTAGGAGCGATAGCCAGAAGATGCATATTCCTAACCCCCGTACCCCTACCATCAGGACACTCACCACGCTCAACAGCCAACTGGTATGTTGAGTACTGAGCCTGTTGCTTAATGTCTTGAAAGATCTTGTAGTTCTCACTTGCGGCCTGCCATGATTCCCAAGCTATGCCTTTGGACTGGAGGTAGCCGTGGAAGCCCATTGCTCCGAGACCGACTGAGCGTTCTCTGTAAGCTGAGTAAACAGCTTTTGATAATTGTTCTGGTGCGTTGTCAACAAAGTATTGAAGCACGTTGTCCAAGAATCGGATAAGGTCTCCAACCATTCCTGTTGTTTTCCACTCGTCGTACTTTTCGAGGTTGACTGAGGAGAGGCAACAGACTGCTGTGCGTTCTTCACTTGTTGCGAGATGGATTTCGTTGCAGAGGTTACTGCCATTAATTGACAATCCAAGTTTTCTTTGAGCTTCCGGTAAGCCTCGTCTGGCTGTGTCGATAAAGTTAAGGTAAGGACTGCCAGTTCTGAAGCGAGCTTCAAGGATTCGTTGCCACAACTTGCGAGCTTGGACTGTATCTCTAACAATTCCTGTGTTTGGGTCTGTAAGGTTCCATTGTTCATCATTGATTACCGCCTCCATAAAAGCGTCTGTGATATTTACTGCATTAAAAAGATTAAAACATTTGCGATTGATGTCACCACCAGTCGGTACTTTGAAGGAAATAAACTCCTCGATATCAGGATGGCTTACGTCTAGGTATGCGGCGTAGCTTCCCTTCCGTGTCTTCCCCTGCTTGTACGCTGTCATCTGAGCGTCCACTACTTTCATGAACGGGATCGGGCCGGGAGCTTTGTCGCTGATCCCTCTCACGTCCCCCCAGTGACCACCCACACCACCGCCCTTGACGGAAAGCCATGCTACCTCCCCATTATGCTCAATAAGGCTATCAAGATTGTCACCCACGTAAGTAAGGAAACAACTAATAGGCAAGCCCCTATTGCCTCTGCCATGTTCAGGTGCGTTCGACAGCACAGGTGACGCAAACATAAACCAACCTTTTGAAGCATAGTCGTAAATCCGTTGTGCAAGGTCAAGGTCATCATAGCAATAAGCCACCGAAGCACGTGCAAAGGCTTGCTGAGGAGACTCCTCATGCTCAAGCATATAGTAATCCCGCATGAGAGTAACTGCTTGTTCACTAAGGCGACTGTCTCTTTCATAATCAATCGTTATCCCAAGGTGTTGTGTCATCGAAATCATTCTCCAGTGTATCTTGCTTTTCTTCAATTAGGTCAGAGTACCTATCAACCAAATCTTCAGAGGTCAGTCCTAATACTTCTACCAAGGTGACCTCATCCAACTGCTTGAGTTTATCTTTAATTTCTTCAAGCGTAAACATCTATTTTACCACACTTCAATCAGTTTGTCAAGATAATGTTTGCACTTTTGTAAGTCCAGTACGCCTCCTTTGTCTTGAAAGCGAGCTATGTATTTAATTACATTACCAATTAAGAATCCTTTGAACTGCTCCTCAGTCATCCATGCTTGCATCGCTTCCCAAGGTTGAATGTCTTTATTTGTGTAGTGATTTCCTCCAAGTTGGTACTCACTTGCCATGCTAGTTAGATCAGGCATAACGATCCCTCAAATAATTGATAGACACTGGCATCTCATCGAACGTCCCATCCATAACTTCATGCAACATCCAGATACCAGACCATGACCCATTAGTCTGTGGGTTCAGATACTCCTCATCATGTTGGTAATAAATACCTGCAAACAATCCAGTGATACGCTTACCATCAGCGCGTCGTGCGTAAGAGATTGAGCGATCCTGCACATGACCCATAACACAAGACATATGTTGCTTGTTGATCAGTGCATTAGATGAACTCACTGGTCTTCCCATAACACCACTAACAAAATAATGGCTGTAACAGACACCATCAATAACCACAGGTTGTAAGAAATCATATACTTCCCATCCCATCTCTGTCAAGTACAGATCATTGAATGACATCAGACCTTCTAACTTAGGGTCTGCATTAATAGCACGAGCAATACGATACTCATGGTTACCTAATGTGAATACCAAACGAGGGTTCCACGACTTGTGTTTGTTGCGAGCTAGACGCTTCTGTTCCTTCTCAATTGGTGCAAGAAACTCTTGCATTGCCTCGATACCTGAATTGATATCGTTAATGTACCTGCGTCCTTCAAAGGACTTCTTACCTACGTCATAGGTAGACAACGATGGTAAGTCAAAGTGATCACCAATATGCACAATGACATCTGGCTTCTTCTCTACGGCATATTCTCCTGCCCAACGCAAGTGATCTGTCGGATGACCCGGCTTAACTTGCGTATCAGGTATGACCATGTGTTTCATTTCTGATTCCTCAGTAGTTCAAAGAAGTGCTCTGCGTCTACGACAGCGAGAGGTTTTCTTCTATTTTCTTTGACGATGACAAGTGGTTGTGTATTGCCTCGATTGTTGCACTGGTCAATGTAACGATAGACTCCAACCCTCGCAAGATTCTTGCATTCGACATCGTAGTCAAAAGACTTACGAGCGAGAGGACTAAGCTGAACGTCACTACCACTTGCACCCATAGAGGTACTCCTAACATCATCTTCCTCCAAGTGTGTATATGTTTCCAGTATTTGATCACGAGTCCACTGCTGTAGCTTACGCCCTTTCGCCTTAGCTGACTGCGTTTTCATGCGGAGGACTCCATATCTCATCTGGTTTTCTTTGTAGGTACAAAAGGATTCCATTCTCTCTTGCACGTTCTTCACTGCCTAATTGCTCAACACAGGTACTGAACATCTCCTGTTCTGTTTGATCTTCAAGAAGCTTCTTTGCTTTAACAGGGCCGATACCTTTAACACCTATGATGTTATCAATGCGATCACCTACAAGGAACTGCATATAGAAATTCAACAGTCCCTCGTCAGCAGTGATGTAATACTTCTCCTTCTTTACAAAGTTGTAGTGCCATCCTTGCACTTGGTCAAAGTCTTTATCCAACGACACAATAACTGACTCATCTCCTAGTTCTGTAGCGTCAATTGCTATTGCATCGTCTGCCTCAATCCCTTCATACACCTTACCATTCCATGAGAACTTCAGGTAATCACGCAGGAGACCATGATGTTTAGGTTTCTCTCCTTTGCGATTACCCTTGTAAGGTGCGGTGACAGCGTAGTCATGCCGATAGTTTGAGGAGCCTGTCAAGTAAGTCCTCCAGTCACTACACTCAATGTCAAACATCAGCATGTCTTCCAAGAACCTAGCCATCGTCCTGATAGCTGTGTCCTCAGACTCCTCTTGTGTTGCAAATCCTATGCGGTAACAGAGGATGTCGCCATCAATCAGTGCAATCACAGAATCTCTACATTCTCGTCAGATTCTTCTTGGACATACTTGTTGAGGTCAGTGACCACTAACTTTGTAACGCCAAGCGATACACCTTTGTTCCCTGTTGGGCCTTTCCATGCGTAAGGCTTGACAAGTACATCGGCACGAGAACCGTTACCAACCTTGATGCTACGCTCAAGCGCATCGCCGTTAGTGTAATAAGGTACGATCTCATACTTAGATTTACAGGTGACAAAGAAGCCACGCTCGTCATCCTTAGACTTAACCTCAACACCAAGAGACTCAAGCTTCTCAATTTGTTTCTCATTGAGATTGACAATATCTACTTGGTACTTCTGAGATGTAGGGTTAACCTCATACAGTGAGGGCCAGAACAACTCCATGTTCTGCATCTTAAATAATTCGCTCATACTTTTCTCCTATGGAAGTAAATGAACATATATTATACCACACATTGTTAGTGTGTGTCAAACCAATTGTAACCTATTTTACTTTCTGCATCTACTGGGCATCGAAAGCCCAAGGCAATCCCGGCTTGTCTTGCTGAGTTAACCATGATGGATGCGACCTCTTTACTATGCTCCTCCTTTGTTTCAATCTGGATCTCGTCATGCACGAATGCAACTTGTTTAACAGGGATGCTTCTAGCTTTGAATGTCTTGTGCGCTTCGATGCACCATTGCTTAGCGATAATAGCCCCGCATCCTTGTAGTAAAGTGTTGAGGGCGGCGTGTTCAGACCTGACCAGTATTCTTCTACCATCAAGCCCCGGTACATACCCTTTTGTCGCCACTTTCTGAACCTTCTCCATAAGTTGTTTGAGCTTAGGGGTGTTACGATAAAAGTTATCGAGAGTCCTCTTAGCTTGGCTTTGGCTTGTAGAAAGTATGCTTGAGAGTTTCCCGATACCGCACCCATATAACAGGGCATACACCATAGTCTTGGCGGTAGGTCTGTCGATACCTGCGGCATCAGCATTCTTCTGATGGATGTCCCCATTTAATAACTCCTCTGTCCACCCATCGTCTTGCATGTAGTGTGCTAGACAGCGTAATTCAATGCCAGATAAATCACAACCAACAAGATTGTTTCCATCTTCTACCCTCCATAATCTGCGGCAGTCAGAACCATACTCACTGTTGACGCTAGGTATCTGACCCATGTTTGGTTTCTGGTGTGTCATGCGTCCCGTCACAGCACCATTAGTTATGACACGTCCGTGTACTCTACCGTCATCCTTGACACTATCAAGCCATGAGTCAAGCAGACCCACACGCTTCTGTATCATAAGGTACTCAGCGATTAGCTGTGCTTCTGGTAAGTCAATACCTTTGAGTGTACCCTCATCAACTATGATACTGCCTTTCTCAGTCGTCTTAGTAAACTCAACGCCCAACGTCTGAAGACGCTCTGCGATTTGTTTACGTGACCCCACATTGAATACGGTAACCCTGTCTTTGAGTTGCTTACCTGTCTTCTCTGACCAACGTTCTTCGACAATAGGAGGAAATATAACTTGCATCTCGTCACTAATAAAAGACATTCGATCCTTAAGTTGAGCCAGTAAAGCGATAGCTTCCGGTACATTGAGTTTAAAACCATTGTCTTCCTGCTTCTTCATTATGTATGCAATACGATGCTCTAAGTCTACACTAACACCGTAATTTTGTAGCTCTCGTGTCAACTTATCGTAGAGTAATGTTGTTACATGTACGTCCTGCTTGCAATAGTCAAGCATCTCTTGTGTGAGACCACCGTCAAAGTCAGTGAACTCATCTTTGAAGTCACCAAGTCTTTCACCCCATGCACGTAGACTATGACCACCCTCCAGTTGTGGATTCCATAGCCTTGACATGACCAGAGTGTCACGAACTTTGTGCAGTGGTATATGTACGCCCCACAATCGTGACAGCAACGGCCCGTCAAACCCTATGATGTTATGTCCGACAATTACATCTGCTCCGCTGATCAAAGACTTGAGTCCTGCGGTGTAATCCTTACTCTGATACACATCAAACTTATCTTTGTTGAACCAGTTGCTCTTGCAAACACAACACCATATCTTGTCGTGTGCGAGGTTGGTCTCTATGTCGAGTACCAATACATTCATTACAACTCCTCTTCTTCAACCTCAGTCATTCTACCAGTAGAGCGTGAGTAAAGCAAGGCAGATGCAGGCCCAGTCGTACCAGAGAATCTGTTCTTGAGGACACGCACACGAGTAGTGTTACGCTCGATCTCATCCTCTGCCTGACCGTTACGCTCAAGCCCAATCACCATGTCAGATAACTGAGCGATAGAACCAGAGCCACGTAGCTGTGCCAATGATGTAGCCGCACCCTCTTCATGTCCCTTGGAATCAGGACGCTTGAGGTGTGACACTACAATCAAAGCAATACCTGTCTCCTGCACAACCATACGCAGTCGAGTCATGATTTCATCAATAGCTTTGCGTTCATCTCCAGAAGCCTGTGCTGATACCACAATACTAATATGGTCAAGGAAGATGTAAGTACACCCAAGACCTTTAGCCAGATACTTGACTCGATTGATAATGTTATCAACGCTTGTACTACCAAAGTGATCGAACAGATATATGCGATCAGTCCCAAGTGTTTTATCGAACGCATCACGTTTCTCCTCTACTGTTGCATCTGAGTCTGGTAGGTGCAGTGGTTGGTTAGCCGCAAGTGACATCAGTGATAGACCTGTCTTGCGTACAGACTCCTCCAAGAACATGAGACCTAGGTTGTCCTCCGTTTTGTTAAGCACATGCCACACAATCTCACGCACAAACTGAGACTTACCGAGTCCAGATCCTGCGGTAATGGTAACCAGTTCACCCTTACGAATACCATAAGTTAGATCATTGACACCTGTAAACGGATACTCGCAGTCAGCAGGAGCAAGAGGCTTCATCACATCCTCATACAAACTACTACCAACAATAATACCGTCAGGTACATGCTGTTCAGCGGCCCACCACTTCTCACCGAACTCCTTCATCTTCTTCTGCTGAAGATAATCACAAGCGTCCTTCATACCACTGAGATGCTTGAAGACCTTGACCTTATTGCCGAACATCTCAGCGACTTGTGATGCCGCCTTCTTACCCGGCTCGTCTGCGTCAAAGCAGATCACGATGTTGTCAAAGGAATCAATCCACTCATACTGCTTGCGTATATCTTTGGCGGCGGCAGGAGCACCGTTGCGGATAGACACCACAGGATACTTAGACCCAAGCATCTGGTATGCGGCCATCGCATCGAACTCTCCCTCCACAATAGTGACAAACTTACCACCCTTGCTGAAGAGATTTTGTCCGTACAATCCTGCGTTATTCCAATCACCTTTGATGTAGAACTCTTTATCAGGTGACCGAATCTTGGACGCAATGATATGACCCTGCGAGTCAGTGTAATTAAAGTGGTAGTCTTGTCCATCCTTGGCACACTTGTACGCCTTGGCTGTGTCACTACTAATCCCACGCTCAATAATAGTCACATAATTTTCATGGGTAACTGACAGTTGTTTTGCTTCCACTGATACCTCCCTATTGGTGTGTGGTAGATCGTCGCTCTGAGGGGCTGTACGTACGTCACAGACAAAGCAATGGCTCCACCCGTCATCGTTAACAGCAAGCCCGTCACTAGAACCACAATCATTGCATGGTTGGTGCGTCTTTACAAAAGGCACTCTCATTCTCCTTGTAATATTTACACAACATGGTCAACGCATACGCTTCCTTGTTGTCCTCACAATAGTCAGAAAGACTGTTGAGCGTACGCAACAGACCATATTTATAAATCATTTCACAACAATCCACAAGAGTTTGATGATCATTGTGTTCTTCCATCGCAACTCTAAAGTCCTCTTCAGGAATGTTAAAGATATTAACCATAACTAATAACCTCTTGCGTTAACTCTAGAGTATAAAAGTTTAGCATGAAAAAAATCATGTGTCAATCCCTTCCTCTTCATCAATAATATCCTCAATCGACATGAGATCGAATCGCTCTAGTGCTTTGACTTGATCGCGGATTGGTAAATAACAATCATTGCAAAGGTCAAGAAACTCTTCAGTCTCAGCCGATTTTCTTGTTGACTCAAACGCTGTGAGACAACGATTACATGCTACACATCTCATTCATCATCCCTCTTCTTAAGAAAAGATGTAATTAATAATGCTACATAAATCAATAAGATGCAAGCAGTTACTAAAGTATCCATTAAGTATTTATCCCCACGGTTTTGTAATCATCCAGTGACCACAGGGTATCACGCCATGCCATTGTTTGTCAAAAGAATTACGCGGAGTGTAGCGTCCTCCTTCACGCTTCTCCAAATCATACTGTTCACGATGACGACTAGCAAACTGCCTGATCGAGTTGACACTCTTGTTCAATGCTTGAGCTATCTCAGGTGCAGTGTACCCGTTGTGCCACATCGAAACAAACACCTTGATGTGTGCGTCTGTGTATGTACGCTTCCAACCTTGACTCACTCCTCATACTCCCTCTGCATCAGATACAACTCACCGATCACCTTCTCAGCCAGAGCACAACGCTCTTGCATAAACTGGATGTGTTGTACATTGGTCTTTAGTCGCACTGTAATCTCTTCAAGGATGTTTTCATGACCCTCAAACTCAACAGTCAAAGGATCAATATCGTCAATGAAATCAATCATTTGCTGTGTTGTGTAATAGTTCTTCATGAATAATCTACCTCTTGTAAGTCTGCGATAGGACAACCATCGCGCTCAACATCACACCATACAGGTGTACCATTACGAACATCCAGTCCATTATCTTGATACAGACCGTTGAACTGCTCAACCTCCAAGTCTTCCAAGTGCCAATAGTCAGGCATATCAGGATAATTCTTTTCAAACTTCCACGTTGCACACAGAATGTACTCATTGTCATCCTCATCCCACCAAAAATGTGTACCATGATACAAGTACTGATCTTTGTAGCCTATCATAACTTGAACCTCTTCAACCAACATAAAGCGCAGTAGTAGAAAGTCTCACTCTCTACCACATCCGCACGTTTACCACAATCGCAACACTTAGTAGGCATACATCACCTTCACTGCATCACGACTCATGAACCTGTGATCAATATCCATCACATCTTCTGCATCCAACCACGCATCCTTGGAGTTACCTCCTGCATCAATACCAAGGAACAACACACGTCCTGCATACGGATCAGGGTATATATCAGGGGCATACCAGAACTCTGTCTCCTCATACAATCCATTGTCATTGACGTAGATAGCATCACCACCCTCGTCATACCCACCACTGCCGAAAGTATCACACTGCAAGTGCTTACTAATATCACGCCAGTCGCCTACTTCAACGTTCTCAATAGTCTTGAGATACGGATCAACCAATACACCTTTCATCTTACTCTCCTACGAGTGAAGTTAAGTGGAACCACGACACATCATTGCCGCTATCAAAGTGCCTAGAGTTACAAGACTTATTTGCCACGAGATTGCACCAAGAATCCCACAGCGTCTCACTATTACGATAACCAGTACACAAGCTCAGATACTTCTTGATCTTCTTGTCCTTACCTACCGCACCATTGGTCTTCATGATGGTAATGTCTGCGGGCTTGATCTTGAACCTACGAACATTATGCACATCCATGCACCCAACACGACCGAACATTAACTGCATCACAAACCCTGCCTTGGCAAGATTGAGTCCGGGTATCTCAGTGAGTATCCCCATCATCATGATGTTCTTCTTACGCACACCCAGATCGCTCGCATTGGTCTCCATCAACTCATCATAGATGCGCTTCCCGTGAGCTTGAATGTACTCATAGGATTTACGCTTCCAACCCCACAAATACTTGGACTCTGCCCCATGCTCATCAACATCACTCATCCTACGCTTTTGTCCATTGAACTGTTCCATGATAGTCAGAATAGTCCACACACAGGTGCGTTGAAAGTTCTCATGTGATGCCTGAGCATACGAGTTCAACAGCGGATTTACATTTTTAAACATAATATTTACCTCTCTTTGTAATTACAAAAGAGAACGCTTACGCGCTCTCCTCACTTACTATGTGAGTCTGCTTGATAGTCTCACAATACTGATTCAAGAAACGATCCATCGCTTCCTCCACATGACGAGACTCATTGTATGATAACGCACCACTAATCTTGCGGATAGTCCAGTAAGACCCCCACAATGTCGTGTGTGATCTCATGAACCACGCACCATCACCCTCATCACGACACATATCATGCATACGCTCAAAGGTTTTGATTTCCTCGATCACCACATCAATCCATGCGTTCACAAGATGTTGAGTTGTTATTTCAAAAGACATAAAGCACCTCGCTTTGTAGTTACAAAAACGACACGTTATTGTGCCGCATAATACTTAGACAGGAACTAGCACTAAAAGTTCCCTTACATTTCACCCCAACCTGCACTACGCAACCACGCATTGTCAGCGTCAGAGTTAGCCTCTCTACGCTCCCGCGTATGCTCACAAGAGTCACACAACAGAAGCTCCCCATGAATCCCAGTCGTACCACACTTAGACTCTACCTCACGATAGTCGTACCCACACGGCACATACTGGTACACAACATTGTCACACACTATTCTTCCTCCTCATCTTCATACTCAAAGATTGAGTCTCGTTGCTCCAAATAGTCCCACTCCGCCAACTCATGCGCGTCAGCCTCATAGTCCCAACCCACTATTTCACCCGCATCATTGCGGTACACAATCTTATTTCTGCCCATTGTTCACACGCTCCCACAACATCCCGAGTACACCCCAGAATATACACCACACACTAACGAACCCAATTGCTACAATGTAGAACTCATCCATCACTTCACACCCTCGATCACACCATTACGCATTGTCACTTGAGCGAAAAACTCACGCTTGTGACCCGTGAGATGCGGACGATTGCACCCAACGAGCACACCATTAGGCGTGAACTCATTACCAAACATTGAAGTCTCGACGTAGTTCAATTTCTGACCAATCGATTCTTTCAACGATTTCTTACTTGGATAATTGAATATCATCATTTTATGATTTCCTTTGTTGCTGGTCTTTGTAATTACAAAAACCGATACGCAAAAAACCCGCTAGCAATTTCTCACTAGCGGGTCTCTTGTTTCGTTTACGCGACTTTTTTGTCTGCTTCTTGATTCAGAGTCTCGATTGCTTTCGATGCGTGAGCCTGTAAACGCTCAGCAATTTCTAACGCGAGATGCTGATCATATTTGCACGTCTTAACAAATAACTTCCAAGCAATAAACTCCGCATCGGAAATCCTCTGCTCAGTGCAATCAAAACCCTCGCTGTTTTCATCTATCTGGCCTTTTTCAAGGTCTGTAGAATGTCCAACAGCATCGGATTCTGAGTCTGAAACTTCAGTAGTAGATCCAGAACCTGAACTAGCATTTCCGTCGACTTCTTTAATCAGTTTCTTAAGTTCGCGGTAAGCAGTCTGTACCGAACGCTTACCCTCAAGAGCCTGAATCAGTGTATCGCGGTATCCATCATAGTCGGCCTTGAGTAAGGCTTTTATGTGGGTTGCATACTGGTTCGCGGTCTCTGCTTCCACTTCCTTGAAACTCTCGCGGTATTTAGTCGCGAAAGTCTCAACCAAAGTTTCAGACAATTGGATACTTTCAACAGCGCGTGATTGCTTAAACAGTTTCTCTCGCGCTTGGTTCGCTTCCGCTATCGCCTCTTGCTCAGAGAGACCAGATTCGATTGCGCTTGCTCTTGCTTGAGTTTCGGTCAGTGTCGGTAAACCAATAATGACGCGAACCTGTTCAAGTGTCAGAGCATTGAAGCTTGCTGTTGAGCGGATTCCTTTAGCTACGTTCGCAACAAAGTTATCCAGTACCAATTCAGCAGACATTTTTTCAGTTTGATTTTTCATGATCATTTTCCTTTGTAATTACAAATTGAATGCTCACGGGTTCAACCGAAAGAACGCTCAGTATTTTCAGACTGAGAACTGGCGGCCTTAACGCTGACCCGTAAACGTTCGGGAAAAATTCCCGATGAAACTAAGACAGAAACTAGCGCGGAAAGTTCCCTAGCCTCTTTGTAATTACAAATTGAACAGCGGGTGTGGGGTCTGTTTCGTTTCCTAGTGTGGGGTCTCTGCTGTTGTTTCTAGTGTGGGTTCTAGGTCGATGCTAGTGGGTGCTATCTAGACTCTCACTCTCTGCAATTTCTAGGCAGTCTCTCAATCGTTCTGTACTGGCTCTCAACACAAAAAGGCTACTAGGGTATTCGGTAGGGCCGGGGGAGGGGCTCAGGCACAATAGGCAACCGGAGATCCTTCTCAGACACAAAAAAGAGTCAATTTAGAACTATAAAAAATAATAATAAATAGAGATAACTTGATAAATAAATACTATTAGACGATTTAGTTCTAAGTATATTGTTTTTTAAAACTAAAATGCGCTCTGCGGAGGTCAAGGAGTACGCCTGAAACCCGCTGAAGAAGGGTCTAGGGAGGAATATTTACAGTATTATGTTAAATAAGCTTGACAAATCCTAAAAAGTATGATATAATAATTACACTAAAGAGCAAACGCAAGAGGAAATGCAAAAGAAATATTATCTTTAGAATTATTATCTCTTGCTTTTATTGTTGCGTTAACTATAGAGTACTGTATATGACAGAGAATACTCCTAAAAGGCGAGTAGGTAGACCCCGGAAGACGGATGTTGAGGCAAAGAAGTCCGGCAACCGTGGAATGAGAGGGCGTCCTCCCGGAGATGCGGCGGCAATCAATGAGTTCAAAGCTCGATTGTTAGCTAGTCCAAAGTCCAAGAAGGTTATGGACAGTATCCTTAACGCCGCACTGGACGATGAACACAAGAATCAAGCGGCGGCTTGGAAATTATTAATGGATCGCATGTTACCTATTAGTTATTTTGAAAAAGATAAAAATAATGTTGGGCGATCCGCTGTAAGTATTACCATTACAGGTGTTGGTGGTGAAACAACGATTAGTAATGATGAGGATATAATTGATGTTACCCCAACATCTGATAGAGATAGTTAAAGAAGACCTAGTTAGGCACGAGGGTTATGTTACTGAGATCTATTTAGACTCAGAGAACCTTCCTACCTTTGGTATTGGTCACCTTGTTACTGAAAATGACATGGAATTTACATGGCCTGTTGGGACTCCTGTCACTGATGAGCGTATCCTTCAAGTATTTCATGATGATTGTAAGGTAGCAGTAACAGATGCTGAATGTATTTTTGATGATGTGCTTAGCCATCCTGACAACGTGGTGCGTGTACTGGTTAATATGGCTTTTAATCTTGGGCGAACTCGGCTTTCAAAGTTCAAGAACATGGTCGCGGCAGTCAACGACAAAGACTACGAGCGAGCCGCAGACGAAATGATTGATAGCAAGTGGTATCGTCAGGTTAAAACCCGTGGTGTTGAGCTTGTAGAGTTAATGCGTGGAGCTTAATGTTGAATTGCTTCCTTGGCAACAGGAAGTCTTTAACGATCCTGTAAGATTTAAGATTGTAGCGGCAGGACGACGGACAGGTAAGTCTCGACTTGCGGCATGGCAACTAATTATCTACGGATTACAAACTGATCGTGGTCATGTGTTTTATGTTGCGCCCACTCAGGGGCAAGCTCGTGACATTATGTGGACGACTCTACTAGAGTTAGCACATCCTGTTATTAAATCTTCTCATATTAATAATCTTCAAATTACTTTAGTCAATGGTTGCACGATATCTCTTAAGGGTGCTGACAGACCAGAGACAATGCGTGGTGTAAGCTTGAAGTTCCTTGTTATGGATGAGTATGCTGACATGAAACCGTCAGTATGGGAACAAATCCTGAGACCTGCGCTTGCTGACCAGAAGGGTGATGCCATGTTTATTGGTACGCCTATGGGGAGAAACCACTTCTATGAGCTATTCACTTACGCCGAGATGGGCGATGATGAGAGCTATAAGGCTTGGCATTTTACATCTTATGACAACCCACTCCTTGATCCAGAAGAGATTGACACAGCTAAAAAGAGTATGTCCTCTTATGCATTTCGACAAGAGTTCATGGCATCGTTTGAAGCTATGGGGTCAGAGATCTTTAAAGAGGATTGGGTACAGTTTGATGAAGATGAACCTGAGCATGGTGATTACTATATTGCAGTTGACCTTGCGGGCTTTGCAGATGTGGAATCCGCAACCAAAAGTAAAAACAAAAAGCTAGACCAAACAGCTATTGCAATTGTTAAAGCCAATGAAGATGGATGGTGGATAGCTGACATTGTACACGGACGATGGGACATTAAAAAAACTGCAAAGAAAATATTTGATGCAGTTGCAAAGTATCAACCAGTTGCTGTTGGGATTGAGAAAGGTGCATTAAAGAATGCAGTGCTTCCATACTTAACAGATATTATGAAGTCAAGTCAACGATTCTTTCGCGTTGAAGAACTGACTCACGGGAATAAAAAGAAAACAGATCGTATTGTTTGGGCCTTGCAAGGACGATTTGAACACAGACAAATAACATTAAACAAAGGTGAATGGAACTCTAATTTTCTTGATGAGTTATTTCAATTCCCTAATACGTTAGTTCATGATGACCTTGTGGATGCTTTGGCGTATATTGATCAGCTTGCAAAAGTAAGCTACTACTATGATTACGAAGAAGATGAGTTTGAAATCTTAGACATAATAGCAGGATATTAATATGGATTATGATCATAACCATGAAGACCCCACATCATTAGAGGGATGGGTAATTCATAAATGCAACCAATGGCGTGACCACTTTGATTCAAACTATCAAGAAAAGTTTGACGAATACTATCGGTTATGGAGAGGAATTTGGGCTGAAGAAGATTCAATGCGAGCTTCAGAACGCTCTCGATTAATCTCACCTGCACTACAGCAAGCTGTTGAGTCTAGTGTTGCGGAAGTAGAAGAGGCTACATTTGGTCGTGGAAAGTGGTTTGATATTAAAGATGACTTTGCTGATGAGCAACCACAAGACATCCAAATCTTACGCACACAGCTTGATGAAGATATGCAGTTTGCAAATGTGCGTAGGTCAATTGCTGAGTGTTTAATTAACTCTGCTGTGTTTGGAACAGGCGTTGGTGAAATTGTTCTTGATGAAGTTACCGAGCTACGTCCTGCTACTCAGTCTATTATGGGCGGTGAGATGACAGCCGTAGGGGTAACACAACAAGCACGAACTCTTGTTAAGTTGCGTCCTATCATGCCACAAAACTTTTTGATTGATCCAGTAGCAACTTCTATTGAAGAGGCATTAGGTGTTGCAATTGATGAGTTTGTTCCTTTACATCAAATTGAAACAGCACAGCAACAAGGCATCTATCGTGATGTTGAAGTTGCAGTAGCGGCTCCTGACACGGACATTGAGCCAGATCAAGACCTCACAGTCTATATGGATGACAAGGTTCGCCTGACTAAATACTATGGTCTAGTGCCTCGTGATTTGTTTGAGTCTGCTCTTTATGAAGAGGACGAAGAAGTTGTTGAGGTTTCAGAAGAAGAACGTACCCCGTATGTAGAAGCTATTGTTGTTATTGCTAATGGCGGTACGCTTCTTAAAGTAGAAGAAAATCCGTACATGATGGGGGATCGTCCTGTTGTTGCTTTCCCTTGGGATGTTGTGCCTTCTCGTTTCTGGGGTCGTGGGATTTGCGAGAAAGGTTACAACGCTCAGAAAGCCCTTGACACAGAACTACGCGCACGTATTGATGCCTTAGCATTAACTGTACACCCAATGATGGCTGTGGATGCTTCACGGCTTCCTCGTGGAGCTAAGATGGAAGTCCGTCCGGGCAAGGCTATTCTTACGAATGGTAATCCTGCAGAAATCTTGCAACCATTTAACTTTGGTAGACTTGATCCTAATACATTTAACCAGTCTGCTACGTTACAGCAAATGGTTCAAATGGCGACAGGTGCTATTGATGCGGCGGGTATTCCCGGTTCTATTAATGGGGATTCCACAGCGGCAGGTATTTCAATGTCGTTAGGTGCAATTATCAAACGTCACAAGCGTACCTTAATTAACTTCCAAGATTCTTTCTTAATTCCTTTTGTTAAGAAAGCCGCGCACCGCTATATGCAATTTAATCCAGAACTGTATCCAGTAAAAGATTTTAAATTTGTTGCAAGTAGTTCTCTTGGTATCATTGCACGTGAGTATGAAGTTACTCAGCTTGTTCAGTTATTGCAAACAATGTCTCCAGAGTCACCAATGTATCCAATGTTGATTGAGTCTATTGTTGATAACATGAACCTTAGCAATCGTGAGCAAATTATTGAAGGGTTACGCCAAGCTAATCAGCCTGATCCACAACAAATTGAGCAACAGCAAATGATGGCTCAGATGGAAATAGCGCACAAGCAAGAAGTTCTTAAAAACGTACAAGCACAAACATCAGAGATTATGACTCGTGTTAAACAGAATGAAGTTGAAACACAGATGCTTCCGCTTGATGCAGAAACTCGACGCATTGCTGTTCAAATTAAAGCAGAAGAAGATACGTTAGGTGATAAAGAATTTGAGCGTCGCGCAAAACTTGCAGAACTTGTTTTGAAAGAAAGAGAGATTGCAAGTAAAGAAGATATTGTAGAAAGACAAATGAGGCAATAAATGGTAGTAACTAAAAAAGAGTTCCAAGAAGTCATTGAACAAGTCAATACAATCTTGACAAAACTCGATACACGATTAAAAGAATTAGAAACAAATAAACCAAGTCGTACTACAGCTAAAGCAAAAAGTCAAGAAAAAGACTTGACAAATGAGTAAAATTGTGGTATAATATTTGCATCTAAACAAAGGAGAAACTCATTTGAGTCCTGATGAAGAAAAATATTACGATAACTACTTTGAATTATTTATGACATCGGGTTGGAAACAATTCGTAGATGAAGCGCAACAGCTTGTCGATTCATACATAATCGAAAATATTAAAGATGAATTAGACTTATCGTTTGTTAAAGGTCAACGCAGTAGTTTGCTAAACATTGTTAGATTTGAAACAGCGATAAGAAATGCATATGAAATGGAAAAAAATAATGCTTAGGCGTTACGATTTCAAATGCACTAATTGTCAGCACATAGAAGATCAATGGGTAGATCACAACGATAAGTTTGCTACCTGTCCTGAATGTGGTGACACCGCACAGCGGATAATTTCCGTGGTTCAAACACATTTCGTGGGTCATGACTGGCCGGATAAACGCGATAAGTGGGCTAAGGATCACGAGAAAGCCGCTAGAAAATAACTATCCATAATGGCTATTTGCCACGGAGTTTAACAATATGGCACAATTTATTCAAGTTAGTCCCGAAGAATTACAAGAAGGCGAAGAGTTTTCACCAATTGAAGAAGAGCAGATTCCTGAAGAGGAGCAACCTGCAGAGCCTGAAGAAATTCAGGAAGCCGCTGAAGAAGAAGTTATACCTGAGAAGTATCATAACAAGTCTATTCAAGACATTGTGCAGATGCATCAAGAAGCAGAAAAACTTTTAGGTCGGCAAAGTTCTGAAGTTGGCGAGCTACGCAAAATTGTAGATGAGTTCGTAAAGACTAAATTAGAAGAAGCCAAAAGCCCACAAGAAGAAGACGAAGAAATTGACTTCTTTGATGATCCACAAAAAGCTGTTGAAAGAGCAATTGCAAAGCATCCTAAGATTAAGGAAGCCGAACAACTTTCAGCATCTATGCGGCAACAGGAAGCATTATCACGTTTACAAACTAATCATCCTGACTATTCAACAATAGTTCAAGATACTGGATTTGCAGACTGGGTAATGAAATCTAAATTCCGTGTAGAATTATTTCAACGTGCAGATCAACAATTTGATTATGATGCCGCTGATGAACTTCTCACATCGTGGAAAGAGCGTCAAAACATTGTAAACGAAACTGCACAAATACAAGAAGCAGATCGCAAGCGTCAGCTTAAAGCCGCTTCTACTGGAAATGCTAAAGGGTCATCAGAAAAACCAAGTCGTAAAGTCTATCGTCGTGCTGATATTATTAAACTAATGCAAACAGACCCTAACAGATATCAAGAACTTGCCGCAGAAATTAGGCAAGCATATGCTGAGGGTCGAGTAAAATAGCTATTATAGGAGATATTTACAATGGCTAACTTAACCCCCGCGAGTAACAATACAGTTACTCTTGCTAACGCAGGTAATACCGCCAACGGTGGTGTTTTTATTCCAGAACTCTGGTCTGATGAAATTATTGCCGCGTACAAGCAGAACCTAGTTCTTGCAAACCTTGTCAACAAAATGCCAATGACAGGTAAGAAAGGCGACACACTTAACATTCCTAAGCCTGATCGTGGATCAGCGGCTGAAAAAACTGCGGCAGATACTGTCACAATTCAGCAGACTACTAACAACAAAGTAACTGTTACAATCGATCAGCATTACGAGTATTCTCGTTTGATCGAGGACATTGTTGAAGTACAAGCGTTGGATTCACTCCGCCGTTTCTACACTGACGATGCAGGTTACGCTTTGTCTAAGCAAGTAGATACTGACTTGTTTACACTTGGTAAGAAGCTTGGTAATGGTGATGGTACTTCATGGGTACACAACGCGTCTTTCCAAATCAACACATCAACTTCAGCACTTGAAGCATTTGATGATGATGGTGCGGCTGACCTTGGTGCTTTTGATGACACTGCGTTCCGTAACATGATTCAGAAGTTGGACGATCAGGATGTTCCTATGGACAACCGTGTATTGATCATTCCTCCTTCAATCCGTAATGTTATTATGGGCGAAGCTCGTTACAACTCTGCTGACTTTGTAAATGGCCGTGGTGTTAACACTGGACAAATTGGTCAGCTTTATGGTATTGATGTTTATGTAACAACAAACGTACCTAGTACTGGTACTGCCGCTACAGCTATGTTCCTCCTGCATAAGGATGCGTTCGTACTTGCTGAGCAAATGGCTGTTCGTTCACAGACTCAGTACAAGCAAGAGTTCCTTGCAAACCTGTTCACTGCCGATACTCTGTACGGTACACAGGTACTACGTCCTGAAAACGGAATCGTAGTCTCAGTAGCTTAA
>Ga0209654_1000582_pt1 | contig 34507 bp, 34 predicted proteins | sample SaaInl1SG_22_DNA_FD_184646 | JGI IMG/M metagenome (GOLD analysis project Ga0209654, IMG submission 184646) | Marine microbial communities from expanding oxygen minimum zones in the Saanich Inlet - ESP_161SG_22_DNA (SPAdes) (version 2) | ecosystem: Environmental > Aquatic > Marine > Intertidal... | reverse complement strand
GATGATGGATTGCATCACCAGCCTTGGCCATAAGCGCGGCAATCTGATCAAGCTGACCTGCCTTTATCACCGCGCCAAGATCGCGCGGTGCAGCGGGGTCAAGACGCGACAAATCAACAACGCCCCGCTCAGTGACAACGCCAATATGTGGTCCATCCTCCTGTTCAAATGCAACTAGCCGCATTTCATCGCTCCTTTAAACATATCATTTGTTGAATTGAGATTGTTATCGTCGGCTTATCCAAACTGCCTAACTGCCAATTTTCATCGGTGCGGTCATGCCCCGCAAACAGGCAATCACGCTTAACGCGGTAATCTTGCCGGTTCCCGGATTGCTCTCAGATTGCACATTTTGAATCTGCAATGTGAATTTTGCACTATCGGCATCGACTTCAATCGAATGTGTATTGCGGTCAAGATGCGGGTCGGCCCAAACTTCCAGCTCGGTTGCATCAGCGCCAATACCGGCAAGCCCCAAAGCCGCCGCCACATTGACATTGGCTGGAAACGCCTTGGCTCCTTCACGCGCGCTGCCTTTGAAAACTTGAATGGCACCATTCAGCCGATCAAGGCTGATATTATTGTCGATGATATGCGGCGCATCTTTTAGCGCATTTGGCGGTTTGCGGGTGATCATGCGCACCGAATGGATTTCGCCCTCAGCCGCAGCACGAACCGCATCAAGCCCCAGCAATGCGCCAGTTGCAAGAACAAGCTGGCCACCATTTTCGCGTGCCATATCTTCGATATCTTCATTCGCAAGTATACCGGCACCGCTTACCGTCACCAGAATGCGCCCCCGCGAAAAAGCCGCCACGGCAATATCGCGAAACACCGATTTTGGCGCACAATCAACAATCACATCACAGCAAGCTGCCACCTCGTCAATTGACATCAATTCAACCGGTGATGACAGGCCGGCAATGCTGGCAAGCGCCTTATCACGTCGGCCTGACGCAATTGCCACCAGCGACATGCCGTTAATGCCCTCATCAAGCGCCTTTGCAACAACATTGCCAATGGTCCCAAGGCCAATAATTCCTACAGATAGCATATTTTTTTCCTAAAGCGTTTGGCAGAGCATTTAACGATCAAAAACAAGATTATTTGACAGATTTATATTGACTCGGTGCGGCGAACCTTTGCAACCTTAATTAATAAAGACATATCTAACGCGGCGCCTATTTTCATTGACATGTTGTCGCTTAAACCAAGCAAGAGGGAGTAATCTTACTATGCTGAATTCAAGACTTTCAATTCTCGGAGCCGTGGCTGCTAGCGTCATGATGGCATCATCTGTTGCACAGGCTGCATCCCATTCTGTTCCAAAGCTTCCTTGTGAAACAGCTCAATTGATCGTGCCTTGGAAGCCCGGTGGCGGCACACAGGTTCTGTATGCGCTGGTTGAAAAAACCATTAGCGAAATGGACACACCTTATAATTTGAAGGTGGTAACAGTTCCCGGTCAGGGCGGTAACAAAGGCGCCAAGCAGGCAGCCAAAGCCGCACCCGATGGCTGTACCCTATTTGCCATTCACCAATCAGCGATCACTAGCTTTTTGAATGGCCGGATCGATTTCCATTATAACGGCTTTGACGCGGTTGCGAATGTAACGATCACACCGGACATCATCGGTGCTGCTGGAGATGCTCCATTTAATTCAATTGAAGAAATGGTTTCATATGCAAAGGCCAACCCTGATCAGGTAACTGCAGGCGCAACCTTTGGCTCAACATCTCACTTCATATGGTTGCTTTTGCAAAAAGCAACGGGCGTAAAGCTGAAGCTTGTTCCTTATGATGGCACTGCAGAACGCATGAACGCACTTCTATCCGGCGCGATTACGCTTGGCGCGGTCAATGTTGCCTCTGGTAAAAAGCATCTGGAAGCAGGGACAATCAAGGCATTGGCAATTGCGAATGACAATCGCGATCCCCAGCTGCCAAACACTCCAACTCTGAAAGAGCGTGGCATCAATATGAGCTTTGCCCTTGAGCGCGGTATTATGGCGCCAAAAGGCACGCCAAAAGAGATTATCGATATGTGGGCTGGTATTATCAAACAAGCTGTTGACAATCCGAGCTTGCAAAAGGCCATGGCGGCGAAAGGCACCGGCCTTCGCTATCAGGGCCCTGCGGAATTTACCGCCTATTCCAAAGATCTATACGACGCTTATGAGGCTGTAGCCATCGAAATTGGCATGTATAAAAAATAAGAAAAGCGGCTAAAAATACATAGCCTGCTTAACAACTGTATATTGGCTGGCAACCGCAGGTTGCCAGCCGTGCTTTACTTTCTTTTCTAAATTATGCGGTTCAAACATGTCATTCAATCGGGATAGCTTAGTAGCTCTATGTCTAATATTGGCAAGCGGTGGTCTTATGCTTGCCAGTTTTGAGATACGAGAGCCTGACTATGGTGTTTTATCACCTGCGGCTTGGCCAAGGCTAATCATCATCATCATTGGCGGCTTGAGTGTTATTTACCTCATCCAATCCTTTAGCACGCCCAAGAAAGACATCGCGCCTACGCCAAAAAAGACGTTTAAGGAGTTTGTTTTATATTGGCGAAATGTAATTGCTGTCTTTTTGATTTTTGCATTGTACCTGCTGGTGCTTCCCTATTTAGGCATGTTAATTGGTAACATCCTATTCAGTTTCATCCTGCTGACCGTTCTTGGCGGCTGGAATGCAATTATAACACATCTGGTAATCGCGTTAGGTGCGTCTGGTGGCATGTGGCTTCTGTTTACACATGTGCTGGAAGTATTTTTGCCACGCGGATCTTTGACGGGATTTTAAACCTCAAATGGATATTTTTCTCGAAGCACTGCTGAATATCATCGACCCGGTCACCTTGACTTATATGGTCATCGGTGTTGGTGCAGGTTTGATGGCAGGCTCGATTCCGGGCTTTACCATTGCAATGGCGATTGTTTTGACGCTGCCTTTTACGTTTTCAATGCCGCCCGCACAAGGGCTTGCGACGATGATTTCGGTTTTGGTTGGCGGTCTTTCCGGCGGTCTTATGTCGGGCATCTTAACTGGCATACCGGGAACGCCATCTTCAGTGGCAACGACCTTTGACGGCTTTCCAATGGCGCGTGCTGGCGAGCCTGGCCTCGCCCTTGGCATTGGTGTCTGGTCTTCTTTTTGTGGCGGCATCATATCGGCTATATTGCTGGTGTTATTTGCGCCCCAGCTTGCGATGGTCGGGCTAGAATTCCAACCGTGGGATTTTTTCATGCTTGTCATGTTTGCCTTGACCGTGACGGCGTCACTTGCTGGTGAACATCTTGTCAAAGGCCTGATCGCCGGTGCTGCCGGCTTATTTATCCGTACCGTCGGCGAGGATGACGCTGTTGGCGTTGGCCGGTTTGACTTTGGCTCCGATTATCTTTTGACCGGGTTTGACTTTATTGCAGTGCTGATTGGATTGTTTGCCTTTTCCCAGCTTCTGTCTGATTTGCGCAACCCCGTTACCGCCCGAAACGCACTTAGCGACAGGAAACAGGTTAAAGTCAAAATCGAACATCGCCGCGCAATCGGAATTTTGTTCAGAAACTGGACCGTTGTAATCCGTTCAGCATTAATTGGAATGTTTACAGGGATTCTTCCTGGCGCGGGCGGCTCTATTGCCAATATCCTTGCTTATGATCAGGCCAAAAAAGCCGCCAAAGATGACTCGAAATTTGGCAAAGGGGATCCCCGCGGTATCATTGCGCCTGAGGCGTCAAATAACGCTGTTGAAGGTGGCGCCTTGACCCCACTTATGGCGCTTGGCATTCCGGGTGATATCACGGCTGCAATCATGCTTGGTGCTTTACTCATGCATGATATTGTGCCGGGGCCAACCTTCATAAAAGACGAGCCGGCACTTGCCTATTCCATATATATAGCCTTCTTCCTGGCAAGCTTCATTATGATTGGAATGCAGTCGGGTGTTCTTAGGGTTTTTGTCCTCGTAACACGGATCAAGACTTATATTCTGGCAACTGTTATTTTAACCTTTGCAACAATTGGCGTCTTTGCTCTCCATAATTCAATTGAAGATATCTGGACATTATTCTTCTTTGGTATTTTGGGTTTCGTCATGCGCCAGTTTGGGTTCCCGCTGGCACCAATGATCCTTGGTGTTGTTCTTGGCAATATCGCCGAGTTGAATTTAGCGCGAGCTTTGGCGATTGATTCCGACCCTATGCTGTTCTTCTTGCGGCCTTGGTCATTATTCTTTGCGATTATTGCGATATTCTCGATGGTCTTTCCGATTTACCAAAAGCATCGGGATACAGGCTCACTGCTCGAACGGTTCTTTTCGCCTCTGGTGCTGCTCAGCATATCGTTACCGCTATTCATGATGGGTGGCCTCTTGCGGACCACGCTGGCGTTTGCGGCTATCGCGGTTAGCGGCTTTATAATGTGGCGGCGGTTTGGCAAAACCAAAAAGGGCTAGTCAAAAAAACAGCGGTGACGCCATTGCTGTCACCGCTGTCATTGCTCGGCAGAAATTACCGATTCGGCATTTCAACTCCGTTTAACCCTCGTCAGATACGAACAGATTTCCCGATGCCAATTTACGTGCTGTTCGCACCAGACCGGCAGAATTCAGATCAAAGCCATTGCCGCCTGTATTATAATCAACAACAACATCAATCATGCCTGACGGATGTTCGATCGTCACGGTTGCCGGACTGGTTGTTGGCCGCGTCAATAAACCATCGGCGATACTGCCAGGTGTCATGGCGCATGAGGCAAGGCATTGCGCGCCCGTTACCGCCATTGTCGGATGTGGTTCCCACGGCATAAAATAGCGTGCGGCAATCGTACCCCCTGCCTTTGCCGGTGCAAAAATGGCAAATTTTGGCGTGACCGATTGGGTGACATCGCCCATGCCCATTGCTGCACCCGCTGCCAATCTGACGCGTTCCATCCGCGCCATGAAATTTTTATCAGCCTTTAATTCTTGGACGGTTTCATGGCCGGAAAGGCCAAAAGCATCGGCGCGCGCAGTAACGGTTGGCATCGCCACATCCATACAGGTCACTTCAATATCGTCAAATTGATCGCAAAGATTACCCGTTGGCAGCAATTTTCCAGTGGCCGCACCAACAACATCCATGAATTGAAGGTCAATCCGCGCGGCGGTTCCAGGCACGCCATCAATCGCGGTGTCGCCATCATAGCGCACGACCCCACCCGGCGTTTGCACCCTTGCCACAACCAAAGCCCCTGTATTAACAAGCTTGATCCGCACTTCGGTAACGGGATCACTGGCTGGCATAAGCCCCATTTCAATCGCCGCTGGGCCAACACCCGATAGAATATTACCGCAGGTTGGTTTGAAATCGACAAGCTGTTCCAACACCGAAACCTGCGCAAAGAAATAATCAATATCAGCCGCATCATCGGCAGATCGTGACAGCATCGCAACCTTGTTGGTCACGGCATTGCCGCCACCAATACCATCAATATTCAATGGATGACCCGCACCAACCGCCTGAAGCAGGATTTTGGCAATCGCATCACGATCAGATGGCAAATCAGCCGCATTAAAATAAGGGCCGCGCGACGTACCGCCGCGCATAAACAGAAATGGAATTTCACGCTGAGCCATTTAAAAGGTCCTTAACCAAATATATTTGTGGGATGCTGACCGCCGATCTTGTCGCAAAACAATGCCAAGCAAGATTAGGCCAGCAAAATTATTATGCTGAATGAGAACGCTAATGCAGAATGGCCGCGCTGACAACTGTCGCCATATATCGGCTGCCAAAAATACGCCATCACAAATAAGTCGTCATATATACAAGGTAACATTTCTGTATAGACTGATCGCTGGCGGTTTCATCTCGGTACCGCCACCGATCATCTATCGAAGGGATAAAATGCGATGCGTAATAGCGGTATTGGGTTTATTGGCCTCGGCCAAATGGGGCTTGGCATGGCCAATAATCTGGCAAAAATTGCCGCGCCATTTTACGCCTATGACGCGGTACCAGCCGCCACTGATCGGCTGGATGGTGATGATATCATCATTGCCAGCACGCTTGGTAATCTGGCGGCAAATTGTCATCTCATATTCCTATGCCTTCCATCTGCCAAAGAGGTGAATGAGGTGATTTTCGGCGCTGGTGGTATTGCCGAATCAGCACAAGGCGATCTTGCCATTATCGACACCTCAACAATTGACCGTCTTGAGGCCATTGCCATCCATGATCAATTGGCAGGCCGCGGCATTGCCTATGCTGATTGCCCGATTTCCGGCCTTCCCTTTCGTGCCACAGATGGCACATTGACCTTGATGTTTGGCGGCAGCAAACTCTTGTTTGATCGGGCCAAGCCACAGCTTGATGCCATGGGCGAATTTATCGTCTATTGCGGCGAAAGCGGCGCTGGCCAGATGATGAAAGCGGTCAATAACATCATCTATGATATCAATATTGTCGCGCTATGCGAGGTATTACCGCTGGCTGTTGCTGGCGGTCTTTCAACCGAGGCCTTGACCCAAGTTGTGACAACCGCAAGCGCCCGCAGCTTTGCGGGCGATCATTTTGTCCCACGCATGTTGGCGCGCCAGTTCGACAATGATTTTCCAATGGAAGACGCCTATAAAGATATTTTAAATGTCCAGCGCATTGCCATTGAAAAACACGCCATGACGCCGCTGGTGAATGCCATGACAGGCAGCTATCAAAACGCCATCGCCGCTGGCTATGGTCGCGAGCCAAAAAGCGCCATTATCAAGATTTATGAAAATGCGCTTGGCACCGAATTCAGCGATCAATAAACCGGCAGATTTCAGTTTATGTGGGCAACGCCAGGCCGGCGTTCCATGCCCACTTCAGATTGTGACTAAAATCAGCATATGACCGGCAAATATTCGTTGTGATAATTTCAGCATAACGGTTGATCCGGTGATTTTTTCATAGTAGATGTAAAAAATCACATTGCTAGGAACGTCAATGCCAATCTATTCAGAATCTTTCGCCGCTGCCTTTGGCCTGCTGGCCAGCTCGGATCGTGATCTGATGGAAATTCTGGCGCTTTCCATCAATGTCAGTTTGGCGTCGTTGGTTTTATCTTGCGTGATCGGTCTTCCCATTGGCGCGTTTCTGGCGATGCGTCATTTCCCAATGCGCGATTTTCTGGTTGGTGTTTTCAATGCCATGATGGGGTTGCCGCCAGTTGTTGTGGGGTTGTTGGTTTATTTGCATTTATCCCGATCGGGGCCATTTGGCTGGCTTGGGTTGCTCTATACGCCGCAAGCCATGGTGATTGCACAGATGATTTTGATCACCCCGATCATCATCGCGCTATCTTGTCAGGTTCTTGAAGATCTCCACGAAGATTACAAAGATTTTTTCGACAGCCTTGTGGTGCCAAAACGAACTGCGCTTTTGGCCTATATCATTGATGCGCGCTATTCGCTTATGACGGTTATTCTGGCCGGATTTGGCCGCGCCATTTCCGAAGTCGGCGCGGTGATTATCGTTGGCGGCAATATTGATCATCTCACCCGCGTCATGACAACGGCGATTGCGCTTGAAACCTCAAAAGGCGAGCTGGCGCTGGCCTTGGCGCTTGGCTTTATTCTCTTGGCGATTTCGCTTGCGGTGAATTTTCTGGTGCAATGGTTAAAAGCATCGGCAAGGCGGCGTGCCTATGTCTGATCAAACCGCAATGGCACAGCGCGGCCTGATGCCAATCACCGTTCAGAATATCACCTTGACGCTGAATGAGCGTATATTGATTGATGATTTGTCTTGTATCATCAAATCGGACGGAATGAGCGTCATTATGGGGCCGAATGGCGCTGGGAAAAGCCTTTTCATGCGCTGTCTTCACGGGCTGGCAAAGCCTGATATGGGGCAAATCCTCTATGCTGATATGCCACTTGATCCTGTGATACGGCAACAGCAATCATTGGTCTTTCAAACCCCGACCATCTTGCGCCGGACGGTTTTGGCAAATCTGCTGTTTGTGGCGCGCCAACGCGGCATTGATGATCCGAAAATATCAATGGATTATCTGGCGCAATTACAGCTTGATCATCTTGCCCAGCATCCGGCGCGGCTTTTATCTGGCGGCGAAAAGCAACGGCTTGCCTTGGCGCGGGCATTGATCATCAATCCGGCAATCCTGTTTCTGGACGAAGCAACCTCAAATCTTGATCCAGCATCGATTGAAACGATTGAAACCAATCTGCAATCGGTTAGCAAACAAGGCATGAAAATTATTCTTGTGACGCATGATATCGGACAGGCCAAGCGGCTTGCCGATGATGTTCTGTTTCTGCATCACGGCAAATTGGCCGAACATAGCCCCGCCAAATCTTTCTTTCAAAAACCAAAATCAGCCGCCGCCAAAGCCTATCTGGCTGGCAAGCTGGTTTTATAGCACCCGATAGACGGCATCTGCCAAAGGAGCCCTTATGAAATTTGCGATTCTGTTTGCTGCTGGCGCCGCCTGCCTTGCCACCGCCGCAATCGCCGATAATGCGGTTCTTGTTCAATCAACAACATCAACAAAAAACGCCGGTCTTTATGATTATATCCTGCCAATGGTCAAAGCCGATACCGGAATCACGGTGAATGTGGTTGCGGTTGGAACCGGTGCAGCGATCAAGAATGCGATGAATTGTGATGGCGATGTCCTTCTGGTGCATAGCCGGAAACGCGAAGACCAGTTCGTTGCCGCTGGCTATGCCAAGCAGCGTTATGATGTCATGTATAATGATTTTGTGGTGATTGGGCCGGCGGGTGACCCAGCCGGCATCGCTGGCGGCACGGATGTCACTGCGGCGATGGTGAAAATTGCCAATTCGAAATCAAAATTCGCATCACGCGGGGATGATTCGGGAACGCATAGCAAAGAAAAATCCTTATGGGCAATGGCGAAGATTGATCAGGCAGCAAGTTCGGGTGACTGGTACCGTGAAACCGGTTCGGGCATGGGGGCGACCTTGAATGCCGCTGTTGGCATGGGTGCCTATGCTTTGAGTGATCGTGCGTCATGGGGTGCCCATGCGAATAAGGCAGATTTCAAAATCATGGTCGAAGGCGATCAACGCCTTTTCAACCCCTATGGTGTCATGCTTGTCGATTCGCAAAAATGCCCAAATGTCAGATCAAAGGAAGGCCAGATATTTATCGATTGGCTGATTTCGGCAAAAGGCCAAGCCGCCATTGCCAGTTTCACATTCGATGGCAAACAGCTGTTTTTCCCAAACGCACGATAGATTTTTGATTATGACACAAGAAGAATCTTGCCAATATGATCGCTTGATTCCATCAGGCGATGCGCTTTGGCTGCTTCGGCAAATGAAAAAGTTGCATAAGTTTCCGGTGTGATCGTCTGGTCTTTGAATTTTGGCCAGACATGCGTCTCTAACGATCGGCAGATTGCCGATTTTTCAGCGATCGACCGTGGCCGCAAGCGCGCGCCTGTCACGGTAAGATGTTTGCTATGAATCTGGCCAAAATCGATTTCGGCGATTTTTCCACCACGAAGATTGATGATCATCAACCGCCCACCATGGGCAAGAAGCTTGACCTCCTTTGGCAAATAATCACCGCCGATAATATCAATGATAACATCAACACCGCGACCATCGGTCAGGTCACGCGCCACCTCCAAAAAATCTTCAGTTTTATAATTGATTGCAGCGTCAGCGCCAAATCGGCGAATTGCTGCACATTTGGTTTCGTTTCGTGCCGTGGCAAAAACTTTGGCACCAAAGGCCTTGGCAATCTTGATCGCAGCAAAGCCAATACCGCTTGTGCCGCCCTGAACCAACACAGTTTCACCAGCTTGAAGCTGGCAACGATCCATCATATTCGTCCAGACCGTGCAGAAAACCTCAGGCAAGCCTGCCGCGTCAATCACCGACACTCCGCCGGGAATGGCCATACATTGACCCTCTGGCGCAATCGCATATTCAGCATAGCCGCCACCAATCAATAGCGCACAAACCATATCGCCCGGCCGAAAGCGATCACATAATTCGCCAACAGCAACAATTTCGCCCGAAACCTCAAGCCCCATAATGTCGGGCGCGCCGGGCGGCACTGGATATTTCCCCTCGCGTTCGCGCAAATCAGCACCATTGACGCCGGCGGCATGCACTTTGATCAATAGGTCACGCCCGGTTGGAACTGGCACAGGAACATTGATGATTTCCAGCGCGTCCGGTCCACCAGGGGTATGAACGCCTACGGTGCGCATTGTTTTTGGGTGCTGTTGCATGGCACATGTCCTTGGATTGATCGGCGGGTTGATTGGCGGGTTGATTTGCTAAAATCAGATTATGAAAAGAAAAATTTTGCGTGAAAAACATTAATCACAAGACATTGCCTCTGCTATTATAATTTTACCGCATTTGGCAGAAATTTGGCAGAAAATATCAAAATATCATTGACAGAAAAGGCCGAACTGGCCACTAATTCAGGACGCTCAAGTCTATCAAAAAATTCATAAAACCTATTGGAGGAAAAAATGGGATTTAATAAAACGGCTGTGCTTAGTGTTGCAGCGGCGTTTAGCCTTGCATCAGGTGCAGCGTTGGCTGCTTATCCTGAGAAGCCGGTAAAAATCGTTGTAGGATTCTCTGCTGGTGGTGGTACTGACACAACTTCACGCGGATTTGCGTCATATTTGCACGAAGCTGAAACCATGGCTGGACAGCCTGCCTATATCGTAAACGTACCGGGTGCATCTGGACAAAAAGGCGCAAAGCAAGTGCTTGGCGAAAAAGCTGACGGTTACACGCTTTACATGATTAACATTGGTACCTTTATTGTTGGCGAACTCGCCAAGGGCAAAGACAAGCCATATAGTGTGAAAAATGACTGGGTTAATCTTGGTTGTATGTCACAGCTCGTAACGTCGCTTCAGGTTCACACTTCGAACCCAGCAAAATCAGTAGCCGAGTTTGTTGCAAATGCAAAAGCATCTGGCAAAACGCATACTTGGGGCACATCTGGCGCCACAACCATGCACTCTGGCATTGGTCATCTTTTCTTTGACACTTATGGCATTCCGCACAAAAAGGTTCCGTTTAAAGGCGGTTCTAAAGCGCGTGCCGCAATCGTGTCTCAATCTGTTGAATCAGTCTTTGGTGGCAACAACACGATTGCTGGCTTTGAAGACACCATTCGTCCATTGGCAACTGCCGGTGCCGAGCGTGACCCAACAATGCCTGATCTGCCGACTTTCGGTGAACAGGGCATGGCAGGTGCTGACTTTACCGGTCTGTTCTGCCTGTTCGCGCCAAAAGGTGTTTCAGAAGAAGTGAAAACAAAGGTCGGCGCTGCAATCAAACATGTTGCAGGGATCAAAGGCTTCAAGAACTTCATGAAAAAGAACAATCTTGGTGCTTTCTACGTCGATGCAAACAAAGCGACGGCCGCGCAGGACGTTATGTATAATACTATGGGCCCAGTTGTTGAAAAGATCTTAGCAACTAACTAACGTCTACATATCATCAGGCAGGGGCAAGTGCTCGATCACTTGTCCCTGTTTTCTATTTATTTTTGATTTTATTATCTGTTCACAAAAGCTTGCGACGTGATTGGAGTGCTCATGGCACAGGAAAGTTACAAAACAAAACTAGAATATGGCGTCAGTGCAATTGTTGCATTTGTCGGCGTGTTTTTCGTCTATCAGGCATCCACCATTGGCGGCTCAAGCGAGGCTGTTGGCCCAAGAACCATGCCAATGGCACTTGCCATCACCCTGTTGCTTGGTGCCGTTTTTTTGGCATGGCGAGCATTTCGCGGCAAAGTTGGCGAAATGAAAGAGGGCTATGGGTTTCTTGATAGCGATCTGAAACGGATCATTATTGTTGTTGGTTGCGGCGCTCTGTTCGTTCTGACTTTTTGGCTTTTCGGCTATTTTGTCGCGATCATTGTTGGCTATGTGTCAACGCTCTACGCCTTTGGCGTCCGAGACAAAGTGAAAACGATCACAGGCGCACTGGTTATGGCACTTGTCATGCAGTGGCTATTCATGGGCGTTATGCGGCTCAATGACCCAAAGGGTGTGTTGATTGATGTACGCCCCTACACAAATTTGATAAGCGGGGAATAATTCCTGATGGTATTCGACGATATTCTTGGCGGCTTTGTCACTCTTTTCAGTGACCCCTATGCCATTTGGTTTGTTTTTCTGGCTGCCTTTGTTGGCATTATCTTTGGCGCTTTGCCGGGACTGACGGCAGCTGCCGCCATTGCAATGATGCTTCCGATCCTGATCGCCTATAATGATGAAATTGGTGGCTTGGCTGGTCTTGCCTTTCTTTATGTGATTGGCAAATCGGGACGATATGGCGGTTCGATCGCTGCCATCTTATTCAATACGCCCGGAACCGCAGCATCGGCGGCCACAATGCAAGATGGCTATCCGATGACGCAATCTGGGCGTGCCGGAAAAGCGCTCAAAACAGCCACGATTTCATCAGCCTTTGGCGATTATTTTGGTGAAATTATTTTGATTTTTGGTGCCGTATCCATTGCCGCCTTTACCAAGCAGTTTGGCCCACCAGAAAATTTTGCCATTTACCTAATGGCCTTTTTTGTTGTCGGCTCAGTTGTGAGTGACAGCATCGTCAAGGGAATCATCTCAACGCTTTTTGGCGCGGCGATTGCGCTGATTGGTGAAGACACGATTACCGGCCAGTTTAAAATGACGATGGGGATTGATGAGCTGGAATCAGGCATGGCGCTTGTCCCGCTTTTGATCGGCGTCTTTGTTATTTCAGAAGTCATCATTCAGGCCGAAAAAGCGGCAAAGGTTAAAATGATCGATCTGGACAAAAGCAAACTTGATGATCCGACAGCGCATTATTTTACCTGGCCAGAATTCAAACGCTGCCTTCCAATCATGTTCAGGTCGTCAATCTATGGGTCTTTGATCGGCATGATGCCGGGCTTGGGATCGTCGGTTGCCTGTTTTGTCGCCTATGGCGAGGAAAAGCGAAAAGCAAAGAACAAAGATGAATGGGGAACCGGTGTTGTTGAAGGCATTGCCGCACCTGAATCGGCAAATAATGCCGTTTCGGGGCCGTCAATGATCCCCCTATTAACATTGGGTATCCCCGGTTCGACAATCGCGGCGGTTCTGATTGGCATGTTCCTTGTCAATGGATTGCAGGTTGGCCCACAAATTTTTGCAACCGAGCCACCTTTGTTTGTCGCTGGCCAAATGATGAGCCCACGCGAATTTATTTTCGGTGTGTTTGCCGCCGGTCTTGTTGGTATTGGCGCTTATGCCATCATCGGCTATTTTGCTGCGCCACTGATTGGTAAGGCGATTGCGGTTTTGCCAACACAATATCTGTATCCGGTGATTTTCATGATTTCACTTGCGGCCAGCTATTCATCGCGCGCGTCAATCTGGGATGTGGGTTTTGCCATCTTGTTTGGCGTGATCGGCTACGGCATGCGGCGGACGAATTTCTCAGCCGCTGCATTCATCATCGCTTTTGTCTTGACCTCAAGCATGGAAGAAGCCTTCCGGCAGTCCATGATCATTTCAGATAGCGGCATTATGGTGTTCTTTAATTTTGAATATCAGAACAAATTTTCCTATGCCCCGATCTTTCTAATCATCGGTGCAATTGTCGTGGGCTTTAGAGCCTATTCGACAATTGCGAGAAACAAGAAAGCCTAGACCTGCTGGCCGCAATCGCGGCAATTCAAGCAGCTTGAAGCCCAACGATAAAAGAGCCATGATTGCATCATCGCAATTGTGGCTCTTTTGCTTTTCAGCCGTGTTTTTCCAAAATACCCCACCACCCTTTCAATCGGTCAATTGCCATCAATAGCCAAGTGACAGATTGCAAGAATTTTGCTTCACTTAATTAGATTTTAAAGACAAATTCAAAAGGTAGATAACCATCATGACAACGACAACTGTTGAGGAAATGGCCGCCGCTTTCAAGCAGATGGGAACCCCGTTCATCGTTGGCCATCCGGGTGGCGAGTCGGTTGAATTGATGGAGGCTGCCAAAGCGCAAGGCATGCGCTTTATTCTGATGAAGCAGGAAGTGGCTGGCGCGATGCTGGCGGCAACATGGGGCGAGATTACCGGCAGTCCGGGGGTGTGTTTATCAACCCGCGGCCCCGGTGCCACAAATATGGTGAATGGTATCGCCCATGCCTTTTTGGATCGTGCGCCGCTGATTGCAATTACCGATCGCTATTCATCACCTGAACAGGAAGTTGGAATCCGTCAAAGGCTGGATCATCAGGCCATCATGCAGCCGATTGTGAAATGGTCAACGGCGATTGACGCGAAGGTTATTAAACAGCAATTACGCCGCGCCGTTCGCATCGCCACCGCCTATGCGCCCGGGCCGGTACATTTTGATCTGCCACAAAGCGAAACAAAAAAACCATCAGGCACATCGCAGAATCTGCCCGAATTGATGCCGAATTATTACCATCCCAAGCCTGACCCACGCGGGATCGAAAATGCAATTGCCATGATCAAGGCAGCCGATCGGCCGGTACTGCTTGTTGGGCTAGGCACGCTATGGGATAATGCCTGTCCGGCGATGGTTGCGCTTGCCGAACATCTTGGCGCGCCGGTTCTAACCACATCAAAATGTAAAGGTGCCATGCCCGAAGATCACTTGCTACGCGCGGGCTGTATCATTGGTGGGTTGATCGAGCGTGATCTGGTTTCCAAGGCCGATTTGATCATCACCATCGGTCTTGACGCGGTTGAATTGCAACCCAAAGGATGGCCCTATACAACAAAGGTTCTGTCCTTTGCCAATCATCCATCGCTTGATGCGCTGGTCGCGTGTAATGAAGAAGTGATTGGCGCGCTGGACCCGCTTTTAACGGCCATTACGGAAAATGTACCGCAAGGATCTGGCTGGGGGTTTGACGCGGCAAAAACATTCCGTGACCGTGTTCACACAGCCTTGGACACGCCTGCCACCGGCTTGTCACCACAGCGCGTTGTCGAATGCGCGCGAGCGATTATGCCCCGTGACACGATTGCCACCTGTGATGCTGGTGCCAGCCGCCTGTTGGTGGTGCAGAAATGGCAAAGCTATGGCCCGCGTGAATTCCTAACCTCAAATGGCCTTGGGTCAATGGGGTTTGCGATCCCGGGCGCTCTTGCCGCGCGTTTGGCACATCGGGACAAGCCCGTTCTTGCCTTTACCGGCGATGGCGGCCTGTTGATGGCAGTTGCCGATATTCATACATCGGTTCGCGAAAATCTGCCCATTATCATTTTGGTGTTTGATGATGGCGAGGTTGGGTTGATCAGAACCAAACAAAGCATCAAAGGCATCGACCCTTATGGCGTGCATATTGGCGGCATTGATTGGGAACATCTGGCGCGCGGTTTTGGTGCAAACGGAACCAATGTTGACACTGAAGCCGGATTGATTGCCGCCCTAGAACAGGCATTGAAAAGCAATGAAACCACGGTGATTGGTGTCAAGATTGATGCCAGCGGTTATGTTGATCAATTCAACGCCCTTCGCGAACTATAGGATTTTGCATTGGTGATATTGCGGCTTTAGCCAAGCCAGCGTGGGTCATTTGATCCCATTTTCGGTGTTGGCAAAGCCCAATATGGCCGCGTTTCGGACAGGCTTAATACCGGTGCCAGATGTTTGATCCGGCCAAGATGGCTGTCAGATTCCATGCAAAGCGAGTCAACATCACTCATCCCCAGATTCAAATTTTCTGGCAACGTACCGACTTTGCCCTGATCGTAAATCATCATCCCCGTTTGGCATAATGATACGCGAACATGATAGCTGCCGCCTTCGCGCGCGCGCCGTGCCAGCGCCAACAGCGTTCCATAAGCGCCAAGATAGCCAGTGATATAATCATTCGCTGCCGCGGGAAGGGTTTTCGGCTTGTAGCCCGATGATGATTGAACCCCTTCAGCGGCAATGCCTGTCATGATCTGTGCAATCTGCTCCCACCCGCCGCGATGGCTAAACGGCCCATCAGCGCCGTAACAATTGATTGATACATAAACAAGGCCGGGGCGAATCTCTGCCAATGCCTCTGGCCCCAACCCCATTTGATTAATTTTATCTGGGCGATAGCCTTGGGAAAACACATCGGCAGTTTTGACCAGATCAAGAAGCGTCTGTTTTTCGCTTTCATCACGCAAATCCAGATAACAGCTTCGTTTGCCATGGCTTGTATCGGCAACATAAGACCAAACCTGCGGCAAATGCGGTGCCGAGACCATAAGAACATCAGCCCCATGTTCGGCAAGGGTGCGGCCAGTGATCGGTCCGGCAAGGATGCGCGTTAGATCAAGCGCCTTTATCCCTGATAATGGACGATCACCTGCTGGCATTGGTTCGGGTTCGCTATCGCCAATCTTGATGATTTCAACAACCGGCTTTGCCGCCAGAATTTTGCCATGCGGCTCTTGCAGCCATTCTTCATTCGTGCGGATCATTCCCCCGCATACCCGCGCCTCATCAATCGCGTTTTCCAGCTCAAGCGCATCCCATTTGGCAACGGCTTTGGCAATCGACTCTGTATTGGCATCGGCTTGCAACAGATCCAGCATGCGGCGGCGCAGATGATCAAGCCCGAAATGCGGCAATAGCCAACGCCCGTCCTTGGTCTGGAAAATACCTGTTAGGCCTCGATTTGCCTCATGGCTTGCATCAGTGACATTTTCAAAAACACCATTGGCATTTTTCGCCTGAAAATAATTTTTACTTTTCAGGGCAGCGGTTGCTGCAACGGCATCAATGGCAATTGATTGCCGCCGACCCGTTTTCAATTCCCACAGATCATTCACCGCAACCCCAATGCCAGCAATCGCTGCCGATGCTGTTGCTGCCAGTCGGAAATGTGTGTTCAGAACAGGGTCTGATCCAGTGATACTAACTTCATCTTTTTCGGGAAGTGGCAAGCCGCGAATGGCCATTAATTTATCAAATGCAGACATCAAGAACCTCTAAAATACGAATCAAATGGCCATTTACCAGCTTACCAACATGAGTTGGCTGAATTAACTATCGCATAATTTCGCTGCTGGTAAAGCAAGATAAACAGGCCAGTTATTTTGCGCATTTTCTATTGTTTGCTCGCCTTGCACTTTATGCGACTATGGTCACCTAACGCATCGGCTGGAAGATTTTTGTTACAAGATACTGTGGCGAGGTTTTGCTTTTATGATATTTCAAATTTTACTTGCCATCACCATCCTTGCAAGCTCGGCCTGCGGTCTGATTATTGAAATTGTTGCTGGCAGGCTTTTGGCACCTGTTTTCGGGATGTCGCTTTACACATGGACATCAATCATTGCCGTGGTTCTTGCCGGATTATCGGTTGGCCATTGGATTGGTGGTCATTTGACGCGCGGTCATTTTGTCAAACACGCCCAATTCATCAAAATTGCCTATGCGCTTTTCCTATCATCACTGACAAGCCTTCTTATTTTGCTGCTTCTTGATTTTATCCCAAGTATTTTGCAAATGGCCAATCTCAGCGTGATCAACGCCATTCTGGTGTCGTCCCTTATTCTGTTTTTCTTGCCAAGCTTGTTTGTTGGCATTGTGTCACCCCTTGCCACAAAATTGGCGATCGATATTCATCCGCAAGGTGAAACGGGCGTGGTGATTGGCAGGATGTATGCTCTTGGTTCGGCTGGTGCTATTTTTGGGGCGCTTCTTGCTGGCTATTTTCTGATTTCAACACTTGGATCGCGAAATACCGTCATTTTGGTAGCGGTGATCTATTTTGCCCTTGGATCGGTCTTTTTCCTGATCGGCTATAAACAGAATGCAAAAGTGATGATCATCCCGCTTGCCATTGGCGTTTCGATGATGGCTGGTGCGCAAAAAATTGGCGCGCTGAAAAGCCAATGCGTCACCGAAAGCAATTATTTCTGTATCCAGATTCAGGATGTCGGCATGGCTGGAGCTGAAACCCGCCTGATTGCCCTTGATCATCTGGTGCATTCCATCAATGAAAAAGACCAGCCCGAACGGCTGCATTCGCCCTATGTGCATTTTGTTGATGAATATATCAGCCTTCGTTTTGGCGACCGGCCACCACAATCATTTTTCATTGGCGGCGGCGGGTTTTCGTTGCCACGCGCCTGGATTGCAAAATATCAGGGCAAAGCCGATATAACAATTGCCGAAATTGACCCGCAAGTGACCGATATTGCCAAGGCCAAATTATGGTTTTCGCCCGATGGATCACAAACCAAAGTCATTCATGGCGATGCCCGATATGAATTGAATAAGCTGGCTGATGATGTGAAATTTGATCTTGTTTTTGGCGATGCCTTCCATGATATCTCGATCCCCGAACATCTGGTCACACAGGAATTTAATGATCTTGTTGCGCGGCGGCTGCATGATGATGGCGTTTATCTGGTGAATGTTGTCGATAATGCCAAACGCCCACTATTTTTGCTGTCCTATGTCAAAACCTTGCAGCGTTCCTTTGACAAGGTCGAAGTCTGGTTCGAACCTGACCCTAGACAGCAAGGCATGCGAACAACCTTTATTGTTGTTGGCACAAACACCCCGCTTGAAGATGATTTCATCAATGCCGAAAATGGCTTTGAAAGAAGCTGGTGGCGTTGGCCAAATACCAAGCTAATATCAGCAAGTGCCAATCAGCAGTTACCAATTTTAACCGATGACCGCGCGCCGGTTGACAAGCTTATGAGCGGTCTATTGCTTGGCAATCTGCATTAAGCCCCCTATTCGCCCGATCTTGGAGAGAATTTATGTTTGTATCAGATGTGGTGAAACAGCAATTGGCACCAACGGGTGTCTTGCGTGCCGGCATTAATTTAAGCAATTTCCTTCTGGTATCGGGCACTGCCGCTGATGGCAGCCCGCAGGGGATTTCGCCCGATATCGCCAATCTTGTTGCCTCAACGCTTGGCCTGCCTTGCGAATTGATTTGCTTTGATCGGCCGGGGAAACTGGCCGATGCCGTCAATCAGGATATCTGGGATATCGGCAATATCGCCTTTGAGGCTGAACGCGCCCAAACGCTGGATTTCAGTCACCCCTATGTTGTGATCGAAGCCAATTTTCTGGTACGTCATGATGATGATTTTTTGACCAATGATGATGTTGATCGGGCTGGCACAAAAATCGCCGTTTCCGAGCGAAGCGCCTATGATCTGTGGCTTACCGATCATTTCAGCAAAGCCCAGATTATTCGGGCGTCATCAATTCAGGCGGCGCATGATTTATTTCTGGAAAAAAAGGTTGATGTTCTGGCTAGCCTGAAACCAAAACTTCTTGAAGAAGTGGCAAATCATAGCGGCCTTCGGATGATCGATCCTCCCTTTACCGCGGTCAAGCAATCAATTGGCCTCGCCAAGGGCAAAGCGGAATCAATTGCCTTTATCAATGCGCTGATTGCACAATCAATCGAAAATGGCTGGATCGCGGCGCAGCTTGAAACACATGGCATGACCGGCAAATTAGGCATAGACCCGAATTAGACGCCAAGACTGATTACATAAAATCATAACGCCGATTAAAAAGGGCTATTATCATGAAATCAATTTTAATCACCGGATGTTCAAGCGGCATCGGTCTCGATGCGGCGCTTGCCTTTCGTGATGCCGGCTGGAAGGTAATCGCCAGCTGTCGCAAGCCAGCAGATTGCGCCATCATGCGCGATCAGCATAAAATGCATAGCATCTGCATTGATTATGAAAATGAAGCAAGCATCACCAAGGGCTTTGCTGATGCGCTTGCTTTCACCGATGGGCATTTAGATGTCTTATTCAATAATGGCGCCTATGGCATTCCGGCGCTTGTTGAAGATCTTCCAACAGCTGCCTTGCGGGCGATTTTTGAGGCGAATTTCTTTGGCTGGCATACATTATCACGGCTTGCGATCGCGCAGATGCGCAAGCAAAAACAGGGCCGCATTATCCAGAATTCATCGGTTCTTGGCTTTGCTCCCTTAAAATTCAGGGGCGCCTATAATGCCACCAAATTTGCATTGGAGGGGCTGACCGACACGATGCGGCTTGAGCTTCATGGGACAAATATTCATCTAATCCTTGTCGAACCTGGGCCTATTCGAACCCGAATCAGGGAAAATGCCTATATGCAATTCAAACATTGGATAAGCTGGAAGGGAACCGCCCGCGAAGCTTGGTATGAACAAATTGCCATACCGCGCTTATCAGCCATTGATCCGCCACCAGATACTTTTGAATTGATGCCGGTTGCAGTCACCAAGGCGGTTATGCATGCGGCAACGGCAAAACGGCCAAAACTGCGATACCGCGTCACCACCGCCACCACATTAATGATGATTTTTCGTCGTTTGCTAAGCTCGCGCGCCTATGATGCATTGGCACGGCGGCTGTAGCGATTACAAACATAAAAAGATTGGTGCTAACCCAAAAGGGCTGGTGCCTATTCTTCGATTGGCATTCGGATTTTCACAAAATTGCGAATCGCCATGCCAATCAAAATTGCGCTTATGCCATAGACAGCTTTTTCACCAAATGAAAGTTGCTCTGAAACCAATATCGTCAGGCTTGCCGCCACTGCCAAAATATAATTCAGCCCTAAAAGCGCGGCGCGAAATTTCATTTTCATTTGTACCTCGTTTCACCATCCAAAACACTAGCCACAGGCCACAGCCTATCAATAACACATAAATGACAAGCCAAGGCAACGTCATTGCACTGGCAAAATAAAACGCCATCGCCATAATGATATAGCCAAAATGCTATGGTCAAAATGCCCTGATCAAAATACCCTGATCAAAATACCCTGGTCAAACTATTGGCATTGATCACATTTCTGGCGGCAACCAAAACAATAGAAATTGAGTGAGAACCTTTGTCACCGAATGTTACGCCAAATCTGGTCAGTGGATCCGCATGGATTTATCTGAAACGCCAATTTTTCATTTATGAAAATCAGGGCTGCGATAAATGTATTCGCAATACCAAGCCGCCCTATCTGCCACCATTGCGCGGGGTGCATGTTAGTTATGATGCCAAAACATCCGATTATCTATGCGGCTTTTGCGTCCGATCACAGATGACACCATAACCATCTCCATTTTGAGTCGGGTTAATTTTTTGCAGCTTGATCGGTCTTTTCGGGTGCTAAAAGATTCTTGCCCTTATTCTGCTTTGCGATCTTGTTCAGATAGCCGGCTTGCTGCTTTCGCTGCGCTTTGCCTGCCCATCCACCATTTTGATTTTTTGTTTGCGTTTTCATGTGCGTTACATAGCACATGCTGCCATCATCCGACTCAAAATAATCATCAAAACGGGTTTTTGATCATTGGCGTTTGTCCGCTGGCAGCATTATCGCTTTGGTTTGATTGAAGCATGGACGTCACCAAGGCTATAATGGTTGGAAAGCGTTATAATTTGTAATCAGCATCCAAACCAATTTTACTGGCAAGCGCAAAGACAGACAGCATTTCAGGAGACAAATTTGAACGATATGGATGATCCGATTTGCCCGCTTTGTCTTCGGTCGATTCCTGCCAATGTTGCGCAATCAAAACATCATTTGATTCCAAAACTAAAAGGCGGAAAAACCGGTGAGACGGTTCTAATACACCATATCTGTCACAAAGAAATACATGCAAGTTTGACCGAAGCCGAATTGGCAAGAGATTATCATTCGATTGACGCATTGCGGCAGCATCCAAGAATTGCCAAATTTATCAATTGGATTAAAAAACGGCCAGCTGATTTAAATTCGCGCGTTCCAAACAAACGCCGGTAAGATTTGCCGAAAAGGCGAGAAATAAGGTTTTACCCAATCACAAATGATCGATGATGATTGATTGCTAGCTTGATAAATAGGCCGTTATGACGATGTAGCCACTTGCCAGCAATTGCACAAGAAACACCGAAACCGATACCAAATGCAGCCGGCCAAACATTGCCTTTGCAGCGGTATCACCAGCAAGAAGCGCGTCGCGATATTTATTGATCTGCGGGGTTAGGATAAAAGCATTGCCCAAAAACCCTAAAGCAACCAACGCCGAAATGGTGGCATTGGGTGAATGGCTATCTAACAATGCGGCAAGCGCGGCACAGCTTGAGGTAATAAATCCAAACATAAACATTCTTGGAAATAGTTTCCGAAGATAAGCACCAGCCGCTTTTTGCGATAGCACCTTGAAAACGGTCGGCGCAACGACGGCCGAAAACATAACCATGAAACCGATATTGGCGGCATGAATGAGAATGGAAAGCTGCAATTGACTAATCCTTAAATCGGGTGGCCGTGGTGGGAAATTTTCACAAAGCAAAGCCAAAATGGCCATTGGGCAAACAAGGTAGAGACAGGCTATCCAAATACCGGATTCAGGCTTTCAGGATTATCAAGCCAATGCATCAACATGGCGGATGCAAACAACAAGACGAACATGATCGAAATGACGATAATCACCTTGCCAAGTCGGTTTTGCGGTAACGGGTCTATGGGCAAATTGATCTCCCTTGTCATCTCACTCGTTAATCGGCGCACATATTTGCGTTGCAATCATGACTCTGCCACAAAATCAGGCAAGCACGCAATTAGGCAAGCACAAAGTCCAGCCGCCTAAGGCTTATAATTTCTGATCGCCGTGCGAAGATCATCCAATTCACTGCAACCAAGCCAGCAAATCTTATCCAGTTTTTTTAGATTTTTTTCGGCGCTAGCCTTGTCACCAAGCATCAAAAACAATTCGCCTTGATATTCCAGCGCGCCCTTATGCTTTGGATCGAGCGCCAAGGCAGATTTATAATATTTCGTCGCCGCGCCCAGCTTGCCCGATTTGCGATGGGCAAACCCAAGTAAATTTTGGATATCGGCATCTTTTCTCGCCGCAGCTTCGGCCTCTTTCAGCTTCACAATGGCTTGATCGTAATTTTTATCCTTAATCAGAGCCAGTGCTTTGTTATAGGCCGCTGGCTTGGCCGAAGTCGGCGCATAATCATCACTGCCCGCGGCAAGTGCTTGCGCGCCAAGCAAACTCATCATCATGATTGCGCCAATACTGAAAAATTTCCGGACCATCATCATCGCACCTTTTGACTGTTTCACTCTTTTAAATGGACATATGCCCGCCAATTTCAATTAGCCATCCCGAAATTGCCAAAACTTTGGTGCGACCGGAATCGCATTAGCCACGGCATAACGGCGGCTGTTGACTTGGCATTTGCGGCACTTAAACTGGTCTTCGCGAATATGGAAATAATCACCACAACAATTCCCGAAGGCTGGAAAAATGCGGCTTGTCATCTTGATTGCCAGCTTGCTGATCTTGGCTGAACCAAGCAACAGCAATGCTTTTGACCAGCCCGGGTCAAGCTGTGATGATTTGGGAGCTTTGGCGGCCGATCCGTTACGCCGGTCTGAGCCGGTTGAATTTGAAGATATTCAGGCCAACCGGTTGATCAGCGCCTGCCGCGCCGCCATCGCATCTGCGACAGAACCACAAGACCAAGCACGTTATTATTTGCAGCTTGGCCGTGGGCAATTGCGCGATGGTGACTCGAAAGGCGCGATATCATCTTTTCATAAATCGGCGTCATTCGCCTATCCGGCGGGGTATTTTGCGCTTGGTGTGGCGTATCTTTTGGGCGATGACGTTGCAAAAGATGATGCAAAGGCAAAAGATTATTTGCTGTTGGCACTTGATAATAATGTGATCTGGGCGGCCAAAGCGCTTAGCGCGCTCCATGAAAACAAGGCATCGGAATTTTATGATGTTGGACGCGCAGAAAACTATCGCACCCTGTTTCAAGACAACCGATTTTAAACGCCATTATGGGCGGTTTTGGCCGACCGTTCGCGCGTGATTAAGGCATCAAAACGCGTCGGGGAATAGCGCACACCACGCAGCCATAAAAGATGTGTTTATTTGAAATTGCCCGCAGGCTATGTTTTTAATCATCTTTTGATAATCAAGAAAGTTGCCGCAGGTGAAACAAAAAATCGACGGAATCATCCCGGTAATGCTAACCCCCTTTGACGATCAGGGAGCGATTGACTGGGGCAGTCTTGAGGCATTGATTGAGTGGTATCTTGAAAAAGGTGCCGAGGGGCTTTTTGCGGTTTGCCAATCATCGGAAATGCAATTTCTATCGCTTGCGGAACGAACAGAACTTGCCCGATTTACCGTTAAAGCCGTCTCGGGCAGGGTGCCTGTTATTGCATCGGGTCACATTGCTGATGACGCGGCCGATCAGGCGGCTGAATTGCTGGCGATGGCCAAAACCGGCATTGACGGCCTTGTGCTTGTTAGCAATCGCCTCGACAGGGATAATGAGGGGCTTGGTCAATTTCGCACCGCGCTTGCGGCGGCGACAAACAGCCTGCCAGATGATTTGCCGCTTGGGTTATATGAATGCCCTGCCCCATTCCGGCGATTGCTAACCGATGACGAGATTAAATTTCTGGCTGATGATCACCGCTTTGTGATGATCAAAGACGTATCTTGCGACCTTGATATTGTGACGCGCCGCCTTGGGCTTGCCAAAGGGTCTGGTCTTGCCATCAATAATGCCAATGCGGCGATTGCCCATGACGCCTTCAAGGCCGGAGCAGATGGTTTTTGTGGCGTGTTCAATAATTTCCATCCCGACCTATATCGCTGGCTGAAAGATGCCGGCCCATCACATCCTGATTTGGCCGCTGAACTGGCGGTGTTTTTGGCGTTGGCGGCATCTACTGAATATATGGGCTATCCGAAATTGGCGAAATTATACCATAGGCGCCGCGGCACATTTAAAAGCGTCTATAGCCGTGCCGTTCCCGATGATATTGCCAAAACATTCTGGGCGCTTGATGCTGTCCTTGAAAAAATCGAAATCGGTACTGCGCAATACCGATCTAGAATTGCAAATTTGCGGAATCACCCATGACGATGGCGATATTTGGATCGGCCAATATAGATATTGCGGCCAATGTTGATAAATTGCCAAATGGGGGGCAAACCATTCACGCGCGCGGACAACAGATTCATATTGGCGGCAAAGGTGCAAATCAGGCCGTTGCCGCACGATCGATTTACCGCGGTGATATTCGGTTCATGGCGGCGGTTGGCGATGACCCGTTTGGCCAGTTTTTCTGTTCCGAAATTCAGCGCTATGGCCTTTCCACCGAGCATATCCGCACGCATAGCAACAGCCCTACCGGCATGGCTTTGATCCATATTGACAAAGCCGCCAATAATTCGATTACTGTTTGCGGAGGCGCAAATATGGACTGGCCGGACACCGGGCCGGATTCGCTGTTTTTTGAGGGGGCGAAGGTTGCGTTATTTCAATTGGAAACGCCGATTGCGGCTACGATTTCAGCGTTGCAAAAGGCACGATCAGCCCAAGCCCTAACAATCGTCGATCCGGCTCCAATACCCGACACCAACCTTAATAGCCTTTTGGCACTGGCCGATATCATCACCCCGAATGAAGATGAGGCACGCGCGCTGGGTACAGATAAAATCGTGACAACAGATGATGCTTGCCGTGCCGCAGCGCATTTATGCAGCCGAGGCCCCGAAAAAATTGTCATAACCCTTGGAAAGCGCGGCGCTGTCTATTGTGAAGACGGCCTAGACCCGATATTTGTGCCGCCATTCAATGTGCAGGCAATAGACAGCGTTGCGGCTGGTGATTGCTTTAACGGCGCGCTTGCTGCCAGCCTTGCCGGGGATATGCCTTTTGATCAGGCAGTGCGGTATGCCATAGCGGCCAGTGCGATTTCGGTTACCCGGCGCGGGGCGGCAGCATCAATACCGGCACGCGGCGAGATTGACGCGTTTTTGAAAACTGGGCGCATCATTTGATGAACGAATGCTTTTGCACATTTACCTGATTTGCCGCGTTACATATATTCTAGAGTGTGCGTTAAACCGTTCATAATATGCTGGGTCAATAATTTGGTTGCGGCATCGGCATCGCGCGCGATGGCAGCTTCGAAAAGCGCCTTATGCTCTTGGCGTGCCACTTCGCCGCGATAGGTCAGAACCAATATTTGATAGCGAAGATATTTGCCAAATAATGTTGCATGAAGCCCAAGAAGATTGGTCGAATTACAGGCGCGGATCAGGGAAAGATGGAATTGCCAATCATATTCCTTCCAGGTTTCTAAATCTGCGTCATTTCCATTTTTCATAATGGCTTCGGTGGTGCTGAGTTTGTGATAGGCACCAACAACATCGGCTTCCCAATCATCATCACCATTTCGCAAAGATTCCTTTAACGCATGGCATTCAAGCAAAATCCGCAAATTTGCAATTTCATTCAAATCATCAGCAGATACCGGACTCACGAAAAAGCCACGCTGTTCGGCGGCCGAAACAAACCCCTCGCTGGTCAGCCGGTTAAGCGTTTCACGCAAAGTTGAAACGCTAGCAGCATATTCACCTTTCAATGTTTCCAGCTTCAGCTTGGCACCCGGTTTCAGCTTGCCAAAGATGATGTCATGCTTCAGCCGTTCATAGGTGGCATTGGCGACAGTATTATGCGGCGCACTTCCAAGAAAATTAAGTTTACCATGAGTGTTACGCATCAATTGCCTCAATTGCGGTCGTTCAAAACGGCGGGGTCCCATATTAGCCAAGATCGACAATAGAGTTAATCCCTTAGATATTATACAAATACCTTGATTCTCTAAAGTATATGATATTATGTGTTTTGTATGAGATTTTCGAGAATATATGGCCTGCAACCGCCGATCTTTTGCCGAGGGCGGCCGTAATGGCAACCGTTGCTGAGCAGCCACTTACTGATCTATTGTCAATGTCCCCCGCTAGGAAAGGTGGCGCTGGTGAACGATTACGGCTGGCGATTGTTGGGATGGGCTTGGTTGGTCGGCGCCATGTAGCGGCGATCAATCAAATCAGTTCGGTCGAGATTTGTGCCGTGGTCGATGCTGATGACGCCATAACAGCGCAAGTGGCAAATGCGGGCATTGAATGCCATAATGATCTTTGCACAATGATCAATGCCACACGGCCAGACGGCATCATTCTCTCAACACCAACAAATTTGCATATGTCACAGGCTTTGGCTTGCATCGAATCCGGAATCCCGATCCTGATCGAAAAGCCGATTGCACATGATCTTGCCGCAGCGCAATTGATTGTTAGCAAATCTAATGCTTTGGGTGTGCCGGTTATGGTCGGTCATCATCGCCGATTCAACCCGATAATTCAAAAAGCCAAAGATGTTCTGACCCAAGGCCTGATCGGCACGATCCGTGTTGTTGATGCGAAATGCTGGTTCGCCAAACCGAATGATTATTTCGAAACCGCCCCATGGCGTAAAATAAATGGTGCTGGACCAGTTTCAGTCAATCTTGTGCATGATATTGACCTGTTACGTTTTCTTTGCGGTGAAATCATTGAGGTTAGAGCCATCATGGCACCCTCGGCGCGCGGTCATGATATTGAAGATGTCGCGGTGGCGATATTCAGGTTTGAAAATGGCGCGCTAGGTACGGTAAGTGTTTCGGACAATGCTGTATCGCCATGGAGTTGGGAAGTAACGTCAGGTGAATATCCCATCTATCCCTTTACCGGACAAAGCGCCTATCAAATTGGGGGAAGCCGCGGTGCCTTGTCAGTTCCGGATTTGAGAATCTGGCAGCATGAAGGTGAACCTGATTGGTGGTCACCAATAGACTCAACTATGCTTTCGGTTGCCATGGCCGACCCGTTGGTCAATCAGATCAGGCATTTTGCCGCCGTAATCTGCGGCGAAATAAAGCCATTGGTCTCAGGATATGAGGGGCTTTGCACTCTCGCGGTTATTGATTCGATGCGCGAAGCTGCAAAAACTGGCAGGGCGATTTGTCCTGCTGACTTGATTGCTGCCGATAAAACGGCAGCAGAGGAAAACATGAGCATTACTGCCAAGGAAGGAGCCCATGTTAGAGCTAGTCCAGCTTGGACTAACCAGACGCCATAACCGGCGTCAATTAATCACCTTAGGAGGAAAAAGATGATGATTAAAATCAAACGCCGTACGGCGATGGCCGCAATGGTGGCATTTAGCCTGATTGGTGGCATGTCAGCAAACAGTCATGCGGCTGATATGACCTTTACGATGGCCACATCGGCATCTGAAACCGATATGCGGTCAGTGGCGATGCGCGAAGTTTTCGCCCCAATGGTTGCTGGCTTTGCCGACTATAAGGCGGGTTATAACGGTTCACTATTTGCACAAGGAACCGAACTTGAGGCTATCAGCCGCGGCAACGTAACCATGTCGATTGCATCTGCGCAGGAGCTGGCACAGTTCTTCCCAGAATTTTCGATCTTTGCGACCGGTTATGTCCATCAGGATGCAGCACATCAGGTTCGCGTTTTCAACAATCCGCTAATGGATGATTTCAAGAAAAAGGCCGAAGATGAGCTTGGTGTGAAGCTGTTATCGGTTATGTATCTTGGACGCCGTCATGTAAATCTGCGCTTTCCAAGAAGCGAAAAGAACATCATGAAGCCATCTGATCTGGCTGGTGTTAACTTGCGTATGCCAGGTACTGACGCATGGCAATTCCTTGGTAAAGCGCTTGGCGCATCGCCTACCCCGCTGTCATTCAACGAGGTTTATACCGCACTTTCAACCGGCGCCGTTGATGGGCAAGACAATCCTTTGCCAACAGTTGTTGACAAAAAATTCTATGAAGTGACCAAGCAGATTTCTTTGACATCACATCTTGTTGACCTGAACTATATTGCTTTCTCAAAAAAGACTTGGGATGGCTTAAGCGCAGATCAAAAGCTTGCTGTACAACGTGCAGCTGATGCGGCTGCGGCCTATGGCCGGTTGAAACAATTGGACAAAGAGAACAACTTGGCCGAGTTTATCAGAAGTCAGGGTGTGGAAATCTATACACCAGACCTAAAGGCTTTCCGCGAGCATGTGCAGGCACAATATGCCGGCAGTGATGTAGCAAAAAGCTGGCCTGCTGGTGTTTTGAACAAGATCAACGCGCTAGGAAACTAGACACGATCAAAGGTGATGCGGGGGATTGAATGTTTTCAAAATTGAGAAATAGTCTCACCCGCATCGCCGAATTCATCACCGCCATTTTACTGGCGGTGATTTTTATCACTTTTCTATTACAGATTTTTACCCGCTATGCCTCAAAGATTGCCTGGCTAGCACCCTTTGGCGTTGTCGAAAGCTGGATGGCGTCATTGGTGCCGATTGGCTGGACGGTCAATTTGATTTCTTTATTGTGGGTATGGCTGATTTTTGTTGGCTGTTCATTTGCCTTGCAAGACAGGGATCATGTCACTTTCGACGTTTTTTATAACGCTGTTCCCTTGCAGTGGCGCCGTATTTTTGCAGTTATTACCACCGGCTTGCTGATGGGTGTTTTTGCCTATGCGCTCGGCCCGACTTTTGATGCTGTTTTTGGAAGCCGCCTGATGGATTTGAAAAAAATCCAGACGATTTTTTTGCCAATCTCTGGAGAGAAGATCGCTATCAAATGGCTTTTTGCGCCAGTTGTTTTATTCATGGTCGTAACGATCTTGCGATCGGGCATGCGGCTTTATAAATTATGTTGTGAAATCAGCAGCAAAAGCGGCGAAAACCCAAAAGGAATATCGCGCAATAATGGTGGTTTGTCGTGAGTATTGAGCTAATTATCGGCATATTAACCCTGTTCGGCAGCGCCGCGCTCGGCTTGCCGGTCGCCTTTTCCATTCTGGTCGGGGTATTGGTTTATCTTGGTGTTGCCGGACAGGATTTGGCGATCGCCGGTGAAACCATGGTTCAGCGTCTTTTCGACGGGTTCTTGTTATTGGCAGTTCCGCTGTTCATCGTATCAGCAAATATTATGAATGCCGGATCAATTTCAGACCGATTGTTGAATTTTTGTGTCGCGGTTGTTGGTCGGTTTCGTGGCGGTTTGGGTCATGTCAATGTTGTGACAAGCCTGATCTTTTCGGGAATGTCTGGCTCGGCCGTCGCTGATGCGGCTGGCATCGGCCGGATCATTATCGACATGATGCAGAAAAGCGGTGGATATAGTCGTGGCTATGCAGCAGCCATTACCGCCGCCACTGCGACCATTGGCCCGATCATCCCGCCATCCATACCAATGGTTCTGTATGCGCTGGTTTCAAATACGTCAATTGGCAGCCTGTTTCTTGCCGGAATCATTCCGGGATTGTTTATGGGCGGTGTCTTGATGGCCATCAATGCGGTGATTTCGAACCGCCGTGATTTCGGATATGAAGCGCCGGTGCCGCTTCGCAAAATTCCGGGCATAACCGTTCGTGCGGCACCCGCATTATTGATGCCGGTGATATTGTTAAGCGGCATTTATTCGGGTGTCACGACCCCGACCGAAGCTGCGGCGATTGCCGCGCTTTATGCGCTGATTGTGGCTGCAGGACTATATCGGGCGTTAAAGGTTAAAACGCTAGTTGAAGTATTTGTAGAGTCAGCACGGTCAGCCGCCTCGGTTGGCTTGGTGATCGGTGCGTCGATGATTTTGACATATGTGGTCATCCAAGAAAATGTGCCGCAAATGATTTCAGCGCTTTTTACCGGCGCTGAAATCAGTCCGCTTGCCTTTATGTTGCTGGTGAATCTGCTGGTCTTGCTGTTGGGATGTGTACTTGACGCAACAGTGATCATTCTGGTGATTGTGCCGTTATTTATCCCAACTTGCACGCAGCTGGGGATAGACCTTGTTCATTTTGGTGTGGTCATTGTGGTGAATGCGATGATCGGATTGATCACCCCGCCTTACGGAATTCTGTTATTTGTCATTAGTGCTGTTACCCAAATTCCACTAAATGAGATTATCGGTGAGATCTGGATATTCTTGGCAGTGCTGCTCCTTGCTCTGTTGGCGATGATTATGTTCCCAGAAATTGTCTTATTTCTTCCGCGGGCGCTTGGCTATTAAGGACACAGCATGATGAAGAGCCAATCCCAATGCAGACGGTAAAACTCGGTCTAATCGGCGATAACATCCGCTCATCGAGCGCACCAAAATTGCACCTTATCGCTGCTGCCCAACATGGAATCGACCTTAGTTATGAATTGATTGTTCCTGCTGAAAAAGGCTTTGATTTTGACGCTGCCTTGGCCTTTGCGCGCGATTCTGGATTTCGCGGGGTCAATGTGACATTGCCCTATAAGGAACGTGCCTTTGGCTATGTCGATATTGATGATCCAGCGATCCGGCAATTGGGGTCGGTGAATACGATTTGTTTTGAACCCGATGGGCTGACCGGCGCAAACACCGATTTTACAGGATTTTTGAAAAGCTATCGCGCCGCGCGTGGTGATCAAAAGGCAGGCCATGTTTTATTGATTGGCGCTGGTGGTGTTGGCCGATCAATCGGATTTGCGTTAACACAACTTGGTGCTGGCACGCTAACAATTCTCGACACCGATCAGCATAAGGCGGAGGGATTTGTCAAAGCGATCAATCAATTTATGCCCGGCCTTGCCATGGTTGCCGATGCAAACGCGCTGCCGGTATTTGACGCATTGGTCAATTGCAGTCCGGCCGGCATGCATGGCTATGGCGGGCTGCCACTTCCCGAGAGACTGATCCCAACAGATTTTGACTGGGCCTTTGATGCCGTATATCAACCGGTTGAAACGCCGTTCAAACAATTGATTGACGCGCGCGGGATTGCGTTCATTTCTGGGTTTGAGCTATTTTTTCATCAGGGCGTTGACGCCTTTTCAATCTTCACCGGATTTGACGTAGCAGATGAAATGGCGCTGCGAGATGTTTTATCCAGAATGCTATGTCGCAAAGACAATGTCTAGACAGCCCGATCAGCATCTCACAGGAAAGGCAGCTTAGATAGCTGTCGTCGCTATGCGCGGATAGTCATCGACTCGCCTTAGTGCTAGCCTGTCAAAACGATTAGACAAAGCCCGGCAAACCGTTTGACAAAAATTTGAAAACAGAGACCGCAACCATGGCAGTAAAAGTAGCGATTATCGGCTTGGGCATCATGGGACAGCGGATGCTTACCCATATGCGGCGTCACCAAAATTTCGAACCCGATTATTTATGGGATCCAGATGAATCTGCTTGCCATCAGGCACTGATTTTAGACCAGCAATCAAAAATTATGGATAGCGCAAATGACGCCATCAGCGAGGCGGATCTGGTTTATCTTGCCTGCCCACCGGCGGTTCGCGAACCTTATGCGCTTGCGGCGGCGGCAGCGGGCAAAGCCCTGTTTCTGGAAAAACCGTTTGGCATCAATCTTGACGATAGCGCAAAGCTTATGGCCGGATTGCAAACCTATAATGTTCCTGTTGCGGTGAATTTCACGCAAGCATCAGGTGCCGCCTTGACCGATTTATTAGCGGCAAAAGACCGCGGCGACATGGGTTACTTGCTTGGGGTTGATATTATCCTGACCTATCCCGCATGGCCGCGCCAATGGCAAAAGGGGGCTGATTGGTTGCGGTTCCGTGCCGAGGGCGGCATGACCCGCGAAGTGATTTCCCATTTTTTGTTTTTCACCGAACGCGTTTTGGGGCCTTTATCACTTATATCGGCACATACGACATATCCTGATGATCCGTCCTTATGCGAAACCGCGGTTCTGGCACGGCTAGAGTCGAAAACCGGACAGGCGGTTTCTATTCTGGCAACAATTGGCGGTGTTCAGCCCGACCGGCAGGAATTTATTGTAAAGGGAACCAAATCCAGCCGCCGTGTTACTGATTTTCATAAAGATGCGATCAGTGATGGCGGCGCTTTCATCGCGCTGCGCGAACCACCGAAAGACCCACGGGCAATAAGCCTGAAAGCACAGCTTGATGATCTTTCGCTTCACCTAGCGGCAAAACCAAACAGACTGGCAACAATGGAAGAAGCTTTTCGCATCCAGACCCTTGTCGAGAGCATTCTTGCCAAAACGCTTTAGCCCCTCACCTGTCTTACCGGCATTTCTTCCACTCAGCTTTTGTCTGAAACGGAAAAGACGGTTGCGGGACATTCTTAAAATCCCATCTTGAAAGCACCGGTGACGTCAAGCCAACCGTATCGATTTCATATATGTTCGCCCCCTCAAACCACGGCGCGAAACCCGCTCTGAAATGCCCTCTAGATTTGACGATGATCGTATGAGCGGCGGCGATGTCCTGATCGAACATTTCGAAAAAAACCGGGTCGGCGGTTTGCGCACGATCAGAAATCACCACCACTCTTACACCAGCTATTTCAAGCAGAGCACATGGCCCAAGCGACAATTTCCGGCCTGCCATCATTCCTAATCTGCCGACAATTTCACCATGATGCAAACCAATCACCTTTGCCTCAACGCCAAGCGATTCATCCCATTGTTCCCACGGGGAATCGTTGCGGTCTTGGTTGAAAACCGCCGTAAAGATTGCGCCGATCCCTTTTGCATGCGCATCTCGGGCAAGAGCCGGATCAAAAAAGGAACCATACAGAATATTCTGCGCATCTGATGCCAACAATGCTGATAACAGTCCCGTCGTGCGGCCACTGCTACCCCCGCCCGGATTGTCACCCGAGTCAGCGAAAATCACTGGCTTGCGGCCTGTATCCAAGGCAATTTCAATGGCTTTCTCAAACGGGGTTAATGACTTCATATAATCATCTCTGTCGTTCCAGATAAAAGCGGCAATTTCATTGGCAAGGCTTGTTGACACCGCCGCATCATCTCTTGCGGTAACGACAATGGAAACGCCATTTTCCGGAACATCCGAAAAAATGAAATTTCCGAAAATGGAAATATTCAATATCTTGCTGCCCAATTCAGCCAGCCGCCGCTGTCCAAAATCAACCGCCCGCCCCAAAGGGCCATTGGCAGTAAGCAGCGTTATCGATGAGGGGGCAAGCGGTAATTTTACATGCGCTATTTTCGGCACCGCCAAACCATACAGGATCTGCCGCAGTCCGAATGCCGCCTCTTGCCCGCGGTCATTTTGATCAACATGGGGGTTTGTTCTGTATCCGCAAATTAAATCAACCGAATGACACATCTTGTCAGAAATATTTGCATGCAGGTCGAGCGTCATGATGATTGGCGTTTTTGGCCCAACTGCCGATCGAACCATCTCAGCAATGGCACCGTCAGGATCGTGCAAATGCTCGGCCACCATAGCGCCATGATGGCATAAATAAACCGCATCAAAACTTTCGTCCAACTGGCTGATGGTTTCGGCGCAAAAGCTCTCGAAAACCGCCTTTTGCACCACGCCAAGCGGGCGCGATGCCATCAAGAGGATCGGCACAGGCTGCCAATCACCAGTTGCGTCCATTGCTTTTACAAAGGCAGAAAATTCGATGGCGATTGAAGGTGTTGCCGATCTTGCATCATCAATCAATGCCTTGCCGCGTTTTACCGTGAGGCGTTCAAAATCGTCCAAAGAGGCTGGCCGGGCAAACCGGTTTGACTCGAGGATCAGACCGAGAAGAGCAATTTTCGGGATATGTTTGCGCATTTGATCTTTTTGCATCATTGATTTTGGCGAGGCCAGCAAAGCCTAAACAGGCCAGCGACAAACATTAAATCAACATTGA
>Ga0209654_1000581_pt1 | contig 34507 bp, 30 predicted proteins | sample SaaInl1SG_22_DNA_FD_184646 | JGI IMG/M metagenome (GOLD analysis project Ga0209654, IMG submission 184646) | Marine microbial communities from expanding oxygen minimum zones in the Saanich Inlet - ESP_161SG_22_DNA (SPAdes) (version 2) | ecosystem: Environmental > Aquatic > Marine > Intertidal... | reverse complement strand
ACAGTGCATTGATAGCGTGTTTTTTTCGTGGGGCAAAATGAAATTCAAAACAGAGAAAATTCCTTTTTTGATTTCACCAGTATATCCAGTTCCACCGATAATTATCATTTTTTTAGTGAAATTTACTACCGCAAAATTATGCTGTCTCGTGCCGTCTTCAGCAGCAACAGCCATCATTCCAGGAGCATTTATTACATGCCACTCTGGGTTGAAGTTTTCTAGCTCAGCTTTTTCTGGTCTTAAGAACATGTTACTAGCAAACATATTTGACCAAGGAAACTCTGTGATAACTCTTAGATTTAGTCTGTAGTCTTCATCAGCGCATGCGTATGCATCACGCACAAACACTTCTTTTCCAGCTAAGTATTCGTTAATTTTAGCGTGTAGCTTATCAAAGTATTCAGGGGTAAATTTGATATTAATATCTCCCCACCATACTGATTCTTCGGTTTTGTCATCACAAACAATGAATCTATCTTTTGGGGATCTTCCGGTAAATTCTCCTGTATTCACAACAAGAGCTCCCGTGTCTGACAATTTTCCTTGTCCCAAATCTATGGTTTTTTGAGTCAATTCTTCTGGAGTAAGATTCCAATGAGCTTTGTCAATTTTTCCAAGCCCAAGTTCTTCGAGGTTTGAAGTGTTAGGTACTAATCCTAATTCATTCATAAATTTTCTTTTTTGAAATTATGTAACAAAATTACTGCTAATTCTAGTATTATGCTCTTAATTAAGATCTGTTTTTCCACAAATAGTTCGAGTTTTCCACTAATTGTAAAGTGTACAATTACCTATAAATTAATCATTTTTAATTACTTTATAGAGCAACAAAATAACTGCCAAAATCATTAATAAGCCTCCAATTGGGGTTACAGGCCATACATAACTTGATACTCCCGATTGATAAAAAAGGCTAATCGCGTAAAGCGAAAAACTAAAACAACATGCCCCAATAACAAAGAATAAAGCCGGTAATTTTATGGAAAAATTAAATGCATTGTAGTTCAACCCTAAAATCAACAGAACTATACCTGCATAAAACTGATAATCAACTCCAGTTCTTAAAGATTTAAGCTGTTTTGGTTCCAATACGTTTTCAAAGTAATGAGCACCAAAAGCACCCATAACTATTGCAAATGCAATAAAAATTAATCCAATAATTGTCGTGCTTTTATTCACAGAAAAAGTATTAGGCTTGAGTTGTTGGGCCACCAAAATTCATAGGTATTCCACCACCTTGATTTCCATTATCAATGTCTTTTATGGCACCATGTTGGCTTTCGTACTTGCTAATATTATCTACCAAAGCTTTCATCAATCTTTTGGCATGTTGCGGAGTTAGTAAAATTCTAGATTTTACTTTCGCTTTGGGCGTTCCAGGCATCATCCTCACAAAGTCTACAACAAATTCTGCCGGTGAGTGAGTAATGATGGCTAAATTGGAATAAATACCGTCAGCCATTTCTTCCGATAATTCAATATTGATTTGGTTTGGATCTTGATTTTGTTCTTCCATAATTTAGTTTTGTTGTGATAAAGGTAAAAAAAATGCCTTCCCGAATCATCGAGAAGGCATTAAATATTATCAGATTATGATTATGCTTCGGTAGAAGATTCTTCTACAACTTCTTCTGTTGATTCTACCGTCTCACTGAGAGCCGAAGAAACCACTTCCATGTTGTCGTATTTTCTCATACCTGTTCCTGCAGGAATTAAGTGTCCTACAATTACATTTTCTTTCAATCCTTTTAGGTAATCTATCTTTCCTTTCACTGCTGCTTCGTTCAGTACTTTTGTCGTTTCCTGGAAGGAAGCCGCAGACATGAAACTATCAGTTTGCAAAGAAGATCTTGTAATTCCTTGAAGCATTGGACGAGATGTAGCAGCTACTGCATCTCTTGCAGTTACTAACTGAGCATCTTTTCTCTTTAAGTTGGAGTTTTCGTCTCTTAGTTTTCTTGCTGTAATGATCTGACCCGGTTTTAACACATCAGAATCACCTGCATCCTCCACTACTTTCATTCCCCAAATTCTGTCGTTTTCTTCTAAGAATTTGATTTTGTCAGCAGCTTGCTTTTCTAAGAATTTAGTATCCCCAGCATCTATGATTTCAACTTTTCTCATCATCTGACGAACAATTACCTCAAAGTGCTTGTCGTTAATTTTTACCCCTTGTAGTCTATATACTTCTTGAACTTCATTTACGATATACTCTTGAACAGCTGTAGGCCCTTTGATTTCCAAGATACTCTTAGGAGTAATAGCTCCATCAGATAATTGCATTCCTGCTCTTACAAAGTCGTTCTCTTGAACCAAAATGTGTTTAGATAAAGAAACAGCATACTTCTTCACGATTCCAGTCCTAGATTCAATAATGATTTCTCTTTTTCCTCTCTTAATTTTTCCGAAAGAAACAATTCCATCAATTTCTGATACTACTGCCGGATTCGAAGGGTTACGAGCTTCAAATAATTCTGTAATTCTTGGAAGACCTCCCGTAATATCACCTGTTTTACCAGAAACTCTAGGAATCTTAACCAGAATACGTCCTGATTCTATTTTCTCATTATCATCTACGTTAATGATCGCTCCAACCGGAATGTTATAACTCTTGATGATGTTTTTCTTTGAATCCATAATTCTAATAACCGGAATTTTCTTCTTGTCTTTAGAATCAGTAATCACCTTATCGGCAAATCCTGTTTGCTCATCCACTTCTTCTCTAAAAGTAATTCCTTCTTCAATATTTTCGAAAGAAATAGAACCTTTAGATTCCGAGACGATAACTGCGTTGTATGGATCCCACGTACAAATCACATCTCCTTTTTGTACAGAACTTCCGTTTGGCGTTTTCAAGAACGAACCATAAGGAATATTATTTGTAGCTAAAGTAACTCCAGTTTTAGGATCTAGAATCTTCATTTCTGCCGAACGACCAATAACTACAGTAATGTCATTACCCTCTTTATCTTTTGTATCGATAGTTTTAAGTTCGTCAATATCCAATTTCCCTCCGTACTTCGCCTGAAGACTATTTTCATCCGCAATATTCGAGGCTGTTCCCCCTACGTGGAATGTTCTTAATGTCAGCTGTGTTCCTGGTTCTCCAATGGACTGCGCAGCAATTACTCCAACAGTCTCACCTACTTTTACCATTCGTGAAGTAGATAAGTTTCGTCCGTAACATTTCGCACAAACTCCTCTTTTCAATTCACAAGTAAGAACCGATCTCACTTCCACTTCATCAATATCTGCTTCTACAATTGCAGTGGCAGTTTCTTCTGTAATTTCATCTCCTTCAACCACCAAAACCTCTTCAGTTTTAGGATGTTTCAATGTAAATACACTTACTCTACCAACGATTCTATTGTACAATGATTCAATTTCTTCGTCATTCTTTTTCAAAGAAGTAACGTTAATACCTCTCAATGTTCCACAATCTTCATCATTAATGATTACATCTTGTGATACATCTACCAGTCTTCTTGTTAAATATCCTGCATCGGCTGTTTTCAGAGCTGTATCTGCAAGACCTTTACGCGCACCGTGAGTAGAAATAAAGTACTCAAGTACTGAAAGTCCTTCTTTAAAGTTAGACAAAATTGGATTTTCGATAATTTGTTGGCTTGTTGCCCCAGATTTCTGTGGTTTTGCCATCAATCCCCTCATTCCTGATAACTGACGAATTTGCTCTTTAGAACCCCTTGCTCCAGAATCAAACATCATGTAAATTGAGTTGAATCCTTGCATGTCATTCTTTAATTGATCCATTAAGATATGAGTCAACCTAGAGTTGGTGTGCGTCCAAATATCAATAATTTGGTTGTAACGCTCATTATTTGTAATAAGTCCCATGTTGTAGTTCTCCATTACATCTGTTACTTCATCTTGAGCTTTGTTTACCAGAATATCTTTTTCAACTGGAATAATAATATCATCAAGGTTGAATGACAAACCACCTTTGAAGGCATTTGTGTATCCCATTTCCTTAATATCATCCAAAAATTCTGCAGTTTTAGAAACTCCACAAATCTTAAGGACTCTTCCAATAATGTCTCTCAAAGATTTCTTAGTTAGGACATCATTTATATATCCTACTTCTTTAGGAACTAGATCATTAAACAATACTCTACCACAAGTTGTTTCTATCAATTTAGTAACCGCTTGACCTTTTTCCATGTCGTGCGTTCTTACTTTGATTGTTGCATGCAAGTCCAATTTCTTTTCGTTGTATGCTATCACTACTTCTTCTGGAGAGTAGAAAATTTTATCTTCTCCTTTCACTATTTCCTCGTCAGTAGTTCTTTTTTGCTTGGTAATGTAATACAATCCCAATACCATATCCTGCGAAGGAACCGTAATTGGTGCTCCATTGGCAGGGTTCAAGATATTGTGAGAAGCAAGCATTAATAGCTGTGCTTCAAGTATTGCCGCATTAGAAAGAGGTAAGTGAACCGCCATTTGATCTCCATCAAAATCGGCATTAAATGCTGTACATACCAAAGGGTGTAGTCTAATCGCTTTTCCTTCTATCAATTTAGGCTGGAAAGCTTGAATACCTAATCTGTGAAGAGTTGGGGCCCTGTTTAAAAGAACTGGGTGATTCTTCAATACGTTTTCCAAAATATCCCATACAACAGGGTCTTTAGAGTCTACTATTTTCTTGGCAGATTTCACAGTCTTAACAATTCCCCTTTCAATCATTTTTCTGATTACGAAAGGCTTGTATAGCTCAGCTGCCATGTCTTTTGGTATACCACATTCGTGCAACTTCAAGTTTGGACCTACAACGATTACAGAACGTGCAGAATAATCTACCCTTTTTCCAAGTAGGTTCTGTCTGAAACGTCCAGATTTTCCTTTCAATGAATCCGAAAGTGATTTCAAAGGTCTGTTACCATCCGCTTTTACTGCACTTGATTTTCTTGAATTATCAAATAAAGAATCTACAGATTCCTGCAACATTCTCTTTTCATTTCTCAAAATTACTTCTGGAGCTTTAATCTCAATCAATCGTTTTAAACGATTGTTTCTAATAATAACTCTTCTGTACAAATCATTCAAATCCGATGTGGCAAATCTTCCTCCGTCCAATGGTACCAATGGTCTCAATTCAGGCGGAATAACTGGAACAACCTTAACAATCATCCACTCAGGTCTGTTTTCAACAGCCTGGTTTACAGAGTTTCTCATTCCTTCAACAACTTGCAATCTTTTCAGCGCCTCCGCTTTTCTTTGTTGCGAAGTTTCTGTATTAGCTTGATGTCTTAGGTTATAAGACAATTCATCTAAATCCAATCCTTTTAACAAATCGTAAAGAGCTTCTGCTCCCATTTTAGCGATAAATTTATTTGGGTCAGAATCATCAAGATATAGGCTTTCTTTCGGTTGCTTTTCTAGAATATCTAAATATTCTTCTTCCGTAAGGAAATCCATAAATTGAACAGGTTCACCTTCTGCATTTATTGTTCCTGCAGCTTGAATTACAACGTATCTTTCATAGTAGATAATTTGATTCAGCTTTTTTGTAGGTAATCCCAAAAGGTAACCAATTTTGTTTGGCAACGATTTGAAATACCATATGTGAGCTACTGGCACTACCAATTGGATGTGTCCAGTTCTTGTTCTTCTCACCTTTTTCTCAGTTACTTCTACTCCACATCTATCACATACAATTCCTTTGTACCTGATTCTCTTATATTTTCCACAGTAACATTCGTAATCTTTTACTGGGCCAAAAATTCTTTCACAGAACAAACCATCTCTTTCTGGTTTGTATGTTCTGTAATTGATTGTTTCTGGCTTCAGTACTTCACCATGCGAACTCTCCAAAATAGTTTCTGGAGAAGATAGACTAATGGTTATTTTGTTGAACTTTTGAGGTTCTTGTTGGTTATTTTTCCTGTATGACATAGGTTACAGTTATTTTAAAATGTGTAATAAAAATTAATCTAAAGTAAGGGTCAATCCTAATCCTTTCAACTCGTGCATAAGTACGTTGAACGATTCTGGAATACCTGGCTCAGGTATGTTGTCACCTTTTACGATAGCCTCATACGTTTTCATTCTTCCATAAACATCATCAGACTTAACTGTCAATATTTCTCTCAAAATGTGAGCTGCTCCAAATGCTTCAAGAGCCCATACTTCCATTTCTCCAAATCTTTGTCCACCAAATTGTGCTTTACCACCAAGTGGTTGTTGCGTAATCAATGAGTAGGGTCCAATAGATCTAGCATGCATCTTATCGTCAACCATGTGACTTAGTTTAAGCATGTAAATGATTCCTACAGTAGCTGGTTGATCAAATCTTTCTCCTGATCCACCATCGTACAAGTATGTCTTACCAAATCTTGGTACTCCCGCTTCATCTGTGTATCCATTTATTTGATCAATAGTAGCTCCGTCAAAGATTGGTGTAGCAAACTTCTTTCCAAGTTTTTCTCCTGCCCAACCTAACACAGTTTCATAGATCTGTCCTAAGTTCATCCTTGATGGTACACCAAGTGGATTCAGTACGATATCTACTGGAGTTCCGTCATCCAAGAATGGCATATCTTCATCTCTTACGATTCTCGATACAATACCCTTGTTTCCGTGACGACCTGCCATTTTATCACCAACTTTTAGTTTTCTTTTCTTAGCAATGTAAACCTTCGCAAGTTTTACAATTCCATTTGGCAATTCATCTCCAACCGTTACTTTGAATTGTTTTCTTTTGAATGCTCCTAATAAGTCGTTTGCTTTGATACTAAAGTTGTGAAGTAGCTTGGCAATATTTGAATTGATTTCAGCATCCGAAGTCCAATTTTCTGAACTAATGATAGTAAAGTCAATTTTCTCCAAATTCTTTGCTGTAATCTTGATTCCTTTTTTGATTACCTCCTCTTTGTAGTTATTGAAAATACCAGCACTTTTATTCGTGTCTATTAGTTTCAATAATTTCTCAATCAATACATTTTTCAAAGATGCGTAATCTTTGTTGTATTCAGCTTCTACTTCCAATAACAAGGCTTTATCAGCGGCCCTAGATTTCCTGTCTTTTACAGCTCTTGAAAATAATTTCTTATTTACAACAACACCTCTTAATGAAGGGGAAGCTTTTAAGGAAGCATCTTTTACATCACCTGCTTTGTCACCAAAAATTGCTCTTAGTAACTTTTCTTCTGGTGAAGGATCAGATTCTCCTTTAGGAGTAATCTTTCCAATTAATATATCTCCTTCTTTAATTTCAGCACCTTCTCTAATGATCCCGTTTTCATCCAGATTCTTTGTTGCCTCTTCACTTACGTTTGGAATGTCAGATGTTAATTCTTCCAATCCTCTCTTAGTATCTCTCACATCCATGGTATACTCATCAATGTGCAAAGATGTAAAGACATCGTCTCTCACGACTCTTTCGGAAATTACAATAGCATCCTCAAAGTTGTAACCTTTCCATGGCATAAATGCCACCTTCAAGTTTTGACCAATTGCCAATTCTCCTTTTTGAGTTGCATATCCTTCTGATAAAATCTGACCTTTCTTAACTTTCTGACCAACTTTTACCAATGGCTTTAGGTTAATACAGGTATTTTGATTTGTTTTTTGAAACTTAATTAAGTTGTACTCTTTCTTATCTCCATCAAAAGAAACTAATTTTTCCGTATCGGTTCTATTGTACTCAATTACAATTTTCTCGGCATCCACGTAATCAACAACACCATCACCTTCAGCGTTAATAAGTGTTCTTGAATCTCTAGCTACCAATCCTTCAATACCAGTTCCTACAATCGGAGAGTTTGGTACTAACAATGGCACAGCCTGACGTTGCATGTTGGATCCCATCAAGGCTCTGTTGGCATCATCATGCTCCAAGAATGGAATTAAGGACGCTGCAATTGAGGCTATTTGATTGGCACCAACATCCATGTATTTCAATGTACCTGGGTCAACCAATGGGAAATCTCCTTCAAGTCTTGCTTTTACTTCATCAGTTTTAAAGTTACCTTTTTTATCAATTTCAGTGTTCAGCTGTGCAATAATAGTATTGTCTTCTTCTTCTGCACTTAAATATATTGGTCCTTTTTCTAACTGCACTTTACCTTTTTCAATCTCCCAATAAGGAGTTTCGATAAATCCTAGTTTGTTAATTTTTGCGTAGACGCACAAAGAGGAAATAAGACCAATGTTTGGTCCTTCTGGTGTTTCAATTGTACACAATCTTCCGTAGTGAGTGTAGTGTACATCTCTTACCTCAAAACCTGCTCTTTCTCTTGATAAACCACCAGGTCCAAGGGCAGAAAGTCTTCTTTTGTGCGTTACCTCGGCCAATGGGTTCGTTTGATCCATGAACTGAGACAGTTGGTTTGTTCCAAAGAATGAATTGATGACAGATGATAAAGCTTTTGCGTTTATCAAATCTGCAGGCGTGAACACCTCATTATCTCTTACATTCATTCTTTCACGTATCGTTCTCGACATTCTAGCTAATCCTACTCCAAATTGGTTGTATAACTGCTCTCCTACCGTTCTTACACGTCTGTTACTCAAGTGATCGATATCATCAATTTCTGCCTTAGCATTTATCAATTCTATCAAATACTTGATTATATTAATGATATCTTCTCTAGTCAAGACTCTTTGGTCCATTCCTAAATCTGTACCTAATTTCTTATTAATTCTATATCTTCCTACTTCCCCTAAATCATACCTTGCCTCTGAGAAAAATAATTTATCAATTACTCCTCTTGCTGTATCAATGTCTGGTGGTTCAGCATTACGCAGTTGTCTATAGATATGTTCAACGGCTTCTTTTTCAGAATTGGAAGTATCTTTTTGAAGTGTATTGTAAATAATCGAGAAGTTAGAAGCGGTAATATCTTCCTTGTTAATGATAATTTTCTTTACACCTTCTTCAATGATTAAATCAATATTTTCTTCCGTAAGAACGATGTCTCTATCAAGAACTACCTCATTTCTTTCTATCGATACAACTTCACCGGTATCTTCATCTACGAAATCTTCTACCCAAGTTTTTAAAACTCTTGCAGCCAATTTAGATCCAACCAATTTTTTCTTTGAAGATTTACTTACACTTACTTCGTGAGCAAGGTCAAAAATCTCTAAAATATCTTTATCAGTTTCAAATCCAATAGCCCTTAGTAAGGTAGTAACAGGAAGCTTCTTCTTTCTGTCAATGTATGCATACAGGATATCGTTAATATCTGTAGCAAATTCAATCCAAGAACCTTTAAAAGGAATTACTCTTGCCGAGTACAATTTGGTACCATTGGCGTGAGTACTATGCCCAAAGAACACACCTGGTGATCTATGAAGTTGTGAAACTATTACACGTTCAGCACCATTGATTATAAACGAACCTTTTGGCGACATGTAAGGAATAGTTCCTAAATATACATCCTGAACAATCGTTTCGAAATCCTCATGTTCTGGATCTGTACAATATAATTTTAATTTTGCTTTCAGAGGGACACTGTAAGTTAATCCTCTATCGATACACTCCGTAATGGAGTAACGTGGTGGATCCACGAAATAATCGATGAATTCCAATACGAATTGGTTTCTAGTATCCGTAATTGGGAAATTTTCACTAAACACCTTGAAGAGACCTTCGTCTGCTCTTCTGTCTGGTGCTGTTTCTAGTTGAAAAAAGTTTGTAAATGATTCCAATTGAATTTCTAAGAAATCCGGGTAATCAAATTTGTTGTGATTAGAAGAGAAGTTTACTCTTATTGGGTCGAACTTTATATTAGCCATGTAAAATTGTTGATTTAAATCCTTTTATTCTAAATCTTGCTGATTAAACTCTGAGCTTAATCACTGATTATAAGTTTCTTAGAATCAGTTTATTCTTTATTGCTACTCTCTACAAAAAAATGGTTCTTATAGAAACAACAAAAGGTTTAGATGCATAAAGCACCTAAACCATTAGTGTTTTTAAGTAGTAAATTACTTAATCTCAACTTCAGCACCAGCTTCTTCGAGAGATTTTTTCAATCCTTCAGCTTCGTCCTTAGCGATTCCTTCTTTGATAGTGTTTGGTGCACCATCAACCATATCTTTTGCTTCTTTCAATCCTAAACCAGTCAATTCTTTTACCAATTTTACAACTGCTAATTTAGAACCACCTGCTGCTTTCAAGATTACATCGAATTCAGTTTTTTCTTCTGCTGCATCAGCTCCACCTGCTGCTGGTCCTGCAACTACTGCTGCTGCCGCTGCTGGTTCAATGTTGTACTCATCTTTCAAGATTGTTGCCAATTCTTGAACGTCTTTTACAGTTAAGTTTACTAATTCTTCTGCTAATTTTGCTAAATCTGCCATTTTTTATTTTTTTATTGTGTGTTATTCTATTTATTTAATATCCTTGAGAGAAGCATCCGTTATTCTAACAGAACTCAAGAAAAATTCTTTATTTATCTTTCACCTAAAGTTTTTACAAGACCTGCAATTGTGCTTCCTCCCGAATTAAGGGCAGAAATAACATTTTTAGCAGGTGATTGAAGAAGTGTGATGACATCTCCAATAAGCTGCTCTTTAGATTTAAGGGCAACTAATGTATCGATTTGATCATCTCCTACAAAAATAGCTTCTTCTACAAAAGCTCCTTTTAAAATAGGCTTGTCACTTTTCTTTCTGAATTCCTTGATAATTTTTGCAGGCTCATTCCCTTTCTCGCTGATCATTAAAGAGGTTTGACCCTTCAATAAATCATAAAATGGAGACATATCTTTACCCTCAATATTCTCAAGAGCTTTCTTCACTAAAGTATTTTTAACTACTTCTAAAGAAACTTCACCCTTGAAACATCTTCTTCTCAATTTACTTGTTTCATCAGCACTAAGTTCTGATGTGTCAGCCAAATAAAAGATACTTGCATTACTAATCTTATCAGTTAAGTATGCTATTTGTTTACTTTTTTCGTCTTTATTCATTGCTGTTTTTTTAAATAGAACTTACGTCCACATTAATACTCGGACTCATTGTAGATGACATGTAAATACTTTTTACGTACTGACCTTTAGCAGATGCCGGCTTCAGTTTTACAATTGTATCTATCAACTCTTTTGCATTCCCAAAAATATTATCTCCTGAGAAAGATGCTTTTCCAATTAAAGTATGAATAATTCCAAATTTATCTACTTTGAAATCAATTTTTCCACCTTTTGAATCTTTCACAGCTTTCGCTACGTCCATAGTAACTGTTCCTGTTTTTGGATTTGGCATTAAGTTTCTTGGTCCTAGGATTCTTCCTAGAGCACCAATTTTACCCATTACGTTCGGAGTAGAAATGATTACATCTACATCTGTCCAGCCTCCTTTGATTTTTTCGATATACTCATCTAATCCTACGAAATCAGCACCTGCTTCTTTTGCTTCTGCTTCTTTGTCAGGAGTACACAATACCAACACTTTCATATCTTTCCCTGTTCCATTTGGAAGTGATACACTTCCTCTCACCATTTGGTCAGCTTTTCTCGGGTCAACATTAAGCCTGATAGCTAAATCTACTGTTGCATCAAATTTTACTGTCGTAATTTCCTTAATTAAATTACTCGCATCTTTTAGTGAATACGACTTTTCCAAGTCATACTTCTCTAAAACTGCTCTTTTTGCTTTTGACATTTGTTTTTATTTATTATTAGTTATTGCTCCACGGTGGAGTTCCTTGTACTGTTAATCCCATGCTTCTTGCTGTTCCTGCTACCATTCTCATTGCTGATTCGATCACGAAACAGTTTAGATCAGGCATCTTGTCTTCTGCAATTGCTTTTACTTGTTCCCAAGTTACTTTGCCCACTTTTACTCTGTTCGGCTCAGCTGACCCAGATTTAAGTTTTGCTGCTTCCAGTAATTGAACTGCCGCCGGTGGGGTTTTAATTACGAAATCGAAAGATTTATCCGAGTATACCGTAATTACTGCAGGAAGTACTTTTCCTGGTTTATCTTGGGTTCTCGCATTAAACTGCTTACAGAATTCCATGATGTTGACACCTTTTGCTCCTAATGCAGGTCCAACTGGTGGGGAAGGATTCGCAGCTCCTCCTTTGATTTGTAGTTTAATTAAACCACTTACTTCTTTAGCCATTTTTTAATTAATTATTGCTTTTCTACTTGCATGTAATTCAATTCAACAGGAGTTTTCCTACCAAATATCTTTATCATGATTTTTAATTTCTTCTTTTCTTCGTTCACTTCTTCAATGATACCATCAAACTTATTGAAAGGACCATCGGTTACCGTTACGCTTTCTCCTACCTGGAAATCAATCGTTGCTTGATCTTCCAAGTCAATTGAATCATCTGCATGACCCAAAATTCTATTTACTTCACTCTCTCTTAAAGCAGATGGATCTCCTCCCTTTTCAAGTCCGAGAAATCCCATTACATTGGGAATGCTTTTAATCAAATGCTTTACCTCTCCCTGAAGATTTGTTTGAACCATAATACAACCAGGTAACAAACATTTTTCTTTCACGATTTTTTTTCCGTCTTTGATTTGAATCACTCTTTCCATTGGAACAATTACCTGACCAATGTAAGATGACATATTCAACCTTTCGATTTCAATATCCAAATACTCCTTAGACTTTTTCTCTTTACCTGTTACGGTTTTAACAATATACCACTTCATAAGTTTATCCAATAAATTGGTAAATAAATCCTAACACACCTTTCCAACCTCCTACATTGATACCGAAAGTAAAATCCATTAACCAAACAAGAATAGAAACAATCGCAGATGCGATCAGTACAACAAACGAACTGTTTTGAAGTTCTGACCAAGTTGGCCATGTTACTTTTTCGAATAGTTCAGAAACTACTTCTTGTATGTATGTTCTAATTTTAACCATTTCTTATTTGTTCAACTATTACTAGTTTGTTAATTCAATTAAGTTTACTGATAAAACTTAACTAGGTATTAATTCCATAAAGAACTATCCTCTTTGTGCACGGGTGGAGAGACTCGAACTCCCGGCACCTGGTTTTGGAGACCAGTGCTCTACCAGCTGAGCTACACCCGTAAAAATAGCAAAACAATTCCAGCCTTAAATAAGACTGGAATTGCTAACTATTGTATCGGTGTAATTCTTAATCTAGAATCTCAGTAACTTGTCCTGCACCTACTGTTCTTCCACCTTCTCTGATTGCAAATCTAAGTCCTTTAGACATTGCAACTGGAACGATCAAATCAACAGTAATTGTAACGTTATCACCAGGCATTACCATTTCTCTTCCTGCTTCTAGAGAAATTTCTCCAGTTACATCAGTAGTTCTCAAGTAAAACTGAGGTCTGTATTTGTTTTGGAATGGAGTATGTCTTCCACCCTCTTCTTTTTTCAAAACATATATTTCAGCTTTGAATTTTTTGTGAGGCGTAATAGTTCCAGGTCTAGTAATAACCATTCCTCTTTTGATTGCAGATTTTTCAACCCCTCTCAATAAAAGTCCTACGTTATCTCCAGCTTCTCCTCTGTCCAATATTTTTCTAAACATTTCTACTCCAGTAACTGTAGATTTCAATGGAGTTTCAATCATTCCTGAAATTTCTACTTCGTCTCCTGAGTTAATTACTCCAGTTTCAATTCTTCCTGTAGCAACCGTTCCTCTTCCAGTAATTGAGAATACATCTTCCACTGGCATCAAGAAATCTTTGTCTACATCTCTTGGAGGCAATTCAATCCAAGTATCAACAGCTTCCATCAATTCATTTACAGTAGCCACCCACTTCTCTTCACCATTCAAAGCTCCAAGTGCAGATCCAGCGATAACTGGTCCATTGTCACCATCATATTGGTAGAAAGATAATAACTCTCTGATTTCCATTTCAACTAATTCTAATAACTCTTCGTCATCAACCATATCCACTTTGTTCATGAATACGACCATTCTTGGAACACCTACTTGCCTTCCTAATAGAATATGTTCTCTAGTTTGAGGCATTGGTCCGTCAGTTGCTGCAACTACCAAGATAGCTCCATCCATTTGAGCAGCTCCCGTTACCATGTTCTTCACGTAATCTGCGTGACCTGGACAATCAACGTGCGCGTAATGTCTGTTTGCTGTTTGATACTCAATGTGTGATGTGTTAATTGTAATCCCTCTTTCCTTTTCTTCAGGGGCATTATCAATTGAACTAAAATCTCTGTTCTCAGCTAATCCTTGAGAAGCAAGCACACTAGAAATAGCGGCTGTTAAAGTAGTTTTTCCGTGATCTACGTGACCAATTGTACCAATGTTAACATGTGGTTTTGATCTGTCGAATGTTTCTTTAGCCATGGCTATGTTGTTTTTTTGTTGTTATTATTTATTTATATTATAAGTCGTTTAATTAGAGCTAATGACGGGAATTGAACCCGTGACCTCTTCCTTACCAAGGAAGTGCTCTACCCCTGAGCTACATCAGCAAAACAATGAGCGGGAGACGGGGCTCAAACCCGCGACCCTCAGCTTGGAAGGCTGACGCTCTATCAACTGAGCTACTCCCGCTTATAATCTTACTAATTTATTCTTGTGGGGAGAGCAGGATTCGAACCTGCGAAGACGTAGTCAGCAGATTTACAGTCTGCCCTCGTTGGCCGCTTGAGTATCTCCCCAAATGAATTTTATGTCAAAAAAAATATGAGTCTGCGTTTTGACTCGTATAACACGATAAATATCATGCATATTTTCAAACTTAAGAGCCGATAGAGGGACTCGAACCCACGACCTGCTGATTACAAATCAGCTGCTCTAGCCAGCTGAGCTATATCGGCTTAAATTTCCCTGTGCGTTTTAGGGTTTGCAAATTTAGAAAAGATATTTTACTAATCAAACATTTTTAAAAAAAATATTTACTTTTTTTCATCTTCTCTTTTTTTACACTTGTTATTCCTTGAAAATAAGCGGATTTTATACAAAAAAAGCCCTGCTTTTTAGCAGGGCCTGAAATTAATATTTTTTTATTAATTCTTACTTTTATGTTTGTTAATTTGTCTTCTTAACGCTTCTACTGCTTCATCAGTAGCCTCCTCAAAGGTTTTACACTGTTTCTTTGCAAATAAATCTTTTCCCGGAATAGCAAGTTTTATTTCAGCTACTTTATTCTCTTTATCAGCTGGCTCCAGTTTAAGAAATACATCCCCTCCTATTATCTTGTCGTAATATTGAGTTAACTTGCCTAGTTTATCCTCTATAAACTTTACTAATTTTTGATCCGCGTCAAAATGAATTGACTGTACTTTAATTTCCATAATTCTATTTTATGATGTTCATACTAATTCTCTTTAGGATGATATTTCTTATATGCATCCTTTAATCTTTCTATTGAATTGTGAGTGTACACCTGAGTAGCTGTCAAATTTGCATGCCCTAAAATCTCTTTAATTGTTTGTAGCTGAGCACCATTGTTAAGCATATTAGTTGCAAAGGAGTGTCGCATGGTATGAGGACTTCGTTTATTCTCTTTTGTCACTAATCCAAGATAGTGATTTACCGTTCGATAAACAAACTTTTCATAAAGTTTGTTTCCTTTGTTTGTGACTAACAAAAATTCATGGTCACAACTCCCAAACTCTTCTTTTTTGCTCTGTTTATAAAGTTTCAACAACTCTATTAATCTTTGAGTCAATGGAACCAATCTTTCCTTATTTCCTTTACCTAATACTTTCAATTCGTTAGAAAAGATATCTACCTCTTTAATATGAATTAATTCTGATAACCTTATACCTGTTCCATAAAGAAGCTCTAACATTAAAACGTCCCTAATTCCATAAAAGGTGTTTTGAAAGATTTCGAGCTGAAACAATTCTTCGAGTTTGTTTTGTTCAAAATAAACTGGCAATCTTTTCGATTGTTTTGGAGACACAATACTATTCATTGGTGTAGTAATGATAACCCCTTGAATCATGAGGTATTTGTAGAGAGTCTTTAAAGAAGAGATTTTTCTATTAATAGAACGGGCAGAAATACCACTTTCTTTTAGTTCTGCAATCCACGTTCTAATTTCGTTGTGCGTTGCGTCACCAAAACTTTCCATCCGAAAAGTAGAGTGAAGAAATTCTTGAAACTGATTTAAATCGCTTAAATAAGAGGTTACAGTATGGACAGAAAGCCTTCGCTCATTTTGAACATAACTCTTAAAATTAACCATCTGAGTTTCAAAGGAATTCATATTCTTTAATTTCTTTTATTGAATTTACAAAAATCTACTTCAAAACACAAACTTATTTTAAATTCAAAAAGCTAACATAAACCATTCTGGTATTATAATTATAACCTTATATAAAATATTGTTTTACAATATTTTAAAACAATAAAAAAAACAATTACTTTAATTTTAAAATTAGACGAGAATTAAAGATTTGAAAATAAAAAAAGCCTCGTTTCAAAAAGAAACAAGGCTTTCACTCATTAATAATTAGTCTTCTTATTTGTCTTCAGACACTTCTTCGAAATCTACATCCGTCACTTCTTCATCACCTTCCGAAGCACTTCCCTCTGCTCCTTCTTGAGCGCCTGTTTCATCTTGGGCAGCATACATTTCTTGGCTAGCTGCTTGGAAAGTAGTTGTTACTTTTTCAATTCCAGCTTTCATTGCAGCCAAATCTTTTGATTCATGAGCTGTTTTTAATTCAGCTAAAGCTTCTTCAATTGGTGCTTTTTTGTCAGCAGGAATTTTATCTCCGTACTCCTCAAGTTGCTTTTCAGTTTGGAAAATCAAACTATCTGCTTGATTGACAGTTTCAGCTTCTTCCATTTTAGCTTTATCAGCATCTGCATTTGCCTCAGCTTCTTGCTTCATTTTTTCAATTTCTTCTTCACTCAATCCAGAAGATGCTTCGATTCTGATATTTTGCTCCTTTCCTGTAGCTTTATCCTTAGCAGAAACATTGATAATTCCGTTTGCATCGATATCAAATATTACTTCGATTTGAGGCTCTCCTCTTCTTGCAGGCGGTATATCTGTTAATTGGAATCTTCCCAATGTTCTGTTATCAGCAGCCATTGGTCTTTCTCCCTGTAGCACGTGAATATCTACAGCTGGCTGATTGTCAGCGGCAGTAGAAAACACTTGCGACTTTTTCGTTGGGATGGTTGTATTCGCATCAATCAATCTTGTTAATACACCTCCCATTGTTTCGATTCCTAAGGAAAGTGGTGTTACATCCAATAATAAAACGTCTTTTACTTCTCCTGTTAACACCCCACCTTGAATTGCTGCACCTACTGCTACAACTTCATCAGGATTTACTCCTTTAGATGGTTCTTTTCCGAAATATTTTTGAACTGCTTCTTGTACAGCTGGAATTCTAGTAGAACCTCCTACCAAAATAATTTCATCGATATCACTGGCAGAAAGTCCTGCAGATTTCATTGCAGTCACACAAGGTTCGATTGTTCTTTTTACCAAATCATCAATTAGTTGCTCAAATTTAGCTCTAGACAGAGTTCTTACCAAGTGTTTTGGTATTCCGTCTACTGGCATGATGTAGGGCAAGTTTATTTCAGATGAAGTGGTGCTTGACAATTCAATTTTTGCCTTTTCTGCTGCCTCTTTCAATCTTTGCAATGCCATTGGGTCATCTCTTAAATCAATCCCTTCGTCATTCTTGAATTCATCTGCCAACCAGTCGATGATTTTTTGATCTACATCGTCTCCTCCAAGGTGGGTATCCCCATCTGTAGAGAGTACTTCAAATACTCCATCTCCCAGTTCCAAAATAGAAACGTCATGTGTTCCTCCTCCGAAATCGAAAACAACAACTTTCTGGTCTGTGTTCTTTTTGTCCAATCCGTATGCTAATGCTGCGGCAGTTGGCTCATTAATAATTCTTTTGATTGTTAATCCTGCAATTTCACCTGCTTCTTTGGTAGCTTGTCTTTGTGCATCGTTAAAGTATGCCGGAACTGTAACCACTGCCTCTGACACTGAAGTACCCAAGTAATCCTCTGCAGTTTTCTTCATTTTTTGAAGAATCATTGCTGAAATTTCTTGTGGAGTGTACAACCTGTCGTCAATTTTAACTCTTGGTGTATTGTTGTCTCCTTTAACTACGTTGTAAGGAACTCTTTTTACTTCTTTGCTTGACTCATCAAAGCTATTTCCCATAAATCTCTTGATAGAGAAAATAGTTTTTGTTGGGTTTGTGATAGCTTGTCTTTTGGCAGGATCTCCTACCTTTCTCTCTCCACCCTCAACAAAAGCTACTACGGATGGTGTAGTTCTTTTTCCTTCGCTGTTAGGAATTACTACTGGCTCATTTCCTTCCATTACAGAAACACATGAGTTAGTTGTTCCTAAATCTATTCCTATTATTTTACTCATAATTTTTATTATTGTTTTTATATTAAAAAATTCATTTTCCTCCGTTCAATGATTGTGCCACCAGAATTTTGGTGTCAGTTTTATGCCATTGTTAATGAAATCAGGGTGTCAGAAAGACAGAATGTCAGGATTTTTTACGTATATTTAATTCCCAATTCCTTAAAAACAGTCCAAGAGGTTAGTCCATCTGAAGAAAATTCGTACCGCTTTATTTTTCCTCCAAAAGAAAGTAAAACTTCTTCCACTTGCTGCCTTTGGTTTTCTTCGGAATAAAAAATCATGAATCCTCCTCCTCCCGCTCCTGATATTTTACCTCCGGTAGCTCCAGCATTTATCGCTGCGGCATAAATAGAATCTATGTAGTGATTTGAAATACCTTCCGCCATTTTTTTCTTATTCTCCCAACTCATGGATAGTATCTCGCCCACTTTATGTAATTCACCGGTTAGTAAAGCTTCTTTCATCAAAAACGCTTGCTCTTTCACAATTTTCATCGCCTGAACCGGAATTTCTTTTTCTGCTTTCGCATTACTGGCTTGTGTTTCAATAATTTTTGATGACTCCCTACTTGTTTCGGTATAATATAAAATAAGGTTAAATTGAAGTTCATTAATCACTTCTGATTTTAATCTTAATGGGTTTACAATCACAGAATTATCAGTTCCAAACTCCATGAAATTAATTCCGCCAAATGTGGCAGCATACTGGTCTTGCTTTCCTCCTGCCATCTTCAAGTCCTTTCGCTCTATATCAAAAGCTAGTTTGGCAATATCATTTTCTCCAAGTGGCAACTTAAACCATTCTACAAAAGCTCCTATAACAGAGGTAACCAAGGTAGAGGAAGTTCCCAACCCTGAACCAGAGGAAACATCCATTGAGGTAATCATCTCAAACGAAAGATTCGATTTTTGGAATTGCTTTACAATCCTATTGTATACACCAACTTGTAAGTCCAAAATTCCCGAAATTGGCAATTCATCTATTGAATCAAACTCCAATTTTTCTCCTCTGTCCTCAGCTCTAATAATTATCTTTCCATCAGTTCTGGGGATAATTGTGGTGTAGGCATACAAATTAATTGAAGCATTGAGAGTAGCACCTCCATAATTATCAGAAAAAGGGCTGACATCACTTCCTCCTCCGGCTAATCCGATTCTAAACGGGGCTTTACTTCTGTACTTCACTGGTTTGCTTTATATTTCTTTTTCTACGGCATAATTATTCCTAATAGAGGAATTACGACCTATTAACTCAGCAATAAAACCCGCTAGAAATAATTGTGTTCCTATTACCATTGAAAACAAAGCGATGTGAAACCATGTATTGTCAGCCAATAACACAGCGTTTTGGTTGAAAAATAGTTTTTCAATCCCTAACCAAAATGTCAGACTAAATCCAAGAATAAAAAACAAAGTTCCTATCAAACCAAAAAAGTGCATCGGCTTTTTACCAAAATGAGTAATAAATGTAATGGTAAACAAATCTAGAAATCCATTCACAAAACGGTTCAATCCAAATTTGGAAACACCGTACTTTCTTTCCTGATGCTGAACCACTTTTTCGCCAATTTTATCAAAACCAGCTCCTTTCGCAATCACAGGAATATAGCGATGCATTTCACCGAAAATCTCTATAGAACGAACTACATCACCTTTGTAGGCTTTCAGTCCGCAGTTCATATCGTGTAGTTTTATTCCACTAAAAATTCGGGTTACACCATTATATAGTTTCGTTGGAATTGTCTTGGAAAGTGGATCATGCCTTTCTTTTTTCCATCCCGATACAATGTCATAATCCTCTTTAATAATCATGGAATACAATTCAGGTATTTCATCTGGACTATCCTGTAAATCAGCATCCATTGTAATTACTACTTTCCCTTTTGTAACCGCAAAACCTGTGTTTAAGGCTGCCGATTTACCATAATTTCTTCTGAATTTAATCCCTCTAACAAAGGAGAATTTTTGTTTCAACTCTTCCACAACCTCCCAAGATTTATCCTTGCTTCCATCATCTATCAAAATAACTTCAACAGAATAACTTTCTTTTTTACACACTCTATCAATCCAAGAAATCAATTCTGGCAATGATTCTTCCTCGTTATATAACGGAATTACAATCGAAATATCCATGTTTGCTGTTTCCAATTTTTAATCAATACTTTTATATTTATTTTTTCAAACTTTTTGAAAATTGCTCTATCAACCCTTCTAGTTTTTTGTCAGAAACTCCCACAGCAGAATCTATTCCCTCGAGTGCTTCAACTGCTTTATCTATATCCATTTTTTCTATTAACTCATTTATTCCTTCAGTGCTCAAATTTACTCCTTCCCCTACTTTATCCAAAAGTCCATTGAGGTTAATTTCTTTAAAATTATCTAACAAATCATCAAGAGCATTGGCTGCAGATGACTGAATATCTAATTTCCATAGATCGTTCTCCTTTTTTAAAGAAAGCGGCAAAGGCTTACTGTCTTGTTCAAAAAAACAGTCGCATTCACTTACTTCTCCTTCCGTGATACAATCTACTGCCGTTATCTTTCCGTTTTTTAGTGTCAGTTCTAGATTTTCACCTACCAAATCGAGCATTGATTGGGATTTATTTGTGGCCAACGATTTTGCTTTGGCTATGTCTTTATTCTTTACAGCCAAATAAAATTCTTGGACTACTTTTTCTGGCTTGTTGGGATTGGAACACCCAACAATTATAAGTAATAAGAAAAAATACAAGTGTTTCATATCAAACAGTGATGTGGTTATAAATTTTGAAAATTGAAGATACAAAAAAAGGCACAATTCGAATTGTGCCTTTTTTTAAACTTAGTTAAAATGCTATTTAGTGAGCAGAAACTTCTTCAGCTTCTTCTTCAACCATTTCTTCAGCTTTTGCTGCAGTTGTGTCATTAGCTTCTTCAGTTGTTTCAGTAGCTTCCTCTTCCGTAGCTTCTTCTTCAGCTCCTTCTACTTCTTCAACAGTCTGAGTTCCAGCTTCTACTGCACCTTCAGCAGCATCAGTAGCAGCTTCACATGAAAATAATGCAACAGCAGCAACGATAGTTAAAAATTTAATTTTCATAATCTTTGATTAATAGGGTTAATAATTGTACAAAGCTAACATTATTCTAATAATCACAAAAAAAAAAGCTTTTAAATTATTGAAATTCTATTGAATTTTTTGCGTAACTCTCCCATTTTTCTATTACTTGCTGCATATCATCCGGTAATTCAGAGTTAAACTGCATAAATTCACCTGTGTAAGGATGAGTAAAACCAAGTGTTTTGGCATGTAACGCTTGCCTTGGTAATAATTTAAAACAATTTTGGACGAACTGCTTGTATTTGGTGTAAGTAGTTCCCTTCAATATTATCTCTCCTCCGTAATCAAAATCATTAAACAACGTATGACCGATGTGTTTCATGTGAGCTCTAATTTGATGGGTTCTACCGGTCTCCAGCTCACACTGAACTAATGTCGTGTATCCGTATCTTTTGAGTACTTTGTAATTGGTAACTGCTTCTTTACCAAAAGAACCATCCTCGTACACGCTCATTAACTTTCTGTTTTTGAGAGATCTTCCTATATGACCTTCTATTCTTCCCTCGTCTTCTTCCACATCTCCCCAAACTAAAGCATGATATTTTCTTTCTGTAGTTTTATCAAAAAACTGTTTGGAAAGTTCGACCAAAGCCTTTTCGGTTTTAGCGACAACCATCAATCCTGTTGTGTTTTTATCCAATCGGTGCACAATACCTGGTCTTCCCTCAAAATCATCTCTTTTGGGTAAATTATCAAAATGATAAAGCAAGGCATTTGCAATGGTTCCTTCAAAGTTCCCGTATCCTGGGTGCACAACCATATTTGTTGGTTTATTTATCACCGCTAAATAGTCATCTTCGTACACAAAATCCAACGGAATATTTTCCGCTACTAATTCAGTTTCTCTTACCGGATAAGGATAACTCAATGTAATTTCCTCGCCTGGTTTTGCCTTGTAATTTGGTTTTACTTCTTCACCATTTGATCTTACGTATCCTTTCAGCGCTGCTTCTTTTAATTTGGTTCTTGAAATGTTAGGCAAACGATTCATCAAAAACTTGTCTACACGAGTTATCTCTTGACCTGGATCTACGGTAAATTTGTAATGCTCGAATAATTCCGGATTTTCTTCCGGATTTGCTCTCTCTTCTTCTACTTCTTTCGCTTTCTTTCGTTCTTGACTCACCTTGATTAAATTTTAATTTTTGACAAATCTCGTTATGATTTGTCTGTTTTTTTCATCTGTAATTTTCATTACATACATTCCATTAGTTAGATATGATATATCCAAATTGGTCACAAAAGTAGTTGAAATAACTAACTTCCCTGTTAAATCTATGACCTCAATATTCTTAATTTCGGTATTGGCCAAAATTTCGACTGAAATATGAGAATGAGCAGGATTGGGAAATACTTTAACTTCTGGTAGAATTTCTGTATCGGCTAATCCTACAGAATAATCTCGTTGATAAACGAATGAAGGACGAATCATCAATGCGCCTTCAAAACCAGATTGTCGCCAAATACCATTGCTGTTGTAATAAGTATTTTCGATGTTGTCGATATTTTTATCAAAACCAATATTTATCCTGTCTGGAGTTGTTTGCGAAATTCCGACAAAATAATTTCCTGCCGGGAGATAGTGATTACTATCTAGCGGATATTCATAAAAACCATTAACACCTAAATTATATCTTGGTACATCTAATGAAATTTTCTCATATAAGATAGAACCTGGATTTCCACCTGCTTCATTCCATACTGTGATAACAAATGTGGTTGAACTCATATTATAGGCCGAAGGAGTGAAATGGAAGAAAACAGATTTTAGTGTATCTCCTTGCGCTAAGGCAAATCTCGATGCTATTTTAGGATTTAAACCTCCCAAGCCTTGAACACCGTATGCGGCTTCAGCGGTTCCGTCATCATAGGAATAGTAATCGCTAAACTCTTGAATGAACCTCAACGTATCGTTTGTTCTTGTAAAATCAGGTGTGGTATTGTGGGTAACTTGCACCAAGAAAGAAGCATTGGTATCATTTACCAGGGTATCATAAAAAAAACCTGAAGGCATTTTATATTCCGTTGTAAAATCAGTTAGCCCAGGAATTGAGGGTGTATTTGTATTCAATATGGTTTGTTGTAAGGCCGAATTATAGAAAATTTCCATTTGGTTGCTTCCTACCAGTCTTCCAGACGTATTGTTATTGCGTTGAAAGACAAATATAGAATCGACCATCGCTGAAGTCGTTTCCCACTTAAAGTGTTTCCAAGGCATTGCCGTGTAGCGATTTAATAGCGTGTGCGAAGGTAACTGAAATGCAACATCATCTCTGACTCGATCGGTTGAAAATCGAGAGGAACCAAAGAATACATAATCTAAATTCCAATGATCAAAACTACCTGAAAGGGAGGCATAATTTAGAAAGCGGAATTTGAACCCTGCCTCTAAAAATCGCACATCGGTAATTTTTATCATTACTTGGGTAAAGTTTGTATCGAGCTGTCTTCCATCTACTTTCCACATGCTCACCCATTCGTTGTCATTTGGAGAATAAAACTGAAGTACCAGTGAATCTTCAGCCTCTGGTTCGTTTCCTAGTCCTTGCGGTTGGTAGTAAAAGCTTAAGTAAATAGAATCTGAGAGAGAATAAGGAAAACCGTTGGGTTTTGCATCTAAATATATTGGTTTGGACGTTAAGTAATCCGCTTTGCCATAAGTGAAGGCAGTAGAGAAATCATAGGGATATCCATTTTCATTTAAGCCATCAAATGTAACCACTCCTATAGATGGAGGATTTATGGCGTAATCATTATTCAAATAAACGTGATTATCTTGCCAAAAACTAGTGGTGTCTGTTGCACTCACAAAGTAAACCTGAGCCGAATCTTGTTCCACATCTGGAGGAAACACTCCGTAAATATTATCCGGATTTGCGGGAGTTCCTATTGTATCATCTGTGTTGTAGGCCGGCCAAACATTCACCGTGGTGCAAGTAACTGGGTAACTGGATAAATCACAGATTGTTCTCGAACCCATTACAGGCAAAGGAAATGTATCTATTTGAAAAGAATCGGGTGTGGCTGTTGGTGTGTATTGATAATGATACGTGGTATCCAACATGAATTTGGCTGTATCCACATCAGGAATTCCTCCATCATAAATCACATGAAAAACAGAGTCCAACACATTCGAGTCTGTTGATTTGGCAGTGTATTTTTTGAACCTATCATTTGAAAAATCGTCTATAATAGGTAAATGAATTGTATCCATGGCATACACAAACAATTCATCAATTGACCTTGGCTGGGCTTTTGATTTACGAACCAAGCTAGGATTTATTCCCAAAGGCTCTAAACTTTCTTGTGAAAAAATCAAGATTGGAAGGAAAGATAAAAAGAGTAAAAAGCTTAAACGCATAAGTGTTTATTTTGACAAAAATATAATGATTTCACTTCCTTCAGCTATCGTTAAACCCTTAATATATTCGGGAGTTTGCTGGTCTATTACTGCACTTGCCGAATCGGCTGCCGTTTGACACTCATTGCAATTAAAAACAGTAACTAACTGGAAATTTTTATCAGATAACTCCAAGTTAGCTTCGCTTATTGTTTTTCCTATCAAATTTGGTACTTGTATTTGAGCGGCTGCTCCCTGTCCTTTGCCAACTACCACCGTTACAGTTGATTCTTTTTCTAACAAAAATCCAGATTCAACTGACTTGCCTTTGTACTTCACATCGAGCACAACATCTTTGTAAGGACTTGTTTCGTATTCCCAATTGGGAGTCAATCCGGCAATAGTTAGCTTGATAGAAGCTAACGCTTTGGAATTATCTATTATGGCTGGCAATTTTATTTTTTGTTTTGTGGATCGAACGAGGGTAATATAGATAATTCGTTGTGCCTTTACCCAAGACTCTGTTGAATCGGAAAAAGGAACCGGATTTTGCAAAATGACAGTATTTAAAGGTTTTGAGCTAAACACCGAATCTATAGAAAGTCTTAAATCATTTTCTTTTGCTAGGTCATTTGCTTCTTCTAAAGACAAACCCAGAAAGTTTGGAGTTTCAATTTTCTCTCCGTGAAGTGTGTAGGAATTTAGCCACATTAAAGTTCCCATGAGGAGAAAAACAACTACCAATAATGCGATGAACGAATGCCTAAAAAAAGAACTAGATATTATTTTTTTCCACATGGAATTGGGTGTATTATTGGTTATTGGACAAATATAACGAAAGTAGTGGAATTGTATTTTAATCAGATCTCTTATTTCCTCTTCGAACCAAATTCAATAAAATTAGTGAAATTGTGAATGAACCGTTACTTTTGTTTTTATCAAAAAAAATGAAGATAAATGAATTTCACTGTACTGGATTGGTCCATCATTGTTTCTTTTTTAATTATCACCTTGTTTATTGGGCTGTATTTTAAAAACTCGGCAAGCAAGAGTCTCACAGATTTTTTTCTGGCAGGCAGAAATCTTCCTTGGTACATCGCGGGAATCTCGATGGTGGCGACAACTTTTGCTGCAGACACTCCGCTGTGGGTGGCAGAAGTGATAAAAAAAAATGGTGTTTCGGGAAATTGGCTCTGGTGGAATATGATGATTGGAGGAATGGTAACCACTTTCTTTTTTGCAAAATTATGGCGAAGAGCTGATGTATTGACAGAACTTGAGTTTCTTGAAATTCGATACTCTGGTAAAGCAGTGAATATTTTCAGAAGTTTCAAATCGGTGTATTTAGGAATCTTTTTTAATGCAATTGTAATTGGTTGGGTCAATGCCGCTATGATAAAAATTCTCGAAGAGTTTTTTGGTATTGATTATTTTACTGCTTTTCAGGTAGTGGCTGGTCTGATGATTCTTATTGCTATTTACAGTACGATTTCAGGATTATTGGGAGTGGCTATTACAGATGCACTTCAGTTTGTGTTGGCAATGGCAGGATGCATCATTTTGGCAATCATTATGGTCAATTCCGAAAAAGTGGGAGGAATTGACGGACTGAAAGAAAAACTTCCTGCCTGGAGATTTGAGTTTTTTCCAAATTTTAATTCCAGCAGTTCCGTTGGTACGTTCTCTGTTTCTATTCTTGCTTTTTTGAGCTTTGTAGGTGTTCAGTGGTGGGCAAGTTGGTACCCAGGAGCAGAACCCGGTGGTGGTGGATACATTTCGCAAAGAATGATGAGTACAAAAAATGAAAAACATTCCGTATTTGCCACGTTATTTTTTCAAATAGCACATTATTGTTTGCGACCATGGCCTTGGATAATAGTTGGCCTTTGTGCCTTAGTCGTGTACCCCGAATTATCGCAAGCCGATGCAGGAAAAGGTTTTGTCAAAGCTATGAATGAATTTATGCCATCAGGGCTAAAAGGACTTTTATTCACTGCCTTTCTAGGAGCTTACATGAGCACCATTTCTACTCAACTGAATTGGGGAGCGAGTTACCTCACCAATGATTTATACAAACGTAATTTTGGCGCAAAAACTTCTCAAAAAAACCTAGTAAGAATAGGAAAATTATTCACTGTTTTGATTATGATTGTTGCTGTAATTACAACTACTTTTATCGAAACCATTGATGGAGCTGCCCGTTTTCTTATTGGGTCATCAGCGGGACTTGGTGCGGTATTAATACTGAGGTGGTACTGGTGGAGGATCAATATATGGAGTGAAATTAGCGCCACGCTTGCTCCCATATTGGGTTACAGCATTGCCAAGTATGTGCTAGCACCAATGTATCAAAACGAAACAGAAAATCTCTTTGTAGAAAATGAAGGAATAATACTGGTTACCACAATCTTCACAACCCTTATTTGGTTAGTTGTCACATTCCTTACAAAACCTACCTCAACCGAAAAGCTGAAATCTTTTTACCAAAAAGTAAAGCCAGATGGAGCTTGGAAGCCTTTTAAACCGACTACAGAAAAGCAACAGTCCAACATCCTTTACTTAGCAGTTTGCTGGATAACTTCCGTTTGGATGACTTACTCTGTTTTATTTTTTATCGGAAAACTCCTATTTAAAGAATGGAATTCTGTAATGATTTGGGGAGTTAGTTCGTTGGTAAGTTATCTCCTTTTCAGGGTGTTTTTGAACAAAACCTCTATCATGGAAAAAGAATTAAAAGCACATGAGTAAAGACAATACTTGGTTTGCAAATTGGTTTGATTCGCCTCATTACCATATATTGTACAAACACAGAGATTTTAAAGAGGCCGAGTTCTTCCTAAAGAACCTGACGGATTTTCTGCATCCAAAAAAAACGGACAAAATCTTGGACTTAGCTTGCGGTGCTGGGCGACATTCTATTTTTTTGAATAAACTTGGATTTGATGTTACCGGTGTAGATTTATCTCCTAACAGCATCGAAACGGCCAATGAATCCAAAAACGGGAGGTTAACCTTCGATGTGCACGACATGCGAGAGGTTTACAAAGAGGAAGGGTTTAACTTTGTGTTCAACATGTTTACCAGCTTTGGTTATTTTGATTCCAATGAAGAAAACAAAAAAATGCTTCGTTCAATCGAAAAAACCTTAAAGCCCGATGGAGTTTTTGTCCTTGATTTTTTTAACGCTACGCGTGTCAAAAGAGAATTAGTAAACCAAGAAACGAAAGAAATAGATGGAGTTCGATTTGATTTAAAGCGAGAATTTAAAGACGGAAAAATCATTAAACACATCGAATTTAAGGTGGGCGAGGAACCATTCAGTTTTCAAGAAAAAGTGCAAGCAATCGATTTATTAGAGTTTCAAAAGCTTTTTTCTCAAACAGGATTAAAAATCATTGCTACCTTTGGCGACTATTCGTTGAACGAATTTAGTAATCAAAACTCGGAGAGACTCATACTGATAGCGAAAAAAACAAATGGATAACTTTTACACATACATACTTTTATCAGGAATTGTAATGCTTGGCGGTGGTTTGGTTTATTTTCTGAAAGAGCAAATTACGAGTGGTCTTAAATATTTGCTCGCTTTTAGTGGTGCTTTTATGCTGGGTATAGCCGCCCTACATTTAATCCCCGAAGTGTACGCAAGTCACGAAACATCAATTGGGATATTTGTGCTGCTGGGTTTTTTAGTTCAGCTGGTTTTGGAGTACTTTTCTCAAGGAATCGAACACGGACATATTCATGCACACAAAAATGCGAGTAGTAGATTCTTTGCTCCTTTGCTCATCAGTTTATGCATTCATGCATTTTTGGAAGGCTTACCTTTGGCCAACGAAACCTTAGGTCACAATCATTCGCACGGATTTACCCATTCGGATGAACATTCTTTTTTGATCAGTATTTTATTGCACAAGTTTCCTATCGCAATTGCCCTAATGACTTTGTTCATTAAATCAAATGTATCCATTAAGAAATCGTTCTTTTGGCTCTTTATCTTTTCCTTGATGGCTCCTTTTGGAAATATTGTTGCTATTTACTTCATGGAGTTTTTTGAAGCAAATGGAAATATTATGAACAAAATACTGGCAGTAGTTGTGGGAATGTTTTTACACATTTCAACTACCATTTTGTTTGAGACAGACGAAAGTCACAAATTCAACTTAGCCAAACTTGTGTTGGTAATTTCTGGAGGTTTTATTGCTTATTTAGTGGCTTAATCAAGCAAAGGCAAATCAAATCTGTTTTCTACTTTTTGCTCTATTTTTTTGAATAACTGGGAAGGCTTGTAGGTGCGCCAATTATCCATTTCAAAATCTTCTCCACAAAGCACGTAGTTGTCAATATTGGCATCCTGAAATTCATCCAAAACATGAGGATGGAAATTTAAGAATACGATCCACCCATCTTCTAGCTCATCGTACCACTCTTCATAATACAAATCATCTGAACTGTGAAAATTCAAAACATTTTCTCCAATAAGAATAAACTTATCGATTCCTTCTCCCATTAGCAATTCTAGGACTTCTAGTTTTAGGTTCATGATGTCGTTCTCGATGCAATCATTCCACTCGCCTATTAATTCAATTATTGCAAAGTTTTTATCGTAATCGGTAAATATAATTTTCACAAACAAGGTTTCTGAACCAAAATCATCCCATTGAGGATGCAAAAGAAAATTATACACCTTATTCGTAAACTCAAACTCGCTGTACTCTTTTTCAAAAAAAGGAGAACGATAATCCTCAGAAGCTATGTAGAGGTTCCGCCAGTTGTAGTATGGTTCAATTGCGTGCATAAGGTTGATTTCTTTGTTTCAAAAGTATAAAAAAAATGTTCTGAAAGCGAGAAAAAAAATAGTGAGTAATCAAATCCAAATTTGTTTGTCTTGGAGCATAATTCCTTATATTTGAATGAAAGAATCTAACTCTTCAATTTATGAAACTATTTGGTAAAAAAAAATCGACCTCTTCATACTCCTTGCCTTCTGATGATTATTTTAATTTATTAAGACGAAAAGAATTTTCGAGACTGGATAAGTTGGGACAAACCTACCTTGATTTTACGGGCGGAAACTTACACCCTTCATCCCTGTTGGATGAACATTTCGAATTGCTCCGAAATTCAATTTTAGGTAACCCTCATTCCACAAATCCAAGTTCGCAAATGGCAACAAAATTGGTGGAAGAAACGAGAAATAAAATTATCCAATACTTTAACGCAGACGACTACTACTGCATCTTTACTTCCAATGCATCGGGAGCTTTAAAAATTGTGGGCGAGTGTTATCCGTTCGAAGATAACGGACAGTTGTTACTCCTTTCCGATAATCACAATTCTGTTAATGGAATGAGAGAATATTGCAAATCAAAAGGAGGTGACTTCACTTATTCCCCTATTCAACAATCCAACTTAAGAATAGATGAAGAAAGGCTGATGGAAAACTTACATTCTTTCGAGCATAAAAAAAACAAACTATTTGGGTATCCGGCACAATCCAATGTTTCGGGAGTAAAGCACGACTGGAAATGGGTGGAGATTGCAAAACAAAAAGGTTGGGATGTTCTGATGGATGCGGCAGCATTCGTTCCCACCTCTAAGTTAAATTTGAAGCAAGTACAGCCCGATTTTGTATCGATATCTTTTTATAAAATATTTGGTTTTCCTACCGGGATAGGCTGCTTATTGGTAAAAAAAGACTCCTTTCCAAAATTAAAAAAGCATTGGTTTGCGGGAGGAACTGTAGATTACGTATCGGTAAAAGAAAGCAATCATATGCTTATTGCCAATCACGAAAGATTTGAAAACGGGACTCTGAATTATTTGGATATTCCTGCTATCAAATTAGGGTTAGATTTTATTGAATCGATAGGAATAACAAGAATAAGAGAAAGAATAGTTGAATTAACTGGTTTGTTTCTGGACGAAATGTCGAGTATAAAACATGAAAACGGCACACCAGTCGTTAGATTATTTGGTCCCCTAGAAACCGAAAACAGAGGTGGAACTGTGATTCTCAACTTTCAAGACAAAGACGGCAAGACATTTCCTTTCGATTGGATTGAAACTCAAGCAAACAAGGAATTAATATCAATTCGTTCGGGGTGCTTTTGTAATCCAGGAATTGACGAAATAAACCATTGTGTTTCGAATGAAGAAATGGCGCAATATTTCACAAGCCGAAAAGAAAAAACATTTGACTCTACCACGAAATACCTAAAATACATGTCGGAGCAAATTGGCAGAATGCGAGGTGCAACCAGAGTTTCTTTTGGAATTGCTACCACAACCTACGACATCGAAAAATTTGTGAAATTCGTTTCTAAACTTCAAAACAAGAGTACACTTGAGGTAGACTAAAAACCCTGCCCTAAAGACAGGAAGCATTGAGAAATTGAAGAACCTATTTTTTAAATTGAAAAGTTTTGTTACTTATTCAATTAGTGGAATTTCCGTTTTCTTTTTGGTTCAATTGTTTAAAGGAAGAGTGCAAACTTTAGCTATTCGCAGATTTAAGTAGGGTTCCACCTCGTTGCAAAATATTTGCGACCGAATGAGATTCTAGTGGAGTAAAACTTTCTATCAGCCCATTGTATCCTCTATTTATTCCTATTACCTCTACTCCATGAAATACTACAATTCGCACAACTGCTGTAATGCTTGCATTCCTAGAGCATCTCTACCAGATGAAAACAAACCTATTTTCTTCATTTGAATTATTTTTGGGCTAAATTGATGGTTAAATTAGAGTTTAAAGATAGAGAATCATTAAAATCATTCCTTAAAAACTCTTACTTTTGTCCATGGGAAAAATACTTGCCATTGATTATGGAATGAAAAGAACGGGAATAGCTATCACCGATAGTTCCAAAATCTTTGCTACCGGACTAACGACAGTTGCGAGTAATGAGATTTACACTTTTATTTCCAAACTATTGGAAGAGGAAGAAATAGAAACCATCGTGGTTGGGAAACCTATGAATTTGCAAAATCAACCAACAGATGCAACCAAACCCTCGGATACATTGGCAAAAAAACTAGGTAAGTTACATCCCGCAATAAACATTGAGAGAGTAGACGAAAGATTCACTTCAAAACTTGCCAAGAAAGCAATGTTTGAGGGAGGAATGAAAAAAAAGGATAGACGAGATAAAAAAATGGTGGATAAAATTAGCGCAACTATTATTCTGCAAAGCTATCTGGATTCGCAATCTTATTCCTATTTAAAATAAACTATATGATATTACCAATTTACGCATACGGACATCCTATTTTGCGAAAGGAAACACAAGAAATAGAAGAATTAAACGAAGAGACAGAAACACTGATAGAAAACATGTTTGAAACCATGTATGGGTCCCATGGTGTTGGACTTGCAGCTCCCCAAATTGGAAAAGCGCTTAGGTTGTTTATTGTAGATGCATCCCCTTTTGCGGAAGACGAAGCAGAAAATGAAGAGGAAGAAAAAGAAAACAAATTTCTCAAAGATTTCAAAAGAGTATTTATCAATCCAATTATTGAAGAAGAGCACGGAGAAGAATGGGGATTTGAAGAAGGATGTCTCAGTATTCCTGGAATAAGAGAAGAAGTATGGCGAAAAGACAACGTGGTACTCTCTTATTACAATGAGAAATGGGAACTTGTAGAAGAGGAGTTTACTGGACTAGCAGCACGAGTTGTACAGCACGAGTACGATCACATTGAAGGAAAATTATTTACGGATTACCTTTCTCCAATGAAAAGAAGATTGAACAAAAGAAAACTTACCGACATAAGCAAGGGAATTGTTCCGGTAAAATACAAAATGAAATTTCCTAAAAAATAGAGATTCAGGAATCAACACTCCCATTGCGAAAATTTGACTCCGAATTATCTCAGTGTACAAATTGCTGGTAAACTGGGGCAGGATATTTTAGCCTAATAAATACAAATCGCCTGTCTTGAGATGCGGGAAAGTCCTTTCAGATAAAAAAATGAATAAGCTTACAAAAATACGAGTTGGCGGTGTTCCCGAACATTTTAATTTACCTTGGCATTTAGCCATGGAAAACGGTTTGTTCGAAAAAGAAGGAATTGAAATTGAGTGGACAGTTTTTAAGGGAGGTACAGGGCAAATGACCCAGGCATTGAGAAATGATGAGATCGATGTTTGTATTTTGCTCACCGAAGGTATTATCTCGGATATTGTAAATGGAAACCCTTCCAAGTTACTAGGAAAATACCTAAACACACCTCTTATTTGGGGAGTATACACCGGAATAAATAATTCGGTGAATCATTACGGTGAAATTTACGACAAAAAATACGCTATCAGTAGATTTGGGTCTGGATCTCACTTAATGCCGATAGTAGATGCCCACGCAAAAAAAATAACATTGAGCACCAATCAATTTGAGGTGATAAAAAATCTTGATGGAGCTCTTGAGTCACTAGCAAATAATAACACCGATACTTTTTATTGGGAAAAATATACGACCAAACCATTTGTAGATCAAGGATTGTTAAAACACCTGGGAGATTACGTTACTCCTTGGCCCTGCTTTATGATTGCCGCTACCAATTCAATTTTAGAAAAGGAAAAAGAAGCCATTGATAAGTTGCAAAAAGTAATTTACTTTACTTGTAAACAGTTTATGACTTCGCCAACTTCTATTAGCGAAGTGAGCAAAAGATACCAGCAAAAACAAGAAGATGTAGAAGCTTGGTTTCATGCAACGGAATGGAGTACCAACAATGAAATAACCGATAAATTATTAGAAAATGTGTTGCATACACTAAAGGTTGCGGGAATAATTGAGAAAAAGCCCGAACTTTCATTTTTTAGGGCATAAAAAAAGAGCCTTGATTTCTCAAGACTCTACCCTATTTTTTCTGATTGTTTACAAATCTTCGAATTTCACATCGGATGAGTAATCTTCTTTATTGTCTTCTTTGTAATTTCCTGTAGCTCTTAGCTCTTCAATTTTTGACAATACATCTTCAAATCCATTTTTAAATTTTTCGAAATCTTCTTTGTACAAAAACAATTTGTGTTTTTCAAAAAAGAATTCTCCGTCCTCTTTGTACTTCTTTTTACTTTCTGTGATTGTCACATACAAGTCGTTTCCTCTTGTCGCTTTTACATCAAAAAAATAAGTTCTCTTCCCTGCTCTTACTGCATTAGAATAAATCTCATCTCTGTTCATTACATCATCCATCAATTTATTGTTTTATGTTAATACAAAACAAACTTACTAAAAAATGTCTTGTTAAACCAATATTTTAAAAAGGGATTTATCCCTTTTTAAGGTCTTTTTTTCTGTTATCTTTACTCCTGAATGGAGAGAAAAAAATGGAGAATAAAATCAACTGCAATTTATGCTTTACTGATTACCTTGGTATTGCATGTACTGGTATTTCTGTATTTCAATCTTTCTACAATCCAAACAGAATTCCCCGTTCTTAACGAAGCTGCATTGTTGGAACTAGATTTTAGGGAGCCCGAAGAAATAGAGAAACTTTTAGAACCGCCACAGCCAGTGATAGATGAATCTAATCAAGCTATTAAGGATTTGATGCAGGATATTCAAGATATACGAAACAAAAGCAGAACAAATTTTAGTGAGAGTAAGATAAATGAACAAGTAGAGAATGAGATACTGGAACGAAATAACCAAACTCTAAACGAATCAAAAAAAAACGAACAAATTGGGGTAGAAAATGAGCCCAGTTCTGAAACCAAAAAAGCGACCCGCTCCAAAACTGCGGGGCAAGAAGCCGAA
>Ga0209654_1000578_pt1 | contig 34574 bp, 44 predicted proteins | sample SaaInl1SG_22_DNA_FD_184646 | JGI IMG/M metagenome (GOLD analysis project Ga0209654, IMG submission 184646) | Marine microbial communities from expanding oxygen minimum zones in the Saanich Inlet - ESP_161SG_22_DNA (SPAdes) (version 2) | ecosystem: Environmental > Aquatic > Marine > Intertidal... | reverse complement strand
TTGCACTACAAGGGCGTGTGCCATGTAAAGTAATTGGTCGGGTACAAAAAGGAGACTTGTTAGTTACAAGTGCTGTACCAGGATATGCTATTGTTGATAACGATCCTAAGATTGGTACTGTAATTGGTAAAGCTGTAGGAACAAAAGATGACGCTGAACGCGGCACAGTTGAAGTAGTAGTAGGAAGAGTATAATGGCAAAGCAAACTATTAACATTGGTGTAAGTGCAAACGATGGGAACGGCGATCCGTTACGTGTTGCCTTTGATAAGATAAATGACAATTTCGACGAGTTGTACACTATTGCAGGTGCAGGAGATCTTGATGATTTAATTGCTCCGCTGTTTACTCACTCTAATCATACTAATGTAACTGTTACACAAGATGATGTTAACAATCAACTAATTTTAACAGTTAATCAAGTTGATCCAGGCGATTTAACTGGATCTGTATTTGGACACGATAGTACTGTATTAGTAGACGCAACAAATAGTAGCATTAACTTAGATGGCACAGTAAAAGGCAATATTATTCCAGACACAGATGTAGCATATGATTTAGGTAGTGCTACAAATAGATTCCGTGACATTTATTTAAGTGGTAGCACTATTGACTTAGGCGGGACTACACTAAGCGTAGTAGGCGGTGTACTACAGATTGGCGGCACAGATATTAATGATGTAGTAACTGCCGCAGGCATTAACTCTTTAACTGCTGGTAGCAATATACCAACACTTGAGACTGCTTATGATAATGCAAGAGCTGTATTAGATGCACTACTAGACGCTGACGATTATGGAGCAGAGTTAGCATCACCATCAGATTACACATACTATGAACTTGCTGTACGGAAAAAGGCTCTAAACCCGTTAATACCAGACGAAGTTGTATCCGAAGCACTCAATGTATTAAACGCATACAATGCTTGGCAGGATGAAATTGAAGCAGAAACAGCAACTATCACAGTTGGCGATCGTGAATGGAAATTCAAGGGTGACGGCACTGTAGATGGTTTATATGTAAACGGTGACATTACTGGTAGTGTGTTTGGTGATGATAGCACACTACTAGTAGACGGTGTAGCAGGTAAAATTGTTGGCGATGTATATACTAACTACATAGAGACAGGAGTTCTAAGAAGTCATGCAGATCAATTTTTAGAAATAGTTGGTAAAGAAAGTGCAACAAGTAGCGGTAGTGACATTAGAATCACAGGCGGCACAAGTACTGATACTGAGAATTTTGGATTTGGCGGAAGTGTTGTAATTCAAGCAGGCGAAAACCCTAATGCTATACAACAAGACGGTGAAATTTTAATAGGTACTGATCACACTAATGGTGTTGCTATCGGTGCGTATGATTTTGGCAACGGCTTTGGTACTATTGTTAATATATCGGGTGTTCGAAACTATATTGGCGAACCCGGCGGGAGAAGTGTAACATATCTTAGAGGCACCATAGATTTTTCCGATGCTACTGTAAGCGAACTAAATGTTGACCTTACTGGAAATTTTCAAGGTAGTGTATTCGCAGACGACAGCACACTATTGGTAGATGGTGTAGCAGGTAAGATTGTTGGCGACGTTGAAAATAGTATCGTATATACAGATGTTGTGTATGCAAGAAATAGTGATTTGTATGTGAATGCAGACGATCAAGCCAGTTTATATCTGGGTGCTACTAATAGTCAAACTATTGTTATTGGTGCATCAGATAGTACAATCTATTTAAATGGTAATCAAGATAGCCTTGTAGGCGCAGGAAAATTCTTCAGTCCGCGAGGAACTGATCTAAACATTGCTACACTGGACATGACCACTGGGGGTGCTGACGCTATTATAATCAAAGGCGGCGATACTTCAGATTCAGATAACAGTGCATTTGGCGGCAGTGTTAAAATCAACGCTGGTAAAAATTCTAATGCTCTACAACAACATGGTGACATTCAAATTGGTACAGAGTTTACTAACGGCGTTGCTATCGGTACTTATGACGGCGGAGATGGATTTGGAAATACTGTAAGTTTAGCAGGGTATATTGTAAATGTTGGTAATAGTAACAATCTCAGTAACATTCAACTAAGAGGCAATGTAGATTTCAGTGATGCAAAAGTGTCTAACTTGGATGTAGAACTATCGGGCGATTTAACCGGTAGTGTGTTTAGTGATGATAGCACACTATTAGTAGATGGTGTGAATAGTAAAATAAATCTACAAAACACTGTGCTCAACAATACTATTTCTACTATTAACGACGAAGCATTGTATCTTAACACAGCAACAATACCAGGTGACAGGGGAGGCCGTATAACAACCACAGATAACATTTTCGATATCTACGGTGCAACACTAGAAGATGGCAACGGTGGCGGTGTATGGCTCAGTGGCGGTCTTGCAGAACCTGGCAAACAACAGGGTGACGTAATTATAAGCGGACGTATTGTAAGTATATTAGCCGGCGACGGCGAAGGCGGTGGTGGAATTGCGTTAAGTCAAATAATAGGACGAATAGATGGAGACATACAGGGTAGTGTATTTGCTGATGACAGCACAACATTAGTAGATGGTGTGAATGGTAAAATTGTTGGCGATATACAAAACAACTTAATTGAAACAAATAATGTTATAGGAAAAAATAGTCAATATTTGTATATTATAAGTGCTTATGACGGTGGTTCAGCAACCAACATTGCATTTAATTACGACACTGATATCAATAATGTTAGACAAATAATTTACGGTAAGACAGAGTTTGGTAACAACGGTGCAGCACCTATAGTAGACTTTACTGGTGCTACGGTAACAGGACTGCCACATGTGGTGATTGCCAATGAAGTAAGTGGATCAGCAACACTTGCTGTTGGCAGTGTGATGAGTGTAGACTATTTGAATGTAAGATTGATTGACAAAGGGACTACACTGGGGGTAGAATTTAACTATGATCCAGCAGACTTTACATCAGTTATAACTGCATTTTCAGATGACACAAGTGTAGGTAACGTTTTTAATGGATCTTCGAGCGTCACTGTAGGCAACACGACTTGGACTGAAGTAACTACATTAGGAACTATAGGTGATAGAATTACTTTTACACTAACAGATCATTCATCTCATAAAGTTTATAGAGCGACGGTTACAATGAGAGGCGCACCCGTTGGTATTGACATCGGTGACGCCTACGCTATAATCGAGACGTTGAAGTAAGATACGATAAATATGTATAATAATAGGATTTACGAGAATGGCAAATAGATTTCCACTAATCATCGACAAAGATGATAGTAACAAACTAAAAGAGTTACCAGTAAGTGATAACCTCGACTTACAAGGCAGCGGAATTATAAACGCAGCCAGCATATCAACAAGCGAGTTGACAGTAGGTGGCATTGAATACAATCCGTTTAGTGGAAACTATAACGATCTAACCAACAAACCAACTATTGCTACAAACACAGACGAACTAACTGAAGGCACTACAAACTTATATTTTACTCCTCAACGTGTTTCAGACATGTTGCTCGAAGGCAGTGGAATTAGTTTAACATACGATAACGAAACAGGAACAGTAACAATTACGTCAACCGGCGGCGGAGAAGGTGGAGGAGCAAGTGCGCTAGACGGACTTACTGACGTCAACCTAACTAATCCTAGTGCCAACCAAGTATTAAAGTTTAACGGCTCCACACAGCAATTTAACAATGCTTTTGTAAACTGGGGTGAAGTGCAATCTAAGCCTACATTTGCTGCGGTAGCAACAACCGGCAGCTACACTGACTTGACAGACAAGCCTACATTAATTGTTGACATTGACGATCTTTCCGATGTTGATACTTCGTCAACGCCGCCAACAACAGGTCAGGTACTAAAATGGAACGGAACTAATTGGGCGCCAGCGGCAGATATTACAGAAGGTGGCGCAGGACTTGATGCAGATACATTGGATGGACAAGACGGATCCTACTATCTCAACTACAACAATCTGTCAAACACGCCTTCACTGTTCGACGGTGACTGGAACAATCTATTAAACGTTCCTAATACTATAGGCGGTTTTGGAATTAACGATGCCGTTAGTACATCAGGCGATGTAGTGCTAAACGGTGCTCTTACTGTAAATGATAATAGCTTTGTACTAGGCGAAAGTCAAGACTTTAGTGTTGCAGTTACAGGGTTTGATATAAGTCTAAATAGTAACACTGCTAATAAAGATTTCTTAGTAAAAGTAAGAGACAGCAATGGTGTTAATACAGCAGTTACTATCGATGCTGGCAGCAGTCACATTGGATTGTACCAAGCTAATCCTCAGTACACACTAGACGTTGGTGGCGACATTAATGCAACAAACATTTCAGCAGCTGAGTTTAGTGGCGGTGGTGCTAGCTTAACAGGCATTACAATTGATCAAGTTCTTACAGGCGGAAGTTCTACCACACAAGGATTTAGTACAGGAACAATTACTCCGTCAACAGACAGCACATACAATTTAGGTACAAATACAATTCGCTACTCTAATGTATATGCTGATACACTCTGGGGCGACGGTAGTAACATTACCGATATAGCGTTTAGTAATATCACTAATGTAGCTTTTAGTTACAACGATTTAACAGACAAGCCTACTAGCTTCACAGGACTTACTGGATTAAGTTTAGCAAACGGCGCAACTGTAGACGAATTTAGTACAGACGTTACTCTAGCAGGTGATAGCGATACAGCAATTCCTACCGAAGCAGCAGTTAAAACATATGTAGACAATGCAGTAGCAAGTTTTGATAGTGTAGGCAACTTTACACTAGCTGCAAGCAATATTGACACAGACGACTCTAGTGCAATTAGTATTACTCCGGCAGTTACAATGCAAAGTGATCTTACAGTTGAAAACGATCTAGTAGTAAACAATGACGTTACTATTAACGGTACACTAAGCCTAAGCACATTTTCAAGTACAGCAACAGGCGTTCCAACATTATCAAGTGACAGTGTTATTGTACTAGACGCACAAGATGAAATCCAAGCAACTGCTCCATTTAGATTAGTTAACTTGACTAGCACAGAACGTGACAACTTAACAGCATCTAATGGGATGATGATTTATAACACAACCACAGACAAAGCACAAGTATACGCAGGCGGCGCCTGGGTAGACCTACACTAAGGGCAGAGCATGGAAAGAGAATATATCGTAACACTTAATAAAGGTGTAGATTACGAACAGTTTAATCAAGAAATGATAGCGTCTACTGGTGCTGGAAATATTCCGCAACGATCAGTAGACGTTGCATATGCAAAACCTGCAAGTCAACGCATTACACACTATGCGCTCACAGACGACGAAGCTGATACTCTTAAAAATGATCCACGAGTAACCGATGTAGAACTTCCTTGGCAAGATCAGGAAGGTGTTGAGATTGGACACTTTGCAACGCAAACTGGTAATTTCAATAAAACGTCATCGCCCGGTGGACAATACTACGACTGGGGGAAAATTAGACATAGCATTACAGAAAATGCATACGGTACTAGCACAGACACAGATGCTGTTTGGCCTTATAGTTTAGACGGTACTGGCGTAGACGTAGTTATTCAAGATAGTGGACTACAAGTTGACCATCCAGAGTTTGCTATTGATGATCTTGATGTTGATTACAGAAATGGCTCAATCATTAATGTCACAGGCGATGGTAGCGATTTCTTTAAACGTGAAGTTACAACCAACGGTGTAAGAATAATGGGTGCTGGCGGAGTAGGTGGACAAACAGCAGTTCCAGATGCGTGGCTAGAAAAAGTAGCACGTATGTTTGAACTGTTCTTAGATCCAAATGCCGCGGGTATTAATAAAACATACCAGAGAAATTTAATTAAAACACTCCGTGGTGATGCAGGAACTTGGCACGCTGGATTGCCAACTATACAAAGAGTAGCTAGAGGTGCCGGTGCTGATTATACTCCAAACTTCTTAACTGACCAAGGTGTTATTGATTGGAACCTAACAAACTTGTTTGACACTCACGTTGCTAATGACATGGTGTGGTACCTAAACTCAACAGGTGATGGATATGGCGATGGCGATACAGATGCACAGGAAGTTATTGAACACGTATTCCACACACTACACATGTACGGGTTACCTGCAGACGATATAAAACTATATCAGTTCTTAGCCGCTGATTGGCAGTCAGGTGATTTGTATGCCGCAATGGAAGAAGCATACGATGCAGGCAAATGGGATCCATCAGGTTATCAAGAAAATCCAGATGATTGGAAAACAATCGCAGATGCATTTGAAGTAGCCGCAAAAGAATACTTGTACTTACTAAACTTCTGTATGTTTGAATACACAGAATTATGGGACGGTGGAAGTCTTGCTCCAGAGTGGTCAGATGATATGCGTACCCAAGCAGGCATTCAAGCAAATAACCCATTAGGTTATGCTTTCCACAACACATACATTGCTCCAGTTATTAGTAAGCCACCGCTTGCTACTATTAGAAGCATATTCCAAGACGGCAATACACCAGCACAAGACAATCCAGCAATAGCAGGTGGTTCAGGATATGTTGCAGATACAGGATATAGAGTACATCAAATAAATTGGGGCGACTACGGTGTTAACTTTTTTAACCAAGCAAATCATGACAGAGACTTTGACGGTCACGGAACACACGTAGGTGGTACTGCGGCAGGATTAAATTTTGGCTGGGCAAAAAATGCAAGAATATACAGTGTTAAAGTTAGCGGTTTAGAAGGCACAGGCGATTCAGGCGGCATTAGTACAAACGATTGTTTTGATTGTATTAAATTATGGCACAGAAATAAACCAATTGATCCTGTTACAGGACGCAAACGTCCTACTATTGTTAACATGAGTTGGGGCTACGGCACTAACTGGAATAATTCACCTACGGATATTCTTTATAGAGGCGTAACATACAACAATGTTAACGATCCTGCGTTTGATAGCGGATCTGCTTATATTTGGGGCACGTATGGAGTAGTTCCTACAGGACGAATAAATGTAAGATTAAGTTATATTGACGCAGAAGTAGAAGAATTGCTAGACGAAGGCATACACGTTTGTATTGCCGCAGGCAATAACTATCACTATATAGACGAGTCAATAGGACAAGATTTTAACAATATTGTATTTTACTCAACTGGTAGCAGAAATTACATGAGAGGCTCTAGTCCGCATAGCACAAGTGACAGAGCATTTATCGTAGGTAATGTAGAAAGCTCACCATTAAACGCAAATACAGAACGCAAGCGCAATAGTTCAGAGTGCGGACCGGGTGTAACTATTTGGGCAGCAGGTTCTAATATTATCAGTTGCACTAGTACAACAAATAAATTTAGTGACGCATCTTACTTTGGTAATGCAATAGGCGAAGGGTATCGTCAGTGTAATATTTCAGGTACAAGCATGGCTAGTCCACAAGTGTGTGGTGTTGGAGCATTGTATTTACAAGCACATCCAGAATGGACTCCAGAGCAGTTGCGAGATAGAATAATCAAGGACAGCATTAAGAATGTTATGAATGATTCTGGTGCTACTAATTATACCGACACTGATAGTATTACAGGCGGAAACAATAGGCTGTTGTACAATAGATATAGCAATGCAACTCCATTTTCAATACAAGGACCTTTATCAACTACTTCAAGCCTAAACAAAAGATAATACGATAAATACTACAGCAGGAGTAGAAAATGGCCATTCAAACTATTAATTTAGGTGTTGTCGCAAATGACGGTACCGGAGATGATTTAAGAGAAGCGTTCTTAAAAGTAAACAGTAATTTTGCAGAACTAGAAGCTCGCACACCTGAAGCAACTACAGCAAGTAACCTAGGAGCAGTAGGTGAAGGTGTTTTTGCACAACGTGTAGGAACAGACTTACAGTTTAAAAAAATTGTAGCAGGCAACGGTACTACAATTAGTTCAGATGCTAACAGTATTACAATTAATGGAAGTGGAAACAATCTATTAACTATTGACGTATTTGGCGACAATGGAAATAGTCAACTAGACATCAACAACAACACACTTACTATTGCAGGCGGCCAAAATGCAACAGTAAGTGTATCGAATAATACAGTTACTATCACAAGTCAGACTGCACTAAGTACAGATCCAAGTCCAAAATTAGAAGCAAACTTAAACGGTAATAACTTTGAGATTGTTAATACTAGCGATATTAAGAGTACAGTATATGGTCTTGATATTCGTGAAATGGACGGCATCCAAGATTACATCAATGGCTTTGACTTTGGACGTTTCGACTTACAAGCAAATAACTTTTTTGAGTACCTTGCAAACGTAACTGATATTGACATGGGCACATTTACAAATCCATCAGCTGCATCGATTGATTTCGGCGCACTAGTATAAGGGAGATCCAATGGCAATTCTTTGGACAGTAGAATCAGGACATAACTTAGGCTCGTTTAACGAGAGTACTACACAATCTATTCCCTTACCTGTTTCACCTACTGTTGATAGTGTAACACTACTAAGTGGCGACTTGCCTACAGGATTACGTATTGAGAACAACTTCTTAGAAGGTACACCGTTTGAAGTGCCAAAGGCTAAAAAGTTTACATTTGTACTTCGTGCAACAAGAGGCTTTATCAAAGAAGATAGAACATTTGATCTAACTATTGTTGGTGCTGACGAGCCGCAGTGGCTAACACCAGAAGGTCCTTTAGGTATTGGACCTAACGGCAAAGCCTACGTTCTAGATAGTTCTGTTGTAGACTTTCAATTAAATGTACTTGATCCTGATCTTCCAACAGGACAAGAATTAGAATTTTGGATCGGAGATCGCGATGGAGAATTGCCTCCAGGATTGCAACTGACCAAAGACGGACGTATTGTAGGCGTAGTAGAACCACTGTTGTTTTTAGAAAAAAGTGCAGGCAACGGTTTTTACGATCAATCAAACTTAGATGCATTTCCATTCGATTTTGGTATTAAAAGTTCAAACGGATTTGATAGTTATTATTACGATACAACAATTTACGATTTTAATGTTCCAACTAGAGTTCCCAAAAAACTAAATCGTTATTATGAGTTTACTGTTAACGTAAGTGACGGCGATACAGTTGCACGTAGAGAATTCCAAATTTATCTTGTTGGTGATGATTTTTTAAGATCTGACAACACTATTATGCAACTTGCAACAGGATTGTTTACTGCTGATAACACATACCTACGTAAGCCAGTTTGGTTAACACCTAAAGATTTAGGATATCGTAGAGCAAACAATTATGTAACACTATTCTTAGATACGTATGATCCTGCAAGTCTGCAAGGTCCTATATTCTATCAGCTAGAAGATACAAACGACGATGGATCTCCCAGTGTACTTCCCAAAGGGTTGTTCTTAGATTCGAACACAGGCGAAGTAGCTGGAATATCTCCTTACCAACCTGCTGTTACAAGAGAGTATAAATTTACTGTTAGTGCTATTCGTCAAGAAGGTGCTAATGATTACAGCGAATTAGTATTCAGAACGTTCGAGGATGTAAAACTATTAGGCGGAACAAAGTTTGTTAAAATTGATCCGATTCCTAACACAGACGATTTGCCTAGAATTAATAGACTAGCTACACAGAGCACTACATATGCCACTGTACAATCTGCTAGAGAAGAAGAAGACTTTATTACGCTTACACTCAACGGTGTGCTAGAAAGCGAAGACTTCTTTACAGCAGTAAGTGGTGCAGCAGGTAGTAAGACTTTAAGAATAGAAGATCCAGGCGTAACAGATGTAGAAGGCGTTTATTGGGACGGTGCTAAAGAGCTTACATGGAGCGGTATCAAAATTGTAAACGATGGCGGTGTTCAGTACGGTGAAATTACGCTATCAGAACCGTTAACAAATTCAGTTACACAAGGTGCTAAAATTTACTATGGTACTGTTGTTCCCGAAGGTGTACAATTCAGTTTAACACTTACAGAAGACTCTAATGTATTTGCTACAGCTACAAAAACATTTGTTGTTAGGATGCTTGGTGAAGTTGACTCAACTATCCAATGGCTTACACCTAACGATCTAGGAACACTACGTGCTAACTTTATTAGTACATTAAACGTGCAAGCACAAACTACTGTACCTAATGGTAGATTAATTTACAGTGTTATTGACGGCAAGCTTCCGCCAGGACTGACTCTTTCGCTAGACGGCGAGATTATTGGTAAAGTAAACCAGTTTGGTACAATTGAAAATCCTGGCCTAACAGTATTTGACAGTAAAAATACTACGTTTGATGGCGGGACAACTACTGTAGATAGAGACTACTCGTTTACAATACGTGCGCAAGACCAATTTGGATTTAGTGCAATTGAAAGAACATTTACTATTAGTACAACTGACCCGGACGAAATACTTTATAGTAACTTGTTTATGAAGCCGTTCTTAAAGAGAACACAAAAAGACGAGTTCACTAACTTTATCTCAGATCCAAACGTATTCGAACCAAACTTAATCTATCGTCCTAACGATACACAGTTTGGATTACAAATTGAACCTAAGATGCTAGCATATGCAGGTATCGAAACAAAAGATGTACAAGAGTATGTTGGAGCAGCAGCTAAAAATCACAAGCGCAAGCGTTACAGATTTGGTGAAGTAAAAACTGCAATTGCTAGAAAGCCCGGAACGCAAGAAGTCGTATACGAAGTAGTGTATGTTGAGATTATTGATCCTGACAATCCTAACTTGTTAGAAACAAGAAAATCAATTGGTATTGATACTGGAAACAAAATCACTGTTGACAGTATCAAACTCGAAGCACTAGACGACAACAGTGGATTAGGCTTAGGTCAAAATACTGTTGTAATGTTTGATAGGAACGGAAATATAATCGAAACTTCTACAAACGGTGACGAACTATTTGTATACACTAGAGACGTTCCGTTAAGAGTTACAGTTAACGGATTTTTAGAAGTATCGTTAAATGACGGTAGTAGTGTTGTATCTGCCGCAAAAGTTGAAAAAGGTACTGCAAGCGATCCATACAGATTTAGACCTAAGGGTAACACTATTAAAACAGATAGTAATGCTATTAAAGTGGGCGACTCAAACGATCGAACTCGTTGGTTAAGTAACATATACAACATGAGAGAAAATTTGAGTGAAGTTGGCGTTACAGAACGTGAGTTCCTTCCGCTTTGGATGCGCACAAGGCAGACTATTGGACAAGGTGAACTAGGATATATTCCTGCTGTACCATTATGCTATTGTAAACCAGGTACTAGCGGTACTATACTATTAAATGTAAAAAACAGCGGGTTTGACTTTAAGAATTTAGACTTCGATATCGATCGTTATTTGATTGATAGTACAACAGGTAATTCGAACGAACAGTACATACTGTTCGCAAACTACCAGTTTAACGTTTAAGATTAATAAATAATTTGAGAGAACAAAAATGGCAAGTAATATAAACGAATCAGGAATTAACGAACTTTATCCAGTAGCTGGTATTGATAATAACAGCCAAGGGTTTCGTGACAACTTCAGTAGCATCAAAAGCAACTTCACTGTAACTAAAACAGAAATCGAAGACTTGCAAGATAATGCTGCAAGAACTGACGAAGACGTTAGTTTTAACGGTAATGAAGTATCTAATGCAGTATTCTTATATAATACTGAAAAGGTCTATCAAGGCGGAACTATTGCTAACAATCAAAACGTAAGTTTAACAAACGGTCCTATTCAAGTGTTTGGAGTAGGTGCAAACATTACTCTTACACTAAGTGAATTTCCTGAAGGCAACTTTAGTAAGATTAGACTAATGCTTATTAACATTGGCTCGGTTGCAAAGACTTTAAACTTTAGTGTGCAAGGTGGTGGAAGTATTAAAAGAGACTCAAACTGGCCATCAGGCAACACAGCCATTGAGATTAGTAACGAAGACGATTTTGTTATTGTTGACTTCTTTACTATTAATGGCGGCACAACTGTATTTGCAGAATACAAAGGATTATATACATAATGATTCATCCGTTAGCAGACGATCCTTCTAATCTAACAATTACTCAAATTGAAGACAAGATTGCCGACTTGTCTAGAAAATATTTTATGACACACAACCCACAGGCGCAGGATCAAATAGCGACCTTTATAGAAATCTACAAACAAGAATTACACATGAAAATGGCGCAAGAACGTTTACGTCAACAAGAAAATGACGATAATGATCTTGACAATCTAATCAATGTAAGTTAAAATAAGTGTATGCTTATGAAAACAGATGAACTAGGTATTCCACGATTCTCTAATCGCGATCTTGTCGATATGATCTATAGTGGTCATGCGGATAAGGTGCATGTAGTGTTGTGCGATGCTACAGACGATGTAGACAAGTTCAATGCCGCTATGGAAGAACAGGGTCTAGACAAACTACAAAAGTATATTCCTCTAGATGTAGATCAAAAGACTTTTGACGGTGTGTGTCAAAGTGAATGGTTTATGCCCGATGAGTATAAGCAATTGACTATACAAAACTATGTTCTAAACAAATGTAAAACTGATAAAGAACTTGAAAGAGTATCAGAAGAATTAAAAGCATTTAGAGAACGAGATATGTTTAACTTATTACGCTATATGGTGTATCTAGTAGACTTTATGCGTGAGAATAACATTGTATGGGGTGTAGGTAGAGGTAGTAGTGTAGCAAGTTATGTGCTGTATTTGATAGGTGTACATCGTATTGATTCAATCCAGTATGGCCTGGATTGGCGAGAGTTCCTGAGATAAGTAAGTATATAATGATAGGAGATTAGCAATGGCTATGAAACAAACTGGACGTAAACAGTACAAATCAATGCAAGGTAAAGTAGTTGATATGGATTTGTTGCGTCAACGTAACGAACTAACACCAGCAGTAGGCAATGCTCGTGTAAATGCACGTGGCGATGAGCTAGGACCGGGTGGGAAAATTATTAAAAAACGTGAAGACGTGATGAAAGATTATTACACAGAAAGTCCGCAAGCAGTTGTAGACGAAGCGCCTGTAAGACAACCTGCAGAAAAAACTACTGCTCCGACTGCTTCTACAACAACACGTAAAGCTGGTCAAACTAAAGCACAGGCAAAAGTAGAAGAAGAGTGGACTGAGGACGAAGACGGAAACTTTGTGAAAAAAGGTGAATAATGGTTGATGTAAGTGAAATTGCAAAAGGTAAAAAATCTTTACAAGCAAAGCCAATTAGTGGTTCAATTGATCCGTTGTATGATCGTGTGTTAGTAAAAAATATGCACTTCGGTGATACAACAACAAACGGTGGCATTATTGTCTTGTCAGACGACGGCAAGGACAGAGGTATTAAGCCACGCTGGTGTCAAGTTGTGCGAAAAGGCAAAGACAACAAAGATCCTTACAACACAGATGATTGGATTCTTGTAGAGCATGGACGTTGGACACGAGGGTTTGATGTAGATTTTGGCGATGGCGAATCTACGGCATGTCGTATTGTCGAAGGCGAAAGTGTTATGATGTGGACTGACGAAAAGCCAAAAGATATACTGTTCGGCGATAAGACTGGTGCTGATACTAGTGACTCTCACCGTCCAGAAGATTTTATGTAAAAGGTAAAAAATGACAAATCCATTTAAAGATATTGACACGTTTCAAACAGCGTGTGACCAAGAACCATCCTTTGAAAATTTTAAAATGTATATCAGTCTGATTGACGAAGAATGGAACGAACTACATGATGCACTAGAAGCAGATGACAAGGTAGAACAACTGGACGCACTAGTGGACATCTTAGTTGTTACTATGGGTGCTATTAGAGCAGCAGGCTGGGATGGTGAAGCGGCTTGGAAGGAAGTAATGGACACAAACTTTGCTAAGATTGATCCAGACACTGGCAAAGTGCGCAAGCGTGATGACGGCAAAGTTCTAAAGCCAGAAGGATGGAAAGCACCAGAACTAGCACAATTTGTAGGAGAGTAAAAATGAACACAATGACACAAGAACGTACACAGTACGATGAATATCTTCGTCAGTTTATGCTGGCATTATACAACTACACTGCACTAGGTCTAGGCATTACAGGTGTAGTTGCATACCTTACATATGTCAGCGGGTTGATGTTTGCTATGGGTTCTCTTATGTGGGTTGCTGTATTTGCTCCACTGGGCATGATCCTTTATTGGAGTTTTGCAGGACGCAACTGGGGCTTTGAAGCAACACGAACGTTCTACTTAATCTTTACTGCCGTAATGGGCATAAGCATGAGTACAATCTTTGCTGTATATACTGCAACAAGTATTGCACAAGTGTTCTTTATCACAGCCGCTACATTTGCAAGTGCAAGTTTATACGGTTATACAACTAAGAAAGATCTCAGCGGTTGGGGTAGTTTTTTGCTTGTAGGATTGATTGGTATTATTATTGCAAGCATTGTAAATATCTTTTTACAAAGTAGTGCTATGATGTTTACTATTAGTATCTTAGGTGTTCTTATCTTTACAGGTTTAACAGCATACGATACACAAAATGCAAAAACTACATTCCTAAGCGGACGTCTAGGCACAGAAGAACTTGCCAAGTTTGCTATTACTACAGCACTGAGCTTATATTTAAACTTTATCAATATGTTCCAAATGTTGCTAAGTTTATTAGGTAACCGCGAATAATTAAAAAAACACTTGACTCCTAACAGTTTATACGCTATAATATATATAAATTGTTAGGAGATCTCTTATGTTACTACCTACTCCGCAAAGCAGCGGCCTTGGTACAACAGGTGCAACAGGTATTGCACTAATGATATTACACATCACAGGATACTTAACAGGATGGGCTTGGCCTATTCTTTATGTACTCTTGATTATCTCAGGCATCGGACAAGAAAATAGAAAGAGGCAAAAATAATGGCAACACATGCAATGATCGACTTAGAAACACTCGACACTCGTCCACAGTGTACAGTGCTTAGTTTAGGTGCAGTAAAATTTGATCCGTTTTCAGACGCAGAACCGCACAGTGAATTGTATCTTAAAATTGACATTGACGATCAAAATCGACTAGGACGTACTACAAGCGACGATACGATTGCTTGGTGGGCAAAACAAGATCCTAAAGTAATGGACGAAGCGTTTGATCAAAACGGTGCTGTAAGTGTAGAAGAAGCACTTAAACAACTTACTAAATGGATTTGGGGTTGTGATAAAATTTGGGGGCATGGATACGGCTTTGACCTTACTATCATCGAAGATATGTATCGTAGTATAGGACGTTCTATTCCTTATAACTTTTGGCAAGTAATGGATAGTCGCACATTGTTTAGTGTATTAAAAGATGGTGATCCTCGCAAACAGATGCAAACTGATCTTCACAACGCACTAGCAGATGCATATTATCAAGCAAAATCAGTACAAGTAGCATATAAAGAATTGGGTGTTACACGATAATGCCTATGAACAAACTACAAGAACTTATGGTAATTACTATGGAGGAGTGTGGTGAGCTTACACAACGATGCAGTAAGATCGTTCGCAAGTTTGACACACTAGATGAAATTACAGAAGACCAACGTGTAAAACTATTAGAAGAAGCAGGTGATGTACAATGTATGCTCAATCTAATGATTACATGTGGATTATTGACAAAACAAGAAATAGATGCTAGAATAGCTACTAAGCATGAGAAATTAGAGAAGTGGAGCAAATTAGTATGATAGATCGTCAGTCTAAGGAAAGCGGAATAACCCAAGAACAATTACAAGAGTACTTAGACCAAGGCGGTACTATTACTAAGTGTCCTCCCGGAGCACGTACTGAAAATATCGAAGTTAAAGGCGGCTTCTACGGTAAAAAGAAAAAGAAGGCAGACGAATGAAAGAGTTATGGGTAGAAAAGTATCGTCCTAAAACAGTAGGCGGTTATGTGTTTCGAGACGAAGCACAACGAGCACAGGTAAACACTTGGATCAAAGACAAAACTATTCCGCATTTGCTGTTCTCGGGTAATGCTGGTATTGGTAAAACAACACTTGCTAAATTGTTGTTTAATGAACTTGATATTAATGATCTTGACATTCTAGAGATTAACGCTAGTCGCACAAACTCGGTAGATGACGTTCGTGATAAAATTGTAAACTTCGTACAAATGATTCCATTTGGAGACTTTAAGGTTGTACTACTTGATGAGGCAGATTACTTATCCCCAAACGCACAGGCAGCACTACGTGGAGTTATGGAGGAGTATCATACTACAGCACGTTTTATTCTAACGTGTAACTATCCCAACAGAATTATTCCTGCACTACATAGTCGTTGTCAGGGCTTTCATATTGCTAAGATTGACCAAACAGAATTTACTGCTAGAGTCGCTGAAATTCTCATCACTGAAGGTATTACTCCGGATTTGGATACTCTCGACACTTATGTCAAAGCGACATATCCAGACTTGCGCAAGTGCATCAATACAGTACAGATGAATTCACAGGATGGCGTATTGCTTGCTCCGCACGAAGGCGACACAGGAGAGCAAGACTGGAAGATCGAAATGGTTGAATTGTTTAAGGCAGGCAAGATTCAAGAAGCACGTAAGCTATTGTGCGGTGCAGTACGTCCAGAAGAAATGGAAGAAATCTATCGCTGGCTGTATGACAATATTACGTTGTTCGGAAATGAAGAACAACAGGATACAGCAGTGCTAACTATTAAGCAAGGGCTAGTAGATCACACACTTGTTGCTGATCCAGAAATTAATTTAGCCGCAACATTAATTCGACTTGCGAGGATTTAAATGATTTTTAAAAGACTATTCGGGTTTATTCCATTATTCAAAACTGATATGAGTAAACATCGACAATATACTACTATGTACGAGGACCTTTGCCAATGACATATCTAGTAACTGATAATTGTGTAATGTGCAAGCATACAGACTGTGTTGAAGTATGTCCTGTAGATTGTTTTTACGAAGGTGAGAACTTTCTTGTTATCAATCCAGACGAATGTATTGACTGCGGTGTATGTGAACCCGAATGTCCTGTAGATGCTATTGTGCCTGAAAATGCAATTGATGACGCAGACAAATGGGAACTTATTAATATGAAATATGCTAATGAGTGGCCTGTTATTACAAAGAAAAAAGATGCAATGCCCGAAGCAGAAAAATATGACGGTGTACCTAACAAGTTTGAGCAGTACTTTTCAGAGGCGCCGGGCGAAGGTGATTAATGGGACAGGTTTATGGATTATTCCAAGTACCAGTAATTAAACAGCGTGTACACAATCACGACGAAATTAAAAAATACCTCATGGAAGAGGTATACCCTGGAGACGATGTAGCAACTCCTAATCTAATCGGCACTGAAGTTTATACAGACTATCAAGATAAAACAAATGCTTTAAGTCAAGAACGTATCAATCATTTATACGAACCTAACATTAGAGAACTGATGACAGACATGGAATTTCCTGATACTGCTCATTGGCATGTTAATGTTGATAGTTGGTATAACTTTAGTCGTAAAGGAGGATATCAACACATGCATGATCATGTGGGAGGCCCTTTACAGATTATGTGGAGCGGCATTCACTATGCTGTACTAGATCCAGAACATCAAACAACTAACTTTACACACCCGCAAGCATCGATGCTACGCAGTTTGTGGCCTACTATGAATAAAGCAGATTTGCCGCCTTACTGTGACGACTTAGATGTTGCACTAAAAGCAGACGAAGGCGAAATGATATGGTTCCCACCGTATCTGAATCACTATGTGCAAAAGCAAAAAAGTGATAAATTAAGATGTACAGTGGCAATTAATTTGACCATATTTGATCACCCAATACTAGGAAAATAAAATGAAATTAAAAGCAAAGCATATCTTACTAAGCTATGACGAAGCAGAAATGAGTACTCACACCCGTCCTCTAGGTGTGGCATTTCAAGATGCTGAAGCACTAATTAAACAATTAGAACGAGGCGACATTGACTGGGATAAGGCAGCATATGAAAACAGTGCATGTCCTAGTGGAAAATCTAGTCTAGGAGATCTAGGCGAGTTTGATGAATTAGATATGGTTGCGGAATTTAGTCAAGCAGTAAAAGCACTACACGTTGGGCAAATTGGTCCACCTGTAGTAACACCATTCGGTGTACATATTATTTTAAGGACTGGTTAATGTTTAAAGAAGTTAATGATATTGTAATTGTAGGCGGCGGAACAAGTGCATGGTTTAGTGCAGCGTTTCTTGCTAGAAACTTAGATGTTAAAGTAACACTAATCGATAAAGAAGTTGGAGCGTCTGTAGGCGTCGGCGAAGGAACACTATTACATTTTGATAAGTTTCTCAAAAGATGCGGATATAATACAGACGAATGGTTTGACGAAATCGACAGTACGTTTAAGTCAGGTATTCTTTTTCCTAACTGGGGCAAAAAAGATAATATGGTTTGGCATCCGTTCCTCTTAAACAAAGAATATCGAGATCTAGACAGTTCAGTATACGAAGCATGGACACATCATCAAGATCGTGATTTTCAAAGCCTCGGTGCGTTTTGGGATTTAAGTTTAGAAAATAATGTTGATACAGAAAATTTAAACTTTTATGCTAGTCATGTTGATGCTAGTAAACTTGTTCAATGGTTACAGAAGCGTTTAGAAGAACATATTACTATTATTAAAAGCGAAGTTGTTGAGGTTATTCGTTCTGACGACGACAATATACTTTCTGTAGAATTAAAAAATGGACAAGTAATATCAGGTGACTTGTTTATTGATTGTACTGGATTTAAACAGTTGCTACAAAGTAATCCAGATCGTGTAGATTTAACAGGTAGATTGTTTTGCGATACAGCAGTAGCAGGACATGTTCCGTATAACGACAGCGAAGCAGAACGTCAGCCGTATGTTGTTAGTGAAGCAGTGGATCACGGATGGGTTTGGAATATTCCTGTACAAACACGAATTGGCAGCGGACTTGTTTTTAATCGCAGTATTACAGATCCTGAAGATGCTAAAAAGTATTTTTGTGAATATTGGGATAATCGAATTACTCCTGATAATTTAAAAGTCATTGATTGGACTCCATACTACAATCGTAATCAATGGAGCGGCAATGTTTGTGCTATTGGACTAAGTGCTGGATTTATTGAGCCATTAGAAAGTACAGGCCTTGCTACTATTACAACTGGAATTTATTTATTAGCAATGCGTATCCGTCAAAAATACTTTACAGATGCTGATATTAACATGTACAATGCTATTATGTCAGCTGTATACGAAGACACTATTGACTTTATTAATATGCATTATGCTTACAGTGATTTTGATACACCGTTTTGGAACTGGGTAAGAGAAACTCATGTAATGAGCAAAACACACAAATGGTACAAAGAATTAATTAAAAATGGAGAGCGGTTGCCTAACGAAGGTAAAGGACATTTCTTTGGTGGTGCAAATTGGTTGTGCTGGTTATTACAAATAGAATCAGAAATTAGTGCAACTAAAAGTATCTCAAGTGAAACTGCCAAACAGATTTTAGACAACTGGCAACTACATATAAACACTGCCGCTGAAAAAAATGCAACGGTGTCTCATACTGAAGCTATTCAAAATTATGCACGTTATTTAAATATGAGTATGGACCCAAGCGAACTGGAATTAGACTAGATGATTAAAGCAATTTTAGCATGTGACGAAAATGGCGGAGTAGGCAATAAAGGCACACTGCCGTGGCCGCACGTCAAGCGAGATTTTCAGTGGTTTAAAGAAAACACTCTAGGACACGTAGTAGTAATGGGCAGTGCAACATATCTTGACCCGGATATGCCTAAGCCGATGCCTAAACGCAAGAACGTTGTTGTGACCAGCAAGCCTGAAAACTGTCCACTAGCAGATGATTTTATCAACGGTGATGTAGTTGAAGGTATACGCAGTGTCGAACAAAAGTATAGCAGCTTGATCACTTGGATCATCGGAGGTCCCAAGATTATTGAACAGACACTAGATATTATCGACGAGTTTTATATCAGTCGTATTCCTGGTGAGTTTGAGTGCGATGCATACTTACCACTAGAAGCTATTGAGGAGAAGTTCTTTTTAACACACGAAGAAGAGCATCCTGAAGTAACATTTCAAATTTGGAAGAAATAATGAAACAGTATCTTAATGCCTTACAATACATTTTAGATAACGGAGAAGATGTAAGCGACCGTACTGGCGTAGGTACACGTACAGTGTTTGGTTATCAAATGCGGTTTAATCTACAGAAAGAGTTTCCTGCTGTTACTACAAAGAAACTTGCTTGGCGTAGTGTAGTAGGTGAACTACTATGGTTTCTTGAAGGAAGCACTGACGAGCGTAGACTTGCTGAACTTACATTTGAAAAGCCACGTGAAGAGATTACAGACAAGAAAACTATCTGGACAGCTAACGCTGATGCTCAAGGTGTTGCACTAGGATATCGCAATGATGACTTATACAAAGAACTAGGCCCTGTATACGGCAGTCAATGGCGCGACTTTAATAGAGAAGGATTTGATCAACTCCGTGTGATTATTCATCAACTTAAAAATGATCCTGACAGTCGTCGCATTATTCTATCAGCATGGAACCCGAATGAACTTGAAATGATGGCTCTGCCGCCTTGTCATACAATGGCACAGTTTAAAGTTATCAACGGAAAACTAAGTTGTCAACTGTATCAGCGTAGTGCAGATATGTTCTTAGGTGTTCCGTTTAACATTGCAAGCTATGCATTACTTACGCACATGTTGGCACAAATCTGCGGATTAAAGTTAGGCGAGTTTATTTGGACCGGCGGCGATTGCCACATCTATCAAAATCACTTTGAACAAGTTAAAGAGCAACTTACTCGACAACCGCGTAAAGGCCCTACATTGTTAATGCCCAAGTTTGCTACCCTCGACGATTTACTGGCTACTAAGACCAGCGCATATACGCTCTTAGACTATGATCCTATGCTTAGTATTAAAGCGCCGATGGCCGTATGATGGGACATGGTTACTACGGTAGCAAACTTCCTGATCAACACAAGTATGAACGTAAGTTTGCATGGTTGCCTGTAGTAACTGGTAGCAAGAAACGTGTGTGGTTAACACACTATTACATTAGGTACACGTTTTACGACAACAATGGTAAACCTCCTATCCACGGGCTTACTTGGCAGTACATATACACAAAGAACGAATTTCTAATAGAGATATTAAAATGAAACAAAAGTTTATCGATGCATATATGGAGGTAGCCAAAACTTTTGCTAACCTCAGTACAGCGACTCGTCTACAAGTAGGGGCGATTGTTGTCAAGGATGATCGCATTATCAGTATTGGATATAATGGTATGCCTAGTGGGTGGGATAACTGTTGCGAAGATGTAGTTGAAACTATGGAAGACAATCCTTGGCACGATTATAAAATGCTAAAGGAAAACGGGTGGGATTATAAAAATAATCAGTACGTAAAACTAAAATCAAAGCCAGAAGTACTACACGCCGAGTCTAACGCAATCGCTAAACTAGCAAAGTCTCCTGAGAGTGGAGATGGTGCAAGTATTTTTATTACACACAGCCCTTGCATTGACTGTGCTAAACTAATCTATCAAAGCGGAATAACCACTGTGTACTACGATGAAAGCTATCGTAGCACACAGGGCATTGACTTTTTAAATAAGTCTGGTATTAACGTAGTTAAAGTCTAGTTATTCATCTCCATATACTTGAAGTACTTCTTTAACTGCATTGTGTCGCTCAATATCTCCTTGTCCGAAGTTGACTATGTCAATGTGTGAAGCATTGCTATCTTCTAGCAATCTAACAAAATCAATAAGACCATTGTTTTTAAGCCTATCGGCTTGTGCTAGGTCACCCGTTACACACATCTTAGACTCTTCGCCTAAACGTGTTAATAACATTTTCATTTGGTTTGGTGTTGCGTTTTGCATTTCGTCTGCAATAATAAACGAACGCTTAAAAGTACGACCACGCATATATGCTAATGGAGCAATTTCAATAATACCTTCTTCTATCATCCCTTCGATTTCTCTAGCGTTGAAGTACTCTCTTAGTACATCAAAGATTGGTCGTGTCCATGGAGCCATTTTTTGCTCTAGTGTACCTGGTAAAAATCCTAGATCTTCATCAGCTGACACTGCTGGACGAGTAACAACAATTTTGTCCACGTCGCCTTCTTTAAAAGCTTTAACAGCAGCCATAACAGCAATCAAAGTTTTACCCGTACCCGCAGGACCAATACCGAATACGATATCTTTTTTGCGATCTAATAATTTTAAGGTATAACTTTCTTGATTTCTGTTTCTTGGAACTATTTTAACTTCGTTCTTTTTTTGCGCTGTGTAGTTGTCCATTTGTACAACATTGTTGTAGTTGTTTTGATTTTTGTTGCTCTTGCGAGCTCGCTTTGCACCCATTCAGTTCTCCTTTTATGGATATAGCTATGGTAGAACGACATGTCCTACAAAACTATTTATAAGCACAGTCAAACAATTAAGTGCAAAGATATAAAATGAGCTAAATACTAATAGTAAAAAAGGTGCCTATAATAATGAAAGACATTTTAGACGTAATTGAAAATCTTCAAAACATTTATGAAAGCGATACTGCTTTCCAGGTCCTCAAAGACTTTGAAAGAGTGCTTGACGATTTGGATCTATACGTGTATGCTAACTGGGACGAAGGCGAACTAGTTGCCGGTCCTGACATCGATCGCCACTGGGTAACAGCATCGTTTATGTGGCCCGAAGACAAAATGCCAGATCCAATGGGTGGCAAGAGGTTATTAGATTACGACTGTAAAGTGCGTTATGGTAAAGACCATATTCTAGAGCCTAGAAAAATTGAAGCACCGGGCGATTACAGACCAGGCACTAAAAAGGGTAAACTAGATCGCAAACCAATTTGGGTTGTAGAAATTATGATGCCTAAAAAATTAATTGCTGACATTTATGGTGGTTATGCAGAACAACTTACAACACAAACTGACGCTGCTACACAAGAGCCTGTAACTCCAGAAGTACAGCCTGCAGAAGTTGCTGCTGATCAAGCAGTTGAAGGAGGCGTATAATATGGCGCTTAACGCAGGAGATCTAAGACATCTTGTTTATGAAGTTTTTGAAGTAGACAGCTTTAAAAGCAAAATGGGCGAGGACAAAGATATTGTAGTTCTTAGTTTTAGTGTTAAAGAAAATAATGCTGCAAAAGATCTAGTAAGTTTTTTAGAAAAAGGCTATCCATTTGTATTAGACGCTGATGCTACAGCTGGCGAACAAAGCGACGGCACTTACAAAGTATTTGTAGAGCTAGAAAGAACCAAAGAAGTTCCAATGCAAATTGTCGAGCTTGCAGATGGCGTACAGAAACTAGCAGACTTAGAAAAACTAAGGTTTAGATATTATAAAAACTTCAAAGGAATGGACGCAACTGCTGAAAACTTAGAAGAAACTATTCCAGTTGATGCTGAAGCATATTCACAAATTGTATCAGAGTCAAACATTGAAAACTACAAAAATTTCTTTAATAGAAGTTATGTAGAAAGCGTTGATATGTTAGATGATGTATTAACAATCAAAAAGAAATATGCACAGCCATTAAGATTCCAAATGAAAGATTTTGGAGATAGAGATACGGTTTATAGTAATATTACTGAATCTCTAAATTTTAATGATTTTGCAGAAGTAATATTTTTAAGTAAATATGTTGGAGACTATAATATTTCCAAATACGGGCAAGACTTTATCTTTGAAAATGAAGATAAGGCATTAGTAATTAAAAAAATATAAGGAGAATCTGTTATGCAGTACAAATACGATGCAGAAGAATGTGATCACGCAAATGTCGGAACTAAAAAAGTTTTTAACAGTACTGTAGGTGTTAAAGAAACAAAACACTGCAAAGACTGCGGAACTGTGTTTTTCGACGGCAAAGCACCTTCAGACTCAGACTCAGAGGAATGACCTATTGCAATAATTGTGGCAGAGAATCGCACTGCGGTGTTGATGCCACAATGAAAGTAAATGCTAGCGAATTAGGTATAAATGAAGTTGTAGTCTGCAAAAATTGCAGATGCGAAAAATGCATAAAACAAAAGGATACAAAAAATGAGCTTTGAGTTCGACTTTACAAAAGAACATCTCGCCGAGATTATTAGTGCCGATGCAGACGATTGGTATGATGCACTATGCGAACTACTACCAAAATACGGTATTACTACAGAACGTAGAGTAGCACACTTCCTAAGCCAGTGCGCTCACGAATCAGGCGGCTTTAAAAAGCTAGAAGAAAATCTAAACTATAGTGCAAAAGCACTTCGTGCAGTGTTTGGACGTTACTTTGGTCCAGCACCAAAGCGTGATGCAGACGAGTATCATCGCAAGCCAGAAATGATTGCAAACTATGTATACATGGACGAGTTCCGTAAATACAAAATGGGCAACGTAGAAGAAGGCGATGGTTGGAGATTCCGTGGTCGTGGGTTGAAGCAACTTACTGGACGTCACAACTATACTGCATTTGGTAAGAGTGTAGGCATGACAGCAGAAGAAGCAGCAGAATATGTTGCAACACCAGCAGGTGCTATTGAGTCAGCTTGCTGGTTCTGGGACACAAACAATCTAAACAGCATTGCAGACACAGACAATGTTGTAAAAATGACTAAAAAGATCAACGGTGGTAACATTGGACTAGAAGATCGTCAGAAGCGTTACAAGCATGCTATGCAAGTGCTAGGCATGAGTGCAGAAGACTTAGGCGAAGACGATGACAGTGTAGAAGATATCATCGATGACATTGGTGTACTACGCAAAGGTTCACGTGGCGACGGTGTAAAGATCATGCAAGAAGCACTAGGTATTGGTGCAGACGGCGTCTTTGGACCTGGCACAGAACGTGCGTTAAAGGAATGGCAGGCAGCAAACGGTCTCACAGCAGACGGTATTGCAGGTCCAGCTACATTTGCGAAACTATTGGAAGACTAAGATGGGAATGAAGCTAGCGGCAGTAATGGGATTTATGATGCTAGCACTCTGCGGTGCTGGATATATGTATTATCAAGATACACAAGAACGTATCGCTATCCTAACGGAAAACAACGCAAAGTTAGAAACAGCAGTAGCTATAAGTGAAGAGGCTGTTTCGACTTTGCAAGCCGATTTCGCAAAGGCAAATGCAGAGTTGAGTCGTGTTAACACAGAGTTTGCTGCTATACGTGCGCAAAATAATGTACTAGCAGATAAACTTGCAAAACACGACTTGGCTGTGCTAGGCGCAGGGAAACCTGGACTAGTAGAAAGACTAGTAAACAGAGGCACAATCAACGCAGGCAGATGTTTTGAACTATTAGCAGGTGCAGAACTAACAGACAACGAAAAGGAGGCAACAAGCGGTGAAGCATTTAATAAAGAATGTCCTTGGCTTTGGCCTGGTCCTAGCACTCCTTAGTGGCTGTTCTAGCATGCCTCAGAAGATTGAGGTCAGTGCTAAACCTGTAGACAAACCCGAACTTGTACTTCCGGATGCAGATGGCATTCGCATGAAGAATGTAGAATGGGTACTGATCACTCCTGAAAACTTTGAAGAGAAAGTAGCTGAAATTGAAGCTACTGGACGTCCAGTTGTGTTCTTTGCACTCACTGACGAAGGCTACGAAAACATCAGTATGAACTTCTCTAGCATTAGAGCATACATACAGCAACAGCAAGCAATCATTGCTGCATACGAAAACTACTATAAAAACGCAAACGAAGCACTTGATGCTGCTAACAGTAATATTGAAGGTGCGGCTGCGGAAGTAGAAGCACAGCAATCCCAAGAACAAGAGTCTACACTAGATAAATTAAATCCATTTAAATAAATACATATAGTAACGAGAGGGAGTTATTATGTGGGAAATGATACAACAGATGGCGGGCGATCGTCTGTGGATTTATACTAGTATTGCAGGTTCACTATTTGGTGCAGCATTTTTGTTCTGGTTCAAAGACACAAGAATGGCAACGTGGGGCGTAACTAAGTTTGACAGTACACTAGAATACCTTGCAATACGTTGGGGATGGACATGGCTACAGAACGACCCAAACGCATGGCGTGTAAAATATCCTAAAATAACTTCAAAGATTGATGAGCTAGAAGCTCGCATTGCTAAACTAGAGGGGAAAGACTAATGGCAGATAAGAAAACTATCGACGCAGATGCAGTCGAGGGCATGGACGCAAACGGTGACGGACACATTTCAAAAGAAGAAATGGCGATGCACTTAGAATTCAAAAGAAAAGCACTAGAGGATCAAGATGCACAGCGTGATGCAATGCGCAACATGACTTGGTTTGCACTATTTGGTATGCTACTATATCCATTCACAATCGTGCTAACCAGCTTCTTGGGCTTAGACACAGCGGCAGGTATTGTAGGCGATATTGCTCCTACATACTTTGTTGCTATTTCAGCATTGGTTGCAGCATTCTTTGGTGCTGATGCTATTCGCAAAAACAAAGAGTAATCAGTACTAACTTTATACAATAGTCCATGCGGTAAATAACTGTATGGACTATTATTCTACTCTAGGTGTATCTAGAAACGCTTCTCAAGATGATATAAAAAAAGCGTATCGTAAACTTGCGATGGCAAACCATCCCGATCGTGGAGGTGATGGTACTAAGTTTGCACAGGTTAACGAAGCATACGAAGTATTAAGTGATGCTAACAAGCGTCAGCAGTACGATAACCCACAACCACATTTTAATAGTCGTAATTTTGAAGATATATTTGCCCAAGGATTTGGTCCGAGACGTAGACAAAATCCTCCATTTACTATACAAGCAGACATTAACATAAAAGACGTTTACTTTGGTAAGGATCTTATTGCTAACTATAGACTGCCTACTGGGCGTGTTGAAACTGTAAGTATTACTGTTCCGCCCGGAGTAAAAACAGGCGATACTATGCGTTATCCTGGTATGGGCAATGATATGATACCCGGTGCTCCAAGAGGAGATTTGCTTGTAAAAATTCGTGTTCTTGCTGATAAAGAATATAGCATTAGTGGATTAGATCTAACAACAACTAAAAAATTAAATGTATTTGATCTAGTCACAGGAACACAAGTCGAAATTGAAACACCAGACGGATCTCGTTTCAGTTTAAAAATACCACAAAGAACACAACCAGATACAACTTTTAGTATTCCTGGAAAAGGACTGCCGTGCGGAAGAACAGGTCGACAGGGAAAGATACTTGTAAAAATAAGAGCACAAATTCCTAAGAATATTAATCAAGATCTTTTGGACGCAATTGACAAATATAAATGAATAAGGCGTTGACTTTAGTACTAAGTAGTTGTATACTATATAAGAAATCAATAAAGAGGAACTTTAAATGGTAGAACCATCAGAGAATTTACAAAATGTTTTTGAAAAAGCAATTCAAGATGCTAAAAAACTAAGCCACGAATATGTGACCTTAGAGCATCTATTGTTTGCTATGCTATGTCATGATGAGTTTGTAGAAGTTCTAAAAACTTATGGTGCAGACTACGAGCTAGTCAAGAAAAACTTAGAGCACTATCTTAAAACTAAACTTGATGATATTAAAACAGAACAAACAAAATACAAGCCTAAGAAAACACAGGCTGTAGAACGTGTTCTCAATCGTGCCTTTACACAAACGTTGTTTGCAGGACGTACACATATTGAGATGACTGACGTTTTCTTAAGCATGTTAAGTGAAAAGAAGAGCTGGGCATACTACGAAATTAATCGCACAGGTATCACAAAGGAAAAGTTCTCTAGCTTTATTCAAACAGAAACAGAAGAAAGTCTAGACGATCCAGAATTAAACACAGCAGCACAAAAAGCATTGCGGGCATTTACTACTGACTTAAATGCAGAAGCCAATTCAGGTAAGATTGATCCTGTAATTGGTCGTGAAGACGAAATTGAGACTATTGCACTTAGCTTAGGTCGTCGTAGCAAAAACAATGCTCTACTAGTAGGTGATCCAGGTGTTGGTAAGACTGCTATTGCAGAAGGTCTTGCTTACAAGATTGTAAACAAACAAGTTCCTACTTTCCTACAAGAGTATAAAGTATACAATCTAGACATCGGCGGCATGCTTGCTGGTAGTAAATATCGCGGCGACTTTGAAGAACGCTTTAAACTAGTACTTGCGGCTGTTAAAAAGCAAGGCAAGTGTATTGTGTTTATTGACGAAGCACACATGATCAACGGCGCAGGTGCAGGCAGTGGCGGAAGTGCTAATGATCTTGCTAACTTGCTCAAGCCAGCACTAGGCAAAGGCGACATTAAAGTTGTTGCAAGTACTACGTGGGATGAGTACCGCAAGTACTTTGAAAAAGATCGTGCTCTTATGCGTCGATTCCAGCGTATTAGTGTAGACGAGCCTAGCAAAGAAGTTGCTCGAGATATTCTTGCAGGACTTAAAAAGTATTACGAAGACTATCACAGTACTACTATTACCGAAGCAGCTATTGACGAAGCAATTAAATTGAGCGTCAAGTATATGACAGATCGTAAATTGCCTGACAAAGCAATTGACTTAATCGACCTTGCATGTAGCCGCTTTAAGATTCAAGATGCAGAAGAACGCATTGTAGAAGCAGAGCAGATCCAGTTCGAACTTGCTAAAGTTGTTAATCTTCCTCCTGAGAATATTCAGCAAAAAGAAAGCAACAATCTAATGGATCTTAACAAGAATCTTAAAGCAGAAGTATACGGACAGGATACGGCTGTTGATACTATTGTTGACAAGATTCTTGTTGCACAAGCAGGACTTAAAACAGAAACTAAGCCCGTTGGTAGCTTTGTGTTTATGGGTCCAACTGGTGTTGGTAAGACAGAACTTGCAAAACAACTGTCAAGCAACTTAGGTGTTAAATTGATTCGCTTTGATATGAGTGAATATCAAGAAAAACATAGTGTTGCTAAGTTGATCGGTTCACCTCCAGGCTATGTAGGACACGATGACGGTAGTGGTCAGTTGATCAATCGCTTACAAGAGAATCCTAACTGTGTACTATTGCTTGATGAGATTGAAAAAGCGCATCCGGATGTTGCACAGATTTTGTTGCAGGTGATGGACAATGGTAAGATTACTGGCTCAGACGGTAAAGAAGCAGATGCTCGCAACTGTATTCTTATCCTTACTACCAACTTAGGTGCAGAACAAGCAGAGAAGAACACTATTGGATTTGCATCAGAAGATAATAATGACTATGAAGACACTGAATTTAAAAAGTTCTTTAGACCAGAGTTCCGTAATCGTCTTGACGGTGTAGTTACATTTGGCAAACTAGACAAGAACACAATGATTAAAATTATTGGTAAGTTTTTGTTAGAGCTAAAAACTATGCTTACAGACAAAAATGTTACTGTTGAAGTAACTGACGATGCTATTGACTACTTGGTTAATAAAGGATTTGATCCTAAGATGGGTGCTCGTCCACTACAGCGTGTAATTGACAATGATGTTAAACTTCCGTTGTCTAAAGAACTTTTGTTTGGCGGGCTTAAAAATGGTGGACACTTGGTTATTGACGCAGATGATGCGATTCAGTTAGAGGTCAAGGAGTCCTATGAAGTATCGCCTGGTTGAGACTAATAAACTTTACTACAACAAATATACTTGCAAGATCGTAATTCATAATTCACTTGCAAGTATATTCCGTAGCAAAAATTATTCGTATGTAAAGAAGATACTTGACATGTTACAGCAAAACGCAGAGGCAAGATTGCCTTTGCGTCATCCTGTTAGAGTCTATTCGCCATCTATATCTTTTGAAGATTTCCAAGATGCATGCGTATTATATGAACATATTAAAAGAGTTACACACGATTACTTAATACGTGTTGACGGATTTGATATGACTATCTATGCAAACGACGAAACTTGGCTAGAACCATTGTTAAATTCTGTTTTTGTTACAGAATTTCACAAACCTAGAGACGAAGAACACAAAGAGTTCTTATTAAATAATGCAAATGTAGTAATACACAATAAACCAGTACCATACGAATATCAAGTATATCTCCCAGATACTGCTTCTTCAGGATTTTACAATTTTATAAAAGCAAATAAAAGCAAAATTAAAATTGGGGAAGCTTGTTTAGACAGTATCAAACATGAACAATATTTAGGAGGATTTTACTTTTGGGTAAGAGATGTTAGAATACTACAACTTGCAGGAATAGCATGCGGCAATAGATTTAAGAGAGTTGTTAGGCATGTGTATGATCCTAAAAAATGATAAATATTACTACAGCAAACACAGGAACGAGCATGAAACATTATATTAACATTGTATGGCAAGGCAAAGAAGAAGTAGATGAAATTGTAGCCGAAACAGTTATGTCAGGTTCTGATGTTGCATTGCTTGAATCAGAAACAAATATCGAAATCTACGAAACTGAAACCGAAACTGTTCTTGCTGTAGAAACTCACAAAGCCTTAAATGAAGAAGAAGCAGACCAAGTAGCTGAACGTGTTGCAAATAAACTATTTGATCTAGGCTACGATGACTTCGACATCGAAATCAGTGTATAAGCAAAAGTGATAAATACTCTATATAAAGGGTAACATCGCTATGGCAAAATCTTTTAAACAATACTTAAACGAAGCAGAAGAAAATGCTCGCTGGGTTGAAGAAACCTATGACGGCGACGACTTCTATCATGCATACGGAGATCTTTGGTTTAACGAAGATGACGTAATTGACGAAGCAGAATATCAAGGACGTAAAGTTAAACTAGGCAAGCCGATGCGTGGCGATGTTAAGAAGTTTAAAGTATATGTAAAGAACCCAAAGGGTAACATAGTTAAAGTTAACTTTGGTGACCCTGATATGAAAATTAAAAAGAGTAATCCTGCGAGACGCAAAAGTTTTCGTGCAAGACACAACTGCGATAATCCAGGACCTCGTCACAAGGCAAGATATTGGAGTTGTCGTAAATGGTAAAATTAGTAGAATTTAATGACGTAAGTCTAAACAGAAATGATGATCTACCCTTTGATGTAGTAGACGATTTGCACTTCCATATGCGCAACGACAAAATGTTTTATCGCAAGAACTTTTTACCTACAATTGTTAAGATTGCAGGCGATGTAAAAGAAGAAAAAGGTCTTGAAAAACTACTTGATCCTATGCTACAAGATGCTGTAAACGATTATTGTGGCAAATACAATATTCCAAAAGATAAAAAGAAACTGTTTAACCAAGAAATTATGGCACAAGTTAAAGAACGTATTATGGGCGAAGATGTTCCAGCAGTACAAAAAGGTGACGAGTAATGCGTTTTCAAGAGTTCCGCACAGTATTAACAGAAGCAGCTAAAGTTGGTCGTGAATACAACCACTTAGAAGATTTAGTTTTTATTGAAGGGAGTAAAGGTGCTGAAAAAGCTGCTGCTACTCTTGAAAAATTAGGTTCAGACAGCTCAGACGTTGCTATTAAATGGGACGGTTATCCTACGCTGTACTGGGGACGTGACGAAGACGGCACATTTATTCTTGTTGGTAAGAATGGCTGGCTCAAAGGTGCCAAGGCAGGCAGTGCAGACGAACTAAAAAACTTTATTACTAGCACAGGCAAAGGCGAAGACTGGCGTGAACGCTTTGCAGGCGAAATGGCAGATATCTTTAATATTGTAGAAGGCGCTACTCCTGATAGTTTCCGCGGTTATGTATACGGTGATATACTGTATCATCCAGGCAAGCCATATGAAGATTCAGACGGTAGTGTAGTTTTTACTCCTAATCTTGTTACATACACTGTAAGCAAAGATAGTGAACTGGGCAAGCGCATAGCTGGAAGTCAAGTTGGTATTGTAGTACATACAAAATTCGACGAATTTGGAAGTAAAGCAGGCTCGCCCATTTCAGATGTAAAAGAATTAAACAACGAAAACGTAGTTGTACTAGGTCAAACATACGTAGCGCATCAACCCAAAATTGACACAAGCGAAGTAAACGAAATTCGCACTATGGCCAAACAAAATGCACAAGTTATAGATCAATTCTTAGCAGGACAAAAAGGCCTAAGCAATGTGCCGAATATTATTTACACTTATATGAACCAAATGAGCAGAGCGCAAAAGCTAGGCGATATTGAAACTGGATTCTTTGACTGGCTTAAAACGTCAAAAGTAAGCCAAGGACAACAGGCAAAACTAGCACAAATGAATCAAGATATGCCTAAAGCACTTCCGGCAATATTTGGACTAGTCACAAAGGTAATGGCAGCAAAAGATCATATTATCGATCAGCTAGATGATGCCGATGCAGACGTTAAACAGTCAACAGCGGGCGAACGAGGTGGAGAAGGCTACGTTGCACTAGATACTAAGACTAAATTAGTACCAAGAAGCAGATGGCAGCCGAACTAAGGAAAAGTAATGTTTTTAAGAGAGTTATTTGAAGCACCAGGAAAAATAGCAGTATTAGCATTTGGTCGATTAAACCCGCCAACAGTAGGTCACGCTAAACTAGTAGATAAACTTACTAGCATTAATGGTGATCACTATCTTTTTTTATCGCACACACAAAAGCCTAAAACTGATCCGCTAGACTTTGCTACCAAAGCTAAATTTGCAAAGCAATTCTTTCCAAATGTTACAGTAGGACATCAAGCAGTTCGTACACCTGTACAAGCATTAGAGTTTTTACAATCGCAAGGTTATACTGACGTTATCTTTATTGCTGGTAGTGATAGAGTAGACGGGTTTCAAAAACTGTTTGACACATATAACGGCAAAGCTGATAAAAGCGGTAACGTACCATTTAAATTTAATTCAATTAAAGTAGTAAGTGCAGGCGAACGCGATCCTGATGCTGATGATGTAAGCGGCATGAGTGCTAGTAAGATGCGAGCACTAGCAGCACAAGGCGAACTAGAATCGTTTGCTCAAGGTGTTCCAGATAAAAAACTAGCACAAACTATGTATGATGCTGTACGCAAAGGTATGGGCGTTAAAGATGCTGTAGCAGCAGAAGATGTATCACCAGAAGACGAAGGCAAATTCCATAACGAACTAGACGATCTTGTACACAAGTACTTTGGCGATTCTCCAGATGAAGAAAAAATGAAGAAGAAATACAAGGTCAAAGAAGGTTCGCCAATTGAAGATCTAAAAAAGATTGTTGCTTCGAAGGTATACAAGAAAGAATATCTAATGGCACTAAAGATGATGAAGCAAGAAGCTATTAGTGCTGCTGATGCCGCAAGACGTTTTATGCATGTTGACGCAAGAACATTAGACACTATGGCTAATAAGATGGATATATAAAATATGGACGAACTTGAGTATATCAAAAAACTAGCTGGTGTAAACGAATTCAAAGGTTACACAGAGTATACTCTTGAGAATATCAGTGACGCTGCTAATGCAAATGCTGAGAAGATGCGCAAAGATAATATCAAGCCAGGTGATAAAGAATGGTTTGAACTTTGGTTTAGCCAGCCTAAAATGATGAATCAAAACATGCCACGTGGATTTAGAGGACGTAAAAAGAAATGAGATCTTACATCAATCTCATAGAAGCAGCAAACAAAGGCTGTCCTATCGCTACACAAGATATCGACGTAAATCTTAAAAATCGCCAAACAGCTATTGACGATTATATGTACGGTCCTGCAAATCCTGAAAAGCCAGGTAATTACTGGAAAGACTATGCTAAGAAATGGGGCATAGATGAAACAACTGCTAAAACTATGCAGTGTAATAACTGTGCTGCATTTGATGTTAGTGATAAAATGTGGGACTGTATCGAGAAAGGTATACAAGGCGATGAAAAAGACGCTGATGCAATGGCTACAATCCATAAAGCAGACTTGGGTTACTGCAACTTCCTTCACTTCAAATGTGCAGGTACACGTAGTTGTACTGCCTGGGTTAGTGGTGGTGCAATCGATGACAAGGATCGAACCCAATGAGACTGAGGGAGTTAACTGAAGGTGTTGGACGCATTACCAAACAGAATCAAACCGTCGATGTAGGACCTGATGAAATCAAAACACAGGCTAAAAAGTTTGGTAATAGTGTAGACCGAGACGGACGTCCACCTACACTAAGCAAGAAAGTAAAAGGTAAATCAACTAATGTATTGTTTAACTTAGGTCTTGCTGAAGATAAAATGGGTGCTATTAACATAGATACAGCACTTGAAAACACCCCCGAAGAATGGAGTGAGTGGATACGCACCTTGCCAACAGAACTGGCACAGGAGTTTATAGACGAGCGTCCTAATCCGGATCAAGAAGACATAGACGTGTATACAAAACTGCGTCTAACCAGTAAAACACCTGTGGAAGTAAGTGCAAAAGCACTGTTAAACGAGCCGTGGATGAAAGGGTCAATATCAAGAACTCCGCAACCAGTAGTTGACGCTATTAATAAACGCTACGGAACAGAGTTTAAAAGTGGCACTGTTTACGATAGAAATCCAGATAGATTTTTTAAGTATGCAGAAATGCCTGCGGCAACAGCCAAGCCAAGTGTTATGGTCAATGGAGATGTAATATTTGGCGTAGGTAGAATGATAGCGGCACTGTTGCGTGGTGATA
>Ga0209654_1000576_pt1 | contig 34630 bp, 28 predicted proteins | sample SaaInl1SG_22_DNA_FD_184646 | JGI IMG/M metagenome (GOLD analysis project Ga0209654, IMG submission 184646) | Marine microbial communities from expanding oxygen minimum zones in the Saanich Inlet - ESP_161SG_22_DNA (SPAdes) (version 2) | ecosystem: Environmental > Aquatic > Marine > Intertidal... | reverse complement strand
CACGCCATTTAAAGCAACCTTGCGAGATAATTTTGGGTACAAGTACCGCCTTCGTCATTCATCCAGAAATAAAAGGCGCCCCGTCTTTGCGTCCAGCAGATAAAATGCTGGAGGAAGCGGCGATGCTCGTAGAGGCTATTGGCCTAGAGGTTGAGCTTGCCGAGAGTGTGACCATTGCCAAACCCCGGGCGAGTTCGTTTCTGGGCAAAGGCTATGCCGAGCGTCTGGCCGAGATGGGCGAATTGCACGACCATCCACTCATCGTCATAAACACCACGCTAACGCCGGTGCAACAGCGTAATCTGGAAACTCTTACCGATTGCAAAGTGATTGATAGAACCGCGCTCATTCTGGAGATTTTTGGCGCCCGTGCCCAGACCCATGCTGGTCGGTTGCAGGTGGAATTGGCGGCGCTCAGCTTCCAGCGCAGCCGGTTGGTTAGAAGCTGGACGCATTTGGAGCGCCAGCGCGGTGGTGGCGGGTTTCTTGGTGGTCCCGGCGAGCGACAGATCGAGTTGGACCGGCGCATGTTGATGGACCGTGTCGTGCGGATTAAACGCGAATTGGTCGAGGTCCAGCGCACACGCCATCTTCAGCGCAGTAACCGCGTGCGCGGTGAAACCCCGACTTTGGCCTTAATCGGCTATACGAACGCCGGTAAATCGACGCTGTTCAACAAGCTGACCGGCGCTGGGGTTCTGTCCAAAGATATGTTGTTCGCCACACTAGACCCGACTATGCGGGGGCTTGAATTTGCCTCTGGGCGAAAGGCGGTAATCGCCGATACGGTTGGTTTTATCAGCCAGCTACCCACAGAACTAATTGAAGCCTTTAAAAGCACGTTGGAAGAAGTGGTCGAGGCTGATTTCCTGTTGCATGTGCATGATGCATCATCGCCGATGGTTGCCGAGGAAGCGGCAGATGTGCGCGATGTTCTTAGCGATCTGGGGCTGGATGAAGAGGCGCAGGCAACGCGGGTGATCCATATTCTGAATAAAGGCGATCAGCTGGATATGATACCGGGCCAACGGGAAATGCTGGCCAATTTATATCCGGGCGGCGTTGTTGTGTCGGCTTTGACTGGTGACGGCGTCACCGCGGCGCTGGATTTGATTGACACGTATTTGGCCCAAGGTGATCTGCGTCTTGATTTAACCCTATCTCCGGCGGATGGGGCGGCGCGTGCATGGTTGTTTGATAATGGTGTGGTTGCCCATTCCCATTATGGCGAGAACGGTAATGAGGATTTGTCGGTGATCCTTGCCACCGCCAATCACCAGCGGTTTATCGCGCGCTGGCCGGACATCGCCGGCAAAGATCACAACGGCGCTAGCGATAAGGCCAAAGCCTAGTTTTCAATTTTGAATAGCGTATCGAATTTCAAAATTTTCAGAACTGACGTCAGCGCATCGCTCGGATTCTGGAGGATAACCTCTGTCGGGGCGGCGGCGAATTTCTTATAAGCCATCAGCAAACAGGCAACGCCGCTTGAATCGATATAGGTCAAATCGGATCCCACAACCACAAGGTTGCGCGTGGTATCAACCTCATTGAGTATCTTTTTCAGATCAGGTGTTGATTTCACATCAATTTCGCCGCTCAAAACCAGCACAGTGTTGTCGCCGTCAATCGTAATTTCCATAGCCATATTACTCTCCCCGGCCTAATGGCCAATGCGCGCGATGGTCACGTCATCGCCCTGTTTATGGGCCGTTACGCCTGTCATTAATTGATCAATGCCAGCTTTGCCACTGGTTTGTTCCAATTGCTTTAGATAGGCAATCATGCGCTCACCGTCATCTGCTATATTAGCAATGGCACTATCAACCGATAGAGATTTGAGGTCAATCTCGGAAACGCCGTCGGTGAAGACATAGACTGTCTTGGTGCTGATATCGATATGTTCGACTGGCATCATCGCGTAAATATCGGCTGGTAGAATGCCAATCGCGGGACCGGCAGAGGGAATTGTCTCAACACTGCCATCAGCATCCAAAATGATGCAATCGGGGTTGCCGATATTAACCAATGACAAGGTTTTGCCATCCGCGCTGAGCCTTGTAAGCGTTAGGGCAACAAACAGGCCGTCAGGAAAACGGTCCTCGATATAGCGGTACATCGTGACCATCAGATCAGCCAGATCATCGGCGTTTGCCGCGGCCCGAAACGCGGTGAGTGTCTGTGCCAGCAACATCGCCGCATAGATACCCTTACCGGCAACATCACCCATCAAAAACGTGGTCCGCCCATCATCGTGCTTATAGGCTTCGAAAAAATCGCCGGATAGTTCGGTTAGCGGTAAATTCCGCGCTTCGATCTGGGCAATCGATAGGCGGGGTGGGACTAACAATGCCTGTACCTCGTCCGCCTGTTCCAATTCCGCGGCAATACGCTTGCGCCATTTTGTAATCTCGGCGGTCTTAGCCGTCACATCATCAACCAACCTATTATAGGCCCTGACAAAGGCGCTGATTTCACGACCGCCGACTGTCTCGATCTGGACGACCTGACCATCGGCATCGGCGCGCAGAGCACTCACAATGCGGTTAAGGGGAGTTGATACCTCACGCACCAAAAACAGGGTAATGGCAACGGATACAGCCAATAGAATGCTGGATAGGATCGTCACAAAGAGCAGTTTTTCCGTGGCAATCAATTGCTCAACATGAAGCGGATCAATATGCAGAACCATAGAGCGGTTTGCCGTTAGGTCGACTGACACAGGCTCGGTGCTGAACTTTTTAATGATCGGTTTGCAGGTTGGTATGGGCCAGCTAGCAAGTTTGCGCTCGCCCTCAAACACATCGGCGCATTTCACATAGGAAAAGACTGCAAGGAACTTTAGCGCCTTGCGTAGGGAGCTCGCATCATTTTGGGTGCTAACAGCATGCTCCACCGCCTTTGAGGCGGCAACAACCTGGAGGGCCAGGTCGTTTTCTAATGCTTGGGTTTTCTTTGACAGATAAAAGTGGCCACCCGCCGCGCCGATCAACACAACCAGCAGGATGAGGGTGACAACGAATTTAACGACAAGAGGCAGACGGCCCACAATGCCTAGCGGACCACCTGCAGACATCTTCGCTACTGGGCTTTCATAATGGTCTTAATTTCTTCGCGACCATTCAAAATTGTGTCAACAATCTGATATTCATTGTTCTCGGCAATGACGAGGAAGTCGAGCTTTACTTCGTTACCATCTGCGTCATAACCATCGGCGCACAGGAAATATTTACCGCCTTTAATGGGAACAATCATCGGATGTGCATTGGACATGAAAACCGATGTCATCGAACGCGCTTTCACATCGATCAATGTCAATTGACCATCAACCGAACTTTTCTCGATATAGGTATCAAGCGTGCTTTGCAGAGCAACCTTCGTCTGTAGATCAACCTCTGCCGCCATTGCCATTGGCGCCATAATAGACACCGCGAAAACGCCAGCGACTGCTGCCTTCGTAAACCATTTAGTCATGATTTCCTCACTCACAAATATTAGCATTGCCTTTTTAACACAGTGTCACGGTTTTCATAAAATGATTTTCGAAATTTGTCGTTTTCATAATCGTTCGATTATGGCTAGGCTAGTGCAGTCTCAACACGCGGCATAAAGCGGCGGTGCGAAAGGAAGTCGAATGACCAATATCGTTTTCATCAATGGTGAGTATCTGCCTGATACGCAAGCCAAGCTATCGATCTTTGACCGCGGATTGTTGTTTGCTGACGCTGTTTATGAGGGTTTTGGCATTCTCGACAGTCAGATTGTTGATTTTGAATATCATATCGACCGGTTGAACAGTTCGCTCGCTAAGTTGAATATTCCATCGCCGATGGACCGCGATGAATTGCTGGTGATGTTAATGCATCTGATTACCGTCAATGAGGCAGAGGTCGGGTTTCTATATCTGCACATCACGCGCGGTGAGGGTGATCGCAATTATATCTATAATGATAGTTATGTGCCGAACCTATTTGCCTTTATCCAAAAGGAAAAATTCACCGCCGCCGATGCGCCAAAGTTGCTATCGGTTCATTCGGTCCCTGATTTGCGCTGGGCGCGGCGGGATATCAAGACGACCAATCTGTTGGGTCAGGTAATGGCGAAACAGGCCGCGCATGAATATGGCGCCGACGAGGCCTTGATGGTTGATGATGACGGGTTTGTAACCGAGGCCGGATCGTCCAGTTTCTTTTTCATCAAGGATCGGGTGATGTATGTCCGCCCCGTGACCAACGCGATTTTGCACGGCATTACCCGCCAAACAATGTTGCGTGTTGCCGCCGAACACCAGATCACCATCCGCGAGGAATATTACACGCTAGAACAGGCCAAGGATGCGGATGAGGCGTTCATGACGGCTTCGTCTCTCTATGTCGCGCCGGTGGTGGCGATTGATGACACGGTGATCGGTAATGGCGAAGCGGGTACGATTACCATGTTGATGCGTGATGCCTATATCGCCAAGGCGCGTGAAGAGTTTCCCAAACTGCCTGACCCTGAATAAGACCGAAAACTCCGGCTTATGATTTGGCCGCGGCGGCATAGCGGTTGACCAGATAGACACCAGTACTGGCCAAGGCAAAGCCGGCAATGCCAATGATGGTTAATGGTTCATCGAACCCAAGCCATGCCATGATCGCGGTCGTGGGCGGCACTAGGAACAGCAAGGACGAGGTCGCGGCCATGCTATCGCGCTTGATCAAGATAATCAGGATCATATAAGCGCCGAGGGAAACCGCGAGAATTTGCCAGCTCATCGCCAATATAAACGGCAATTGAGGGTCGATTTGGAGCGTTTCCAACAGCGGCGTTATCGCCGCGTAAAAACAGGCGGCGGCGGCGGCCTGGATGAAGTTACCCTTCATCAGGCCGATATTATTGCCAAATTTCTTTTGCATCAGCATCCCGCTCGTCACAGCCAGCAAGCCAAATAACGTAACGCCAAGGCCAGCAAGCGGCACGGCACCATTTATCGATGGGACCAGCACCAGCGCGACCCCAGCCAAGCCGATAACAAGTCCCGCCCATTGAATGCGGCGCATCGCCTCGCCAAACAGAAAGATCGCTAGGAATGAGGTGAATAGCGGTTGCATGCTGACAATGAGCGCGGCAAGTCCCGCCGGTACACCCATGGATAGCGCTAGAAATACACTGCCCAGATAAAATCCGTGCAAGGTCACGCCAACCAGAGCCGAAGCCCCGATAATCGGCCAGCTATCACGCGTACCACCAAGGGCACTGGTGTCATTTGGAGACGAGGCTTGCAGGCTGCGTTTGGCCCAAAGGGCGGCAAGAACCATCATTGCACCAAATAGCGCCGCAACAATGACAAAGCGCACAAATAACAACGCAAACGGCGTTGCATAGATTACTGCGACCTTGCCGGTTACAAATGCTGATGACCATAAAAATACAAATACGAGTGGCAGGCCAACGCGGTAGATCATGGGTTGTTGCCGATGATGGTCGACATGTTATCCGCCATAAAGCGACCAAAGGCATCATGCGTCTCACTAGCCCAGTGGATTGGGTCACGCCGCGATGAAACCGCGCCATCATTGGCATCGATAAAATTGACATTATGCGCGGCGCAGGCAGAAGCCAGAATATCCGGCAATGCCATCGATGTGGCACGGCCACCCAGCCATTCATCATAGCGTATCCACGACGGATCATCGGCCCTATCACCAAGAACAGGTGGGCAAATTATGGTAATCGTTGGGACCGCCCCCGCGCGCCACACGCCCGGCCCCGCATTGCTCGATTTTGCGATGGTGGCCAATTCCATGAGCCCGTCTGTAACCGCCTCGGCATCGGTGTTAAAGCGGGCTTTTAGATCATTCGTGCCCAGCATAATAACGAGATGATCAATCGGCTGGTGGGATAATAAAATTGGCAATAACGGCGGCGCCCCATTGAAATAATCGCCTTCTAACGGGTCTGGTCGATTGGTTGTGCGGCCGGGCAGGTTTTCTTCTAACAGGGTGATGTTCTGGCCAATATTTTGCGCCATTACAATCGGCCAGCGGCCATCATAACGCCGACCACTGCCGTCATCTAAATATCCCCAGCTGTTTGAATCGCCATAGACAAGCACACGCATCGATCACGCTACCCCCACATTTGCACCGCCGAACTATGAGAGCAAAGCCCCCTCAATGCAAGTCTCCTCCCCGCATCGCAGAAAATTTCCGAAAGCGCAAATAGAGTCCGATCTGGAGGATGATAAAGCACCCAAGCGGCAAGATAATCTGGAGCATCGCCGCAACGCCGGTTAGACCACGATTGCCGCCGGAAGCAAGGCTAACCGCCTCTAGAGTGATGGTGTTAATACGTCCCGCGCCGGCAAATAATGTTGCCAGATAAAGCGCAATCGACACCGCCACGCCGACCAGAAATCCTGTTGCAATCGGGTGCGCCAGCATTGGCAGGGTCACCCGCATTAGCCGCGCAAAGGGACGCATCCGCAGGCTGGCGGCGACCATATCCATCCGTGGGTCGAGAGCATCATAAGCCGGTTTTATAATCAGCCAGCTATAAGGCAGGATGAAAATTGCATGGATCCAGATCAGCGCAAGCCAACTCCCATCAATGCGTAGCCAGCTTAAAAACACTTGAAGGCCAAACAGAAATCCAATTTGCGGAATAAGCATTGGTCCCAGAATGAGGGCATGTTGCACCCGTGCCATACGCGACTTGGTAGTGGTGTATGATGGTGCGCGACTGGTCATCAACAATAGAGCTAGGACAATCGAAATAAAGGATGATCCCACCGCGAGTATGAGGCTGTTTATGACCGGCATGACAATGATTGCGGCATTTTGCCAATGGATCATGGTGAGGGTTTGCGGCCATGCATCTGGAAACCACCAGCCTCCAGCAACCGACCAGATTAACGCCGCCGCCAAACCACCAATGCCGCAAATAGGTGGAATTATCGCCAGTATAGCCACCGCCCGCACAAAGATAGGTGCGGCCTTCATCCGGTGACCGCGTCGCCGAAGAATGCGCAGGCCAATACCGCAGATAGTCTCGCCTATGCGCCAAACAATCAGCGCAATGATTACCAGTATGATTGATAGAAGCGCACCGGCGGATGACGGCAATTTGTCCAATAGTTCCGTGCTGTTAAAACCCTGAAAAATCATCACCGCTAGCGGTGGGGGTAGGGATGGGCCAAGGATTAAGGCCATATCAACTACGGTAAGGCTAAACACCAAAACAGCGGCCAATGGCAATCGCAATTGGCGATAGACCAGAGGCAAGATGACAAAGAGCCAGCTTGCAAAATTGCTATAGCCAAGCGTTGCGCCGATGGCCTGCAGGCGTCTGATTGGTAGGGTCGCTATTGCGCCAAGGCCAACCAATGTTAGGAACGGTATTTCCTTTGCCATGAGACCAAGGATCAATCCCCATCCGGCGGGGTCTGGAACCATGCCCCATGATGGCGGCCGGACGAGGCCGGTCAATTCTGGCGATAATAGCCGCAACAACCACCCAGATGGTGCGAGTAGAAACAAAATGCCGATGGCTATGGTGCTATGCGGAATGGCAATTAGCGGGCCGGATAGGCGCAATAGGATCCGGCGTGCCGGTGGTGTGGTAAAGCTGGCTAATACCAGAAAGCTGCAGATCAGCGACCCGAAAGTCGCAATAAATCCGGTGGTTAGGGATAGCAATATAGCCTTGGTGATGCCGGGTAGGGCGAGGAATTGCCAAAACGCGTCAAATACCGGACCGTCAGGCGTTCTGCCTAGCCCCGGAAAATAGCCGAATGCCGGCACAATTACCCCCAATAGCCCGACAAGCAAAGGGCTGATAAACAATAACAGCACAAATAGTCTGGCTATGTTTACGGCTTTGCTCGGCATATTTGAGGTTATTCCCCGCTTGTTACTCGCCACTGGCGTATCGGCGTTGCCACTCCCGCGCAAGATGGTTCACCCATGATGGATGCGGTTCAGCAAGGCTAGGGGCAAGTTCGCTCTCTGACAAGGTTGCGATACCTCTTGGCAAGGTGTTAAAGCGAGCCTTGTCCGGACCGGATAATTTGCCCTGTGAAAGCACGGTTGGATCACCCCAGATGCGCGGATCGGCCTTGTGGATTTGGGCTTCGGGCGATAACAGGAAGTTCGCCACTATCTTGGCGCCTTGCGGGGCGGAGGCATTGAACGGAATTGCCAGAAAATGAACATTGGCCAACGTTCCCGCATCATGAATATAGGTGCGCACGCTATTCGGCAAAGAGCCATTGGCAATGGCCGCCGAGGCGTCCGCCGGATTAAAGGCGATGGCAATATCAATCTCGCCATCACCAAGCAATTGCCGCAATGCCGGATAATTCGCCGGATAGACCGCGCCCGCCCGCCACAAATTTGGCCGCGCCCGATCTAGCCATGCCCATAGGGGCTTTGTGACGGCATCGAAATCAGCATCCTCAACTGGCTGATAGAGTGGGGATTTGTCGGTGCTTAGTTCAATTAACAACTGTTTCAAAAACGAATTGCCGATGAAATCAGGTGGCTGGGGAAAGGTGAAACGGCTGGGATTGTTGGCGATATATTCAGCCAAAGCACGCGCTGAGCGTGGTGGTTCGGCTAGAAAGGCGGAATTATAGGCAAAAACAAGCTGGGCACGGCCCCACGGTGATTCAAGACCATCGGTCGGCACTGCAAAATCATTCACTATTCCGGGAAATTCAGCCGCATCCGTATAACGCCAATTCGGCAAGTCCTGAACCCAGCTATCGGCTTGCAGGAGCCCGGCCGATTTCATTGCGGCAAAATTAGCCCCATTGACCCAGACCAAATCAATTGTGCCGTCTTCGGTGCGTCCAGCCGCCTGTTCGCCAAGAATACGCGCGATAGCGGTGGCGGTGTCATCTAGCTTTACATGGCGCAAGGTAACGCCATAGCGCTGTTTTACAATGTCGCCAGCCCAGCTAATATAGGCGTTGATTTTATCATCCCCGCCCCATGCATTGAAATACACGGTTTGCCCTTTTGCCTCGGTGCTAAGGCGGGCAAAGTCACTGGTCAAATCACTGGCAAACGCTTCGTGAGTAGCGCCATTGATGCCGCCAATGACGCCGCCAACCATAATGGTTGCGATCGCGATAAAATTGATAACAGGCCGTGCAAATAGCCGGGTCGTGGCATGCATAAGGCGCCTCATATGAATTACAAATGGTTCAGTTGGATGGGTCGACGGCATAGCGAGATGCTATCAACCAGCAAACTATGATGACACCCTATAATGTGCAAGCATTCAAGCCTAGCAAAATGGATTAAACTGCGCGATATTCTTCCCCTTGATGGGGTGAAAAGGGCATTATTCTGGATGACTTTCAATGCTTGAAATTGAACAGCTTAGTTTTGGCTTTACAGGGGGCAATAACGGCGACTCTGACGCGCTGGTTAGTGATTTGTCATTTAGTGTCGAACCGGGACAATTGCGCCTCATTCAAGGGCGAAGCGGTTGCGGTAAATCGACATTGCTAAAGTTGATCTCTAGCCGCGCGCCGGAAGGGTTGAATTGGTCGGGTAATATCAAACTCAATGGCGCTGAATTGGCGTCGATGCCTGAGGAACAGCGCGGTGTCGGCATATTGTTTCAAGATCCGCTATTGTTCCCGCATCTAACTGTTGGCGATAATCTCGCCTTTGGCCTAGTGCGCCGGCCCGGCATGATCACGCGGGCCGAACGCCGCGCCGCGGTTGAAAATGCATTGCATGTGGCTGATCTCGACGGGTTTGCAGAACGTGATCCAGCGAGCCTATCAGGTGGTCAGGCGGCGCGTGTTGGTCTGATGCGGTCATTGCTGGCCGAACCTGACGCACTATTGCTGGACGAGGCCTTTAGCACTCTTGATCCAGAGTTGCGCTATCAGTTTGGCTCTTTTGTGATGGGACAGGTGCGAGAGCGCAACATTCCGGCCTTGTTGGTCAGCCATGATAATGGCGATAGTCTATTTGCCAGTGGTGATATCATCACGATTTAGAAAAACCAGAGGTGCGCGCCATGAGCCAAGATTTTATGAAGATAATGACCGGTGCCCCGCCCGCGCCAGCCAATCATGTGACTTTGAAGAATTGGCGCGACCCCGGATTTGGCCGGTGGTCATTTTCCCATGTGCGCCAGCTATTACCAACCGCACCAATTGCGCCGTCATCATCTCATGCGTCTGGCATATCTGGCGATCTTGCAAGTGGTGGCTTGCAGGATCTAGCGGATCTTTCGTTCACCAAGGGGTCGGCATCCTACACCCTTGATGCGTTCTTAAAGGATAGCCAGAGCGACTGTTTTATGGTCATGCAGGATGGCAAGCTGGTCTATCAATGGTTTGATGGCTTTGGCGCACCGGACCGCCAGCATATTGTGTTTTCCGTATCAAAATCGATTACCAGCCTGCTAGCAGGTGTGTTGGCGGGGCAGGGGGTGGTTGATGTTGAGCGTGATATATCTTCCTACCTGCCAGAGGTCGCTGGTAGTGCCTATGACGGTGCCACAATTCGCCATTTGCTGGATATGACAATCGCCTCGGCCTTTGTTGAGGATTATCTAGATACCACGGGCGTGTTTATGGCCTATCGCCGCGCGTCTGCGTGGAACCCTATCGAAGAAGGGCAGACCACCAACGGTTTGCGCGATTTTCTGGCGCATTTACCGGCTTCGGACGGCAATCATGGCCATCGGCACCATTATTGCTCGACCCATACTGATATGCTCGGCTGGGTGCTGGAACGCGCCGCTGGATTGCCCATAAACGAGCTCTTTTCCACATTGCTCTTTGCCCCAAGCGGCACTAGGGACGAGGCCTATATCACGGTGGAGTCCTTTGGCGCGCCGAGGGTTGCTGGCGGCATTTGTCTGACCGCACCAGATTTGTTGCGTTTGGCAGACATGACGCGCTGCGGCGGGGCTGTGGGATCGCGTCAAATTGTTCCAGAATCATGGATCAATGATTTTACCGGCTATGCCGATACCAGCGCATGGCAACGCCAAATCGGCGGTTCACGGTTGTTTGATTCTGGCAATTACCGATCAAAATGGTACCAGACAGGGTTTGAGGATGGTGAATATTGCGCCATTGGTATTCATGGCCAATGGATATGGATCAACCCCAAACGCGGCGTCACCATCATCCGGATGGCATCGCGCGATATGCCGCTGGACACTGATACTGATACAATTTTGCTAGAGGCGTTCAAGGCGGTAGCCAGAGCCGTTAGCCAGAGCGGTTAGGGGATAACCCAAAACTGCCGGAGACAATATACCCTTGCCAATGACCGATTTAGGCCTAAGGTTTTAATAATGCGGTAGATAAGAGGTGGGTTGGTGTGGCTGATGACATGATCAATGCGGGTGGCGACAACACATCTGACGAGCGCCGGACCGAGCGCGTTGGTGGGCGGTCATCCCGCCGGGCCAAACGCGCAATCAAAGTAGAGCCAATGTTGCCAACATTAATTGGCAAAATACCGTTAACCGAGCCGATGGACGACGAACAAATCGGCAAGATCGATGATGCGTCGATGTCTATTCTAGAAGAAGTCGGCGTGGTCTTTCGCGACCCTATCGCGATCGAGGATTGGCGCCGCGCTGGGGCTCGTATTGATGGGGATCTGGTTAGGTTTGAGCGCGATCATATCCGTGAGTTGATCGCCTCCATTCCCGCCGATATCACCCTGCATGCCCGCAATCCGGACAATACGGTCGCGCTAGGTGGGCGCAAATCGATTTTTATACCGATGACAGGCGCGCCCTATTTGCGTGATCTGGAGGATGAGCGCCGATTGCCGACGCTGGACGATCTCGGCATGTTCCACAAACTGGCCCATATGGCACCCGCGATGCATTCATCAGCGCATCATATTGTGGAACCGATGGACCATGCCGTGCCGCACCGGCATTTGCGCATTACCTATTCATCGATGAAATATTCCGACAAAGTCTTTATGGGCATGACCACATCCGGCAAGAACGGCCAGGATGTCATGGAAATGTGCGATATTCTGTTTGGCGCCGATTATCTGGAGGATCATCCGGTGGTGGTTGGCAATATCAACGGCAATTCGCCGCTGGTGTGGGATGAAACCATGCTGGGCGCGCTACGTTCATTTGTGCGGCGTAATCAGCCGGTTTTATGCTCACCCTTTGTGCTGGGCGGTGCTAATACGCCTGCGTCAACCGTTCCCGCTGTGGCCCAGCTAAATGCCGAGGCATTATCCGCGCTGGCCTATACCCAAGTCGTTCGCAAGGGCGCACCGGCAATCTATGGGCATTATCTATCAACGGTTTCAATGCGTTCTGGTGCGCCGATGGCGGGCACGCCGGAAATATCGTTGATGAATTTCATGATCGGCCAGATGGCACGGTTCTATGGGGTGCCGTGGCGGACGTCTAACACGCTGGGCGGGGCCAAGACCCTTGATGCTCAATCGGGCTATGAGAGCGCCACAACCTTGATGGCGGTGTTGATGTCGGGGGCCAATTATATCTGGCATTCGGCTGGGTGGAACGAGGCTGGCATGCATTGTTCGGTGGCAAAATTCATGGTCGATGCAGAGCAATGCGCGATGGGTTATCGGATGGCCGAAGGGTTGCGCTGGGATGATTTTGACGAGGCGCTGTCTGCGGTGTGGGATATTGGCCCGGGTGGCCATTATCTTGGACACGCCCATACGCTTGAGAATTTTGAGCGGGCGTTCTTTATGCCAAAGCTGTTCGACAATAATTCCTATGAGCAATGGGCCGCAGAGGGCAGTAAAGACGTCACCCAGCGTGCGCTGGAACAGGCTAAAAACATGCTTAACGAATATGAAGAGCCAAAGATTGATCAGGCCATTGACGAGGAATTGCGGGATTATATCGCTCGGCGTGAGCGTGAAATCCCCGACCATCTTGGTCTGAATGAGGATTATTAACCCTGATCTTGGGGCGGCATGCCTATAATTCGCGGCCCGCACGCCATTCACGATATCGCAGAACAGCATGCGCCCCGATTGACGCAAATGGTTCTGGCGGCAAGCGTTTTGGCGGTTCATAAGCCAGCATGCGTTCCAAAGATTGATGATTGTCACGCAAATTGCCGGTGGCAAGATCAGCCGCGACAATGCCGGATAATGTACCGCGTGCCGTGCCCAATCCATTCTGGCAACAGGCCGATATCATCCCGTCTTCAATTTCGCCAAAGGCTGGCACATCATTGAGGCTCAGGCATAATTTACCGCCCCAAGAATAGGCCATTTCGACATCGCTTAATTCTGGAAAACGGGCGGTAAAACTGGCTTCGTGATGGCGCCGCTGGCGGTTTGAAAACCCTTCGCTGACCTCCATCGAGGCGGCAAAGCGGGATTGGTTGCGCACGATAATCCGTGGGCCAGAACGGCCATGAATGCGCCGCACCGTCGTGCCAATCGGATCTGACGGGGTAATGCCCCATCGCTTTTGTCCGCCGAGGCGCTTTTCTTCGTCATCGGTTAATCTGCGGGTCATCGAGGCGAACAGAAACACATGCATCAAACGCCGCTTGAAAAAGCCAAAGCTCTCGATATGGCCATTTACCGCCATGATTATATGTGGCGTCTTAATCGTGCCGCCTGCCGCGCTGGTCACGCTCCAGATACCGTTGGCGCGGTCCATTTTAATGACCGGACTATTTTCATAAATGCTAACTCTATTGGCCAAACCGGCGGCGATCCCGCGCACATAGGCGGCGGGATGGAGCATAACCGTGCCGGGGGTATAAAGCCCCTGATCATAATAGCTGGTGCCGCACGCCTCGCGCATCATCTTGGCATCCAATATCTGCGACGCCTCGCCAAGTTCGTCTAGGTGCGCGGCATAGGCGATGTTATGTGCGACCCCCGCGGCAGAGGCGGCGCCGTTTATCTTGCCACTCTTGGCGACAATCTCTTCATCCAGCCCATATTCGCTGGCGCAATCCAGCGCAAAGTCAATGGCCCGCCGATTCATCTTTATCTGCAGCAGATCATCTTCACGATTGCCAGCATAATCTTTCGATGAGAGCACATGCGGCAAATCTATCATAAAGCCAGAATTGCGACCGGCTGGACCCTCACCAATGCGGCCAGCCTCAATAAGGGCGATGGTTTCGTTTTTCCCGCAATGTTGGGCAAGACGCCGCGCCGCCGAAATACCGGCAAACCCACCACCAATAATAAGCCAATCGGCACTGACAGAACCGGCCACAGAACCGGCCACAGAACCGGCCACAGATCCGGTCACAGAATCGGTGAGTTGATGAGCCGCATCGGCGGGTGACAGCAAAGCGTTCCATGCCGCTTTACCGGGGTTTTTTGGCAAGTTTCTAGCAGTTAAGTGCGTCATGTTTTCACTGTAACCAGAATATTCGATTTGTTTATCCCTAAATTGTAATTTCCGACTTGTTATCAGCGAATGAATCGTCATTATTCATCTGTTAATATTTATCTTTTGGAGGAAATGATGAAAAAGTTAATTCTCGCCGCTGTAGCATCAGTATTGATGGCCGCACCGGCAAATGCCGCCGAGATTAAGATCGGCGTGGTGTTGGGCTTTACAGGGCCTGCAGAATCACTAGCACCTGACATGGCAAATGGCGCCGAGCTCGCCATTTCAGAGGTGAGTGCGTCAGGCGCATTGCTTGGTGGTTCTACTGTTACCCCTGTTCGCGGCGATTCTGCCTGTATCGATGCGGCGGCGGCTGTTGCGGTTGCTGAGCGTGTTATCACCGCGGATAAGGTTAGCGGTATCATGGGCGGCCTATGCTCAGGTGTAACCACAGCGATGTTGCAGTCTGTTGCGATGGCCAAAGGTGTTGTGATGATTTCACCATCAGCCACTTCGCCAGCGCTTTCCACGCTTGAAGATAACGGTCTGTTCTTCCGGACAGCCCCATCTGATGCACGTCAGGGTCAGGTCATTTCTGACATTTTGAATGACAAGGGCATCAAATCTATCGCCATTTCATACACCAACAATGACTATGGTAAGGGCCTTGCAGACAGCATTGAGCAAAACTTTGCAGCGTCTGGTGGTACTGTGACAATCAATGCGTCTCACGAAGATGGTAAAGGCGATTACGGCGCGGAAGTTGGCGCCCTAGCACAGGCTGGTGGTGATATCCTTGTGGTTGCTGGATATATCGACCAAGGCGGTAAAGGCATCATTCAGGCGTCATTGGATTCTGGTGCGTTTGACACATTCTTCCTGCCAGACGGCATGATCGGTGATTCATTGCCAGCGGCAATCGGTGCAGATCTTAACGGATCAATCGGCTCGGTCCCTGGAACAGATAGCCCAGGCTTTAAGTTGTTTGGCGAGATTACCGCAGCAGCTGGTCTAAAAGCCGGACCTTACGCCGCTGAGTCATATGACGCTGCCGCACTCATCATGCTTGCTATGCAGGCCGCTGGTTCAAGCGACAGTAATGTGTACAAGAACAAGGTGATGGAAGTCGCGAATGCACCGGGCGAAAAGATTTATCCGGGTGAGCTAGCTAAAGGCCTGAAGTTGTTGGCCGATGGTGTGGACATTGACTATGTCGGTGCGTCTGCTGTTGAGCTGATCGGTGGCGGTGAGTCATCAGGTGCTTTTGCCGAGATCCTTGTTGATGGCGGCGTTAACACAACTGTTAAGTATCGCTAGTAAACGAAAAACATATGGCCCAAGCATTCTGGCTTGGGCCAATTTTTTTTGAATGATTAATTTATGATTATTGTTGAAAATCTCTCGAAGAACTTTGGTGGTATTAAGGCGGTAAATAACGCTTCAATAACCATTGAAACGGGGTCTATTACTGGTCTTATTGGCCCGAATGGCGCTGGTAAGACGACTTTGTTTAATGTGATAGCCGGTTTGTATAAACCCAATGCTGGCCGTGTGTTGCTTGATGGTGAAGATATCACCGGCCTTGCCCCGCATGAGCTGTTCCACAAAGGCATGTTGCGCACCTTTCAGATCGCACATGAATTCTCGACACTGACGGTGCGGGATAATTTGATGATGGTGCCGGATGGGCAATCAGGTGAAAACCTTATGGATGCATGGTTTCGCCCGGGCAAAGTGCGGGCCGAGGAAGCCCGCCTGCGTAAAAAAGCCGATGAGGTTATCGAATTTCTGGAGATCAAACAGGTCGCTGACGAGTTGGCGGGCAACCTATCTGGCGGCCAGAAAAAGCTGTTGGAGCTCGGCCGCACGATGATGGTTGATGCGAAAATTGTGTTTCTGGATGAGGTCGGCGCCGGTGTGAATCGCACTTTATTGAACCGGATTGGTGATGCAATTTTGCGGCTCAACAAAGAGCGCGGCTATACGTTTTGCATGATCGAGCATGATATGGATTTCATCTCGCGCCTATGTGATCCGGTGATCGTTATGGCGGAGGGGGCTGTTCTCGCTAAGGGAAGCGCCGCCGAAGTCAAAGCCAATGAAGAGGTTATTGAGGCCTATCTTGGCACTGGCCTAAAAAACAAAGCCGCCGGTAAAAATAACGCCAAAGGCAAGGGAGGCGCAAAATGAGCTTTCTGAGCGGGGTGAATATGACTGGCGGTTACGGCGGTGCGGATATCCTGCATAGCTGTGAGATTAGTGTCGAGCGCGGCGAAATCGCGGTGGTTGTAGGGCCTAACGGGGCGGGTAAATCCACGGCGATGAAGGCGGTGTTCGGTATGCTCGATCTGCGCGAGGGACAGGTTAAACTGGATGGCGAGGATATTACCGCGCTAAAGCCGCAGGATCGGGTGCTCAAAGGCATGGGCTTTGTACCGCAAAACCAGAACGTGTTTACCGGCATGACGGTTGAGGAGAATCTCGAAATGGGGGCGTTCATCCGCCGCGATGACATCTCCGACACGATGGAACAGGTTTATAATCTATTCCCGATCCTAAAGGAAAAGCGCAGACAGCCAGCAGGCGAGTTATCGGGTGGTCAACGCCAGCAAGTGGCGGTTGGGCGTGCCCTGATGACAAAGCCAAGTGTCTTGATGCTGGATGAACCAACAGCGGGCGTCTCACCGATTGTCATGGATGAATTATTTGACCGGATTATCGAGGTGGCACGCAGTGGCATTGCCATTTTGATGGTCGAGCAAAATGCCAAACAGGCCCTTAATATTGCGGATAAGGGCTTTGTGCTGGTGCAGGGACGCAATGCCTATACCGATACTGGTGCGGCGTTAATGGCCAATCCCGAAGTCCGCAAAGCATTTTTAGGGGGCTGATGCAATGGATGCTTTGAATGCCCTCGTGGTTCTCACCAATTTCGTTGTCGTTCCCGGCCTTGCTTATGGCAGCCAGCTTGCCCTCGGTGCGCTTGGTGTAACGCTGGTTTATTCGGTATTGCGCTTTTCAAACTTTGCCCATGGCGAAACCATGGCGGCCGGTGCGATGATCGTGGTCTTGGTGACGTGGGGATTACAGGGGTTGGGGGTTAGTTTAGGGCCTTTGCCAACGGCGCTTTTGGCCCTGCCGATAGGTATTGCCGGTGCCGTTTTATTGTGTTTGCTGACCGATAAATTTGTCTATCGCTATTACCGTGAACAACGGGCATCGCCGGTGATTTATCTGATTGTCTCTGTCGGCGTGATGTTTGTTTATAACGGTATTGTGCGGGTGATTATCGGCCCGAATGATCAGCTATTTCTCGATGGCCAGCGCTTTATTCTAAAGGCGCGCGCGTTCAAACAGATGACTGGTTTGAACGAAGGTTTGGCGATTAAAACGTCACAGGTTGTCACTGTTGTGACCGCCTTTGCGGTTGTTGCGCTGGTGTTCTGGTTCTTGAACAAAACCCGCACTGGCAAGTCCATGCGGGCGTTTTCGGACAATGAGGATCTGGCGCTATTATCGGGCATTAATCCTGATCGGGTGGTGATGATCACTTGGATTTTGGTGGGTGCGGTTGCGACCATTGCGGGCACGCTTTATGGACTTGATAAGAGCTTTAAGCCGTTTGTCTATCTGCAATTGCTATTGCCGATTTTTGCCGCGGCGATTGTTGGCGGTGTTGGCAATCCGCTTGGTGCCATTGCGGGCGGTTTTGTTATCGCCTTTTCAGAATTGTTTATCACCTTCGCCTATAAAAAGATTGTGATGTATATGGGGCCGGAGGGCTATGTGCCAGATGGGTTGGTACAGCTATTATCGACCGACTATAAATTCGCCGTATCGTTCCTCATTCTGGTGATTGTGTTGTTGGTGAAACCCACCGGTATTTTTAGTGGAAAATCGATATGACACAGTTATCCAGAAATATTCTGTTATTTGGGGCGATGGCTGGTTTGCTGGCCTTTGTTGGGTTTTTGCAAAGCTGGAACGTGGCGTTCTCATTGCTGAACCTATGCCTGATCTCGGCGGTTATGGCGCTTGGGGTGAATATCCAATGGGGCTATGCCGGATTGTTTAATGTCGGAATCATGGGCTTTGCCGCGCTTGGCGGTCTTGCCGGTGTTCTCATCTCGTCCCAGCCGGTGCCGGCTGCATTAGAGGCAGGCGGGGTTGGCATTGTTGGCGGCATTATCGCCGGATTGGCAACCATTGTTGCTGGCATATTCACCTGGCGCCGGACCGCGCATATGGGGCGCCGGCGTTATTGGCTGACGGCTTTTGCCGTGGCTGTTGGCTATATGATCATGCGCATGATTATTGATCCTGCCGTTGCGGCGATCGAGGCGGTAGAGCCAGCCAAAACAGGCTATCTAGGCGGGCTGGGTCTGCCGATTATGTTTTCATGGGTTGTTGGCGGTGGCTTTGCCGCCATTGCGGCGTGGATTGTTGGCCGGATTTCACTTGGGCTTCGCTCTGACTATCTGGCGATCGCGACTTTGGGTATTTCAGAAATCATCATCTATTTCCTCAAATTCGAGGATTGGCTGACACGTGGCGTCAAGAATGTAACCGGCTTGCCGCGACCTGTTCCCTATGAAGTCGATTTGAACGAGTCGCTCGCCTTTCGGGAGTTTGTCACGGGTTATGGCTTTGAGGTGGTCGATGCGTCATCTCTGTTGGTGAAAATCTGTTACGCCATCCTGTTTGCCTTGGTGCTGCTATCGATCTTATGGCTGTCGGAAACGGCGTTGCGCTCGCCGTGGGGGCGGATGATGCGGGCCATTCGTGACAATGAAGTCTCGGCCAATGCGATGGGCAAGAACGTCACTAAGCAGCATTTGCTGGTATTTGTTTTGGGCTCTGCGGTTATCGGTATCGCGGGGGCTATGCTAACGACGCTGGACGGTCAATTTACGCCTACGGCCTATCAACCGCTGCGCTTTACATTCCTCATCTGGGTGATGGTTATTATTGGTGGTTCGGGCAATAATTGGGGCGCGATCCTTGGCGGCTTTATCGTCTGGTTCTTCTGGATTGAGGCCGAACCAATCAGCCACGCTGTGGTCGATTTCGTGACCTCTGGTCTGGCCGAGGACAATATAGTGCGAGTGCAATTGCTGACCAATGCGGCGCATATGCGGCTATTGACGATGGGCGCGGTATTGCTTTTGGTATTGCGGTTCTCGCCGCGCGGTTTGATCCCCGAAACCAGACGTTAATCGCGAAACGCCCTCCACAGAGTTGATGGTACGGGGGTGAGCGCCCAAAATTTACTAAAGTGTTTGCGTCAATGGCGTCAATTGCTCTAGATATCTATATCCCTTTTTTATGAAGAGTTAAGTCTGATGCTTGAAAAAATGCAGCCCGCGAAGGCCGATCCTATTCTTGGTCTTGGAAAATTGTTCAAAGCTGATAGTCGCGACACCAAAATCGATCTTGGCGTTGGCGTCTATAAGGATCCGACCGGTAACACGCCGATCATGACCGCGGTAAAAAAGGCCGAGGCAGTGCTGTTGAGCCAACAAGATAGCAAGGCTTATAAAGGGCTTTCCGGGGATGAGATGTTCCGCGAGAAAATGCGTGAACTTATTCTGGCCGATGCGGTGCCGGTTGACCGTGTTGCAACTTTGCAGACACCGGGCGGCACAGGTGCCATTCGCCAGCTCTTTGAAACTATGAAAAAACTAAATCCTGATACAACCATCTGGATTAGTGACCCAAGCTGGCCGTCACATATGGCGATCGCCAAAAACATGGGCTTTAACACCCGCAGCTATCGTTATTTCGATAACGCGACCAGCACCACTGATTTTGCCGCGATGATGGCTGATCTGGCTGAACTTAAGGCTGGTGACCTCTTGGTGCTTCATGGTTGTTGTCATAACCCAACCGGCGCGAATTTGACTGCCGAGGAGTGGGAGCAGGTCACAGATTTGGTGTTGGCAAAAGGCGTGATGCCGTTTGTTGATATTGCCTATCAGGGCTTTGGTGATGGATTAGAGGAAGATGCTCTGAATTTGCGGGCCATGGCGGCGCGGATGCCTGAGATGTTTATCGCCGCGTCTTGCTCAAAGAATTTTGGCCTTTACCGTGACCGTGTTGGCTGTGCGATGGTGCTGTGTAAAGACGCCACTACCGCAGAGACTGTTAGCGGTAACCTCGCGGTTATTAACCGTTTGAATTATTCGTTTGCGCCTGATCATGGGGCCGCGGTTGTGGCGATTATCCTTAGTGATGATGCGTTGCGGGCCGAGTGGGAGGCAGAATTGAATAGCATGCGCGACATCATGCTGACGATCCGCCGTGATCTGGCCGATGCCTTGCGCCAACAGACCAATTCCGATCGGTTTGATTTTGTCGCTGACCATCGCGGCATGTTCTCTCGCCTTGGTTTGAGCGCTGAACAGGTTGAGAGTTTGCGTGATGATCATGGCATGTATGTTGTGGGCGATAGCCGGATCAATATTGCTGGTCTATGCGGCGGCAAGCATGCACCCTTTGCCGAGGCGGTTGCCAAGGTTATCTAGGGCCGTATGCTAGTCTGCCTATGCTGCATCAAAGGTTGATTGCGTGTATCTAGGATGAGGCGGTAATGGCAGGCAAAAACACAACAGATCAGGACAAAGGCGGATCCTTGCGGTCGGGCGGGCAATTATTGATGGATTGCCTTGTGGCTCTGGGCGCGCGCAAAGGCTTTGGTGTCCCCGGCGAATCCTATCTTTCCGTTCTCGATGCGATGGTTGATCATGGCAATTCATTTGATCTGGTTTCATGCCGTCAGGAGGGCGGCGCGGCCTATATGGCGGCGGCGTGGGGCAAATTAACCGGCGAGCCTGGACTGTGCTTTGTCACCAGAGGGCCGGGCGCAACCAATGCCGCGGTTGGTATCCATACGGCGATGCAGGACAGCTTGCCGATGTTGCTGTTCATCGGTCAGGTAGGTACAAATTTCATCGGTCGTGAGGCTTTTCAAGAAGTTGATTATGCCGCCTTTTTTGGGCCGCTAGCCAAATGGGCGGTACAGATCGATCATGCGGACCGAGTGCCAGAAATCATCAGCAGAGCATGGAGTGTGGCACGCTCTGGTCGGCCCGGACCGGTTGTCATTGCACTGCCTGAGGATATGCTAACGACGATGACGGCGGCACCGGTTTGTCGCCCGGTGGTCATTCCAGAGCCATCACCATCAGCCCAGAATATCATTGATATGGTTGCGATGCTCGAACAGGCAAAGACCCCGTTGGTTATTGTTGGTGGGTCATGCTGGCCGGATGATGCGGCGCGGCAGATTGAGATGTTTTGTACGGCAAATGACGTGCCTGTGGTCGCCGCCCATCGGTTTCACGATATTATCGATAATGATTGTCCGGCCTATGGCGGTGATGCTGGGGTTGGCATGTCTGAATATATGAGCGAAATGTTGCAGGCCGCCGATGTAATTATTGCGATCAATATTCGTTTTGGTGAGATGACGACCAATGCCTATACCCTTTTTGATAGTCCTAACATGGCGGCAAAGCTTGTGCATGTGCACCCATCCGACGCAGAATTGGGCAAGATATACGCGCCCGATTTGCCGATCCATGCGGGGGCTGGTGCAATGGCGGCGGCATTATCTGGCGTAAACCTTGCCCCCAATGCGGCCCGCGCTGAATGGTGCAAATCCGCCAGAGCAAATTATCTGGCCGGATTAACCCCGCCAGCCCAGCCGGGCGCACTCGATATGGGGCAGGTGACGGCGCATATCCAAGCGCATATGGATGATGATGCGATCATCACGCACGGCGCCGGTAATTTTGCCTTATGGCCAAACAAATTCATGCGCTTTGGCCGTGATGCCAGAATGCTTGGCCCCCAAAGTGGTAGCATGGGTTTTGGTGTGCCAGCGGCGATCATGGCAAAGGCCTTTGATCCGGATCGGATGGTGATCTGTTTTGCCGGTGATGGTGACTTTCAGATGAACCATAACGAGCTTGGCACGGCGTTGCAGGCGGGTTTATTCCCAATCATCCTGATCCTGAATAACGGCACTTATGGCACCATCCGCATGCATCAGGAGCGCGAATATCCGGCGCGCGTTTCAGGAACCGATATTGTGAACCCCGATTTCGTAAAGCTAGCCGAAGCCTATGGGTTCTATGGTGAGCGGGTGAATGAAACCAGCCAATTCGCCGATGCATTTGCCAGAGCGTGTGCATCAACAAGCGGCGCTATTCTGGAATTGATGATTGATCCAGACGGTATTTCACCGCGCGCAACCATCACCGGATTACGGGCCCGCAAAAAGGCCTAATGCGGATACATAAAAATATGTGTGTTTATCGTGTTTGGTGATAGGTTTTTCGGGCAACTAACACAGGAAAGTCTTTCGCATGTCCGATCTCGATATTGATTTTGTTCGCACCCAATTTCCGGCGTTTCATCAAGAATCATTGCAAGGCCAAGCGTTTTTTGAAAATGCCGGTGGATCTTACACATGCAAGCAGGTGATTGACCGACTGCATCGGTTCTACACAGAGCGCAAGGTCCAGCCCTATGGTTTCTACCCCGCGTCAAAGGCCGGTGGTGATGAAATGGACGAGGCGCGTTCGCGGCTCGCGGCATTGATGAATGTTGAGACTGACGAGCTAAGCTTTGGGCCATCCACCAGCCAGAACACTTATGTGTTGGCCAAGGCATTTGGCGATATGCTGGGCGAGAATGACGCTATTATTGTTACTGATCAGGACCATGAGGCGAATACCGGCGTGTGGCGTCGTTTGGCGGATCGCGGAATAGATGTGCGTGAATGGCATGTGAATGGTGAAACGGGCCAGCTATCACTCGATGATCTGGCGCAGATCCTCGATGAAAAGGTCGCGCTGATCTGTGCCCCGCATTGTTCCAATATCGTGGGTCAGGAAAATCCGGTGGCGCAGATCGCCCAGATGGCGCGCGATGTCGGCGCGGTTACCTGTATCGATGGGGTTAGTTATGCACCGCATGGTTTGGCCGATGTTGACGCGCTTGGGGCCGATATTTACCTGTTTTCCAGCTATAAGACATATGGCCCGCATCAAGGCGTGATGGTTATTCGCCGCGCCCTTGCCGATAAATTGCCTAATCAGGCGCATTTCTTTAACGATGGTGTCCGCTATAAACGCTTTACCCCGGCGGGTCCCGATCATGCGCAAATTGCCGCCTGTGCGGGGATGGCCGATTATATAGACGCGGTGCATGACCACCATTTTGGTGCTAATGATAATCCGGCGGCGCGTGGCCGCGCGGTGGCGGCTTTGCAACGCCGTCATGAGGATAAAATTCTAGCGCCATTGCTGGATTATTTGCGGGCGCGCCCAGATGTTCGGGTGCTAGGCAATGACCAGATAGGCAATGCCGGCGGGCGCGTGCCAACTGTCGCCATCCACGCCGCCAAGCCAGCCATGCAGATCGCCACCGACCTTGATGCGCATGGCATTATGGCAGGGGCAGGTGATTTCTATGCGGTGCGCTGTCTAAAGGCGATGGGGTGTGATCCTGATACTGGCGTGTTGCGCCTCAGCTTTGTGCATTACACGAACCAGCAAGAGGTGACGCAATTGATCACCGCATTGGACGCCACACTCTAGGGCGTGATAAAAGACTAACCAGTCCCAGCGCAATCTTGTGAAAACAAGGTCGCTATTTCCCATTTTGTAAATCCATAACCAGATCCGATGCGCCGCGGCGCAAAACCAACAAGGATGAAAAGACGATGCCTTCGACCATTGATTTTGATGAGGTAATTGAACGGCGCGGAACCAATTGTTCCAAATGGGACAAGATGGAATCGCTATATGGGGTGCCTGTGGATGATGGAATTGCAATGTGGGTGGCCGACATGGATTTCCGGCCGCCTCAGGCCGTTTCCAAGGCGCTAGCCGAAGCGCTAGAGCATGATATCTATGGATATTGTGGCACTGATTTGCCGATGTCCGAGGCCCTAGCTGGCTGGATGGAACGGCGCCATAATTGGCAGGTCCATCCAAAATGGGTAAAGCACACTTACGGTTTGGTGAACGCGCTGGCGCTCTGCATGCAGGCCTATAGCGAAAAAGGCGATGGGGTCATTGTTTTCTCGCCGGTTTATCATGCGTTTGGTCGCATCATCCAAGACAATGAACGCCGCCTTGTCGAGTCTGAATTGGTCACGCGTGACGGCAGGTATTTTATGGATCTGGACGCGCTTGAGGCACAATTAACAGGCAATGAGAAGCTGGTATTTTTCTGCTCGCCGCATAATCCGGGCGGTCGTGTCTGGAGCGAGGCGGAACTAGCCGCGCTTGGCGATTTCTGTATAAAGCATGACCTCATTCTCATTAGCGATGAGGTGCATCACGATCTGGTTTATCCGGGCGCCTCGCATATTGTTGCCCCCTTGGCGATGCCGAATGCGCTGGACCGGTTGGTGGTGCTGGCGGCGACTTCAAAAACCTTTAATCTGGCTGGATGTATGACTGGTCACGCGGTGATTAGCGACGACAATTTGCGCGCAAAATTCACCGCCGCCTATCATGCGGCGGCCATTTCGGTAAATCGGTTTGGTCTATGCACTGCAACTGCGGCCTATAATCATGGTGATGAATGGCTGGATGAATTGCTCGTCTATCTTGCCGAAAACGGGCGGATTTTTGAGGAAGGCATTTCGTCTATTCCGGGGGTGACGGTAATGCCGCTTGAGGCCACCTATCTAACATGGGTCGATTTCGCTGGCACGGGGATGAGCTTTGAGGAGTTTAACGGCCGTGTGGTCAAGGCGGGCGTCGCGGCGAATGCCGGATCTACCTTTGGGGCTGGCGGTGAGACCTTTTTGCGCTTTAATCTTGGGACGCGGCGGGCATTGGTTAAAGAGGCAGTGGCGCGCATCAAAGACGCATTTGCCGATATTCAATAGGGCTAGCTAGGCCCAATCAATACCAAGATATAACAACAAAGGCCCGCCAGATTTCTGGGCGGGCCTTTTGATTTTACATAGATCGGATTGTTAGACGATTTTGAACTCAAAGTTATCGATACCGTCAATGCCACCAGTAATGATGTCGCCGCGCTGAACCGCGCCAACGCCTGACGGTGTGCCGCCATAAATGATGTCGCCAGGCTGGAGGGTGTAGAGTTCTGAAAGGTCAGAAATCATTTCCGCTACAGACCAAACCATATCAGACAGATCAGCGTCCTGACGAATTTCGCCATTGGTTTCAAGGTGGATGCGGCCTTCAGTAATAGACGGAACTTCGGCCATACGGCGCAGAGGTGTGATGACAGCTGACTGCTCAACATCCTTTGACGTGTCCCATGGGCGGCGCTTTTCTTTGGCCATGTTCTGGAGGTCACGGCGTGTCATATCAACACCGGCGGCGGCGCCGTAAATGTGCGAATGCGCATCAGCGATAGAGATGTTTGAACCACCCTTATCCAACGCCACAACAATTTCCATTTCAAAATGGTAATCAGAAGTGCGTGTTGCATAGGCAACGTCGCCTTCGGCCATAACCAATGTCGTTGGTGATTTGGTGAAATAGAATGGATTGCCGCGCTCCACCTCTGTGCCCATTTCAGCTGCATGCGCATGATAATTGCGACCAATGCAGAAAATACGGTTAACAGGGAAAAGGTCATCAGATCCGTGAATAGGAATGGTCACAACGGGTGGCGGGGTAACTACATAATTTGACATGGTATATCCTTACAGACTCTGCCAGTGATTTTTTAAGTAAATTCTCAAGCGATTTGCTGGGGACTTTAACGGTTTATGGCCGTTCTGTCAGATCAAATTTTAATCCTTGGGTGAAAAATTTTAGTTTAGTGAATTTCAATGCCATCCCAGATGAAGTTGTTGTAGGGTGAGATACCCGATTAGAGGCTTCAATATGAATTTTTTGAATGCAGAATTATCACCGCGGATCGCCTATTTAATGGTCGGTGCAGCGGCCAGCATTTGGGGCATGTTATGGTGGCCTATGCGGGTTGTGGCGGATCTGGGTGTGCCGCCAATGTGGGTGAATGCATTCTTCCTGCTTCTGCCCGCTATGACGCTTGGCGTGTTCGGCTGGCGCTCCTTGATTAATAGCCGGGCACATTGGCGTGCGATCCTTGCCGTTGGGGTGTTTATCGGCGGCGGATTTGTGCTTTATTCGTTGGGGATTATTATTGCCTCTGTTAGCAAAACCACCGTTCTATTCTACTTAACGCCGATCTGGGCAACGGTTTTCGGACTCTTTGTTTTAGGAGAAAGTCTAACGTTACAGCGGGTGAGCGCAATTGTTTTGGCATTGCTTGGATGCGGGTTGGTGATGCAGGTTAATCCACTTAATATCGCCTTTGAAAAAGTTGATTTGCTTGGCCTTGGTTCTGGACTGTTATGGGGTATTGGCTCGGTCATTATCCGCCGGTTTCCAGACATTCCCTATCTATCAATTAGCTTTGCCCAATATGTTATCGGGTCGTTAATTGCGATAAGTGCGGCCCTTATTTTGGATGTGCCATTTCCACCAGCAGAAACGCTGGTCTATGCCATTCCCATTTCGTTTTTGTTTGCGGTCGTTGTGTTATTGCCGTCAGTGCTAGTGATCTTGCGGGTGAGCCAGTATGTGTCGCCGGGATTGGTGGCCATATTGATGCTTTCCGAAGTGTTGGTGGCGGTTGTTTCATCATGGTGGTTACTGGGTGAAACGCTCAGCGTTTGGCAATGGGGTGGGGTCATAGCAATTTTGGCGACTGGCGTTTGGCTGGGGTTGTCGGCGAATGATGAGGCCCCCGCAAAAGCCAGTTAGAAACCTAAAGACGGAGCGATATATGAGACCAGATGCCTATCCATTTGACCTTGGTGATTATCATTTTGCGGCAAGTACGACAAAGCCGGATGCTTCGATTTGGTTTAACCGGGCGATGGTGTGGTTATATGGGTTTCATCATGAGGAAGCGTCATATTGTTTCCAACAGGCCGTAACCGCCGACGCTGAAATGGCGATGGGATATTGGGGGCTGGCATTTGCCAATGGCCCCTTTATGAATATGCCGTGGCATGCCTTTGATGAGGGTGAGTTGGCATCGGCCATTCCGTTTTGCCATGCCCAGATCGAAACGGCAAAGGCGCTCGCGGCAAAGGGACATACGACCGCGCTAGAGGCGGCATTGATTAATGCTCTGGCGCATCGGTTCCCATCCCCCAAAGTGGAACCATTGGCATTGTTGCAATCATCGGACCGGGCCTATGCCAATGCAATGCATGATGCCTATCTGGCGCATGGTAGCGATCCCGATGTCGCCACATTATATGCCGATGCGTTGATTAATCTGACGCCATGGCATTTGTGGGATGTGCGCACAGGGGCCAAAAACCCAGAGGCCCGTACCGATGATGTGATCAACGCATTGGAAACGGCACTTGGTAATGGCTTTGACGGGCATATCGGCCTATTGCACTATCATATTCATACATTGGAGATGTCGCCTTATCCTGAGCTGGCATTGTCATCGGCGCATGCGTTAATTAATCGGGCGCCGCGTGATACTGGCCATCTGCATCACATGCCCGCACATATCCTGTTTCTAACCGGTGATCTTGGCGCCACCATGGAATGTAGCCAACGCGCTGTGGCGGCGGATGAACGTTATATCGCGGGCGGCGGTAATGCGCCGTTTTATCTCACATCGATGTGTCATGATTTTCATATGCAGATTTATGCTGGCATGCATGCCGGCCATTATGCGAGTGCGCAATTGGCGGCGGATCGCATGTCTGAATTGCTCGAGGCGGCGCTACCCTATGATGGCAAACAGCACATGGTCACAACGATGGAGGGGTATTATTCGATGCGCTTTCATGTGCCGATCCGTTTTGGCAAATGGGACGAGGCAATCGATGCCACGCCGCCGCCGGATGCCGATGTCTATCCGGTATCAATGGCGATGTATCATTATGCCAGAGCAGTGGCGTTTTCAGCGCAAAGCCGCCTTGATGAGGCGAGGGGCGCGGCAGATGAATTTTATGCCAGCGTGAAAAAAGTGCATCCAGACCGGTTCTTTTTCAACAATTACGCCACTGATATTCTGGCTGTTGGCGAGGCTATGATGCGTGGTGAGATGCTATATCGTGAGGGCGCGTATGACCAAGCCTTTGCCGCTCTTAGTGCGGCAGTTGAGCTGGATGATGATCTCTTTTACAGCGAGCCGTGGCCGTGGATGCACCCGCCGCGTCATGCGCTGGGGGCATTGTTGATGGAACAAGGCCATATCGAGCGCGCACGGGATATCTACCGCGATGATCTGGGGCTGAGTGGGCGTATTCCGCATTGCAAGGCGCACCGCAACAATATCTGGGCCCTGCATGGTCTGGCGGAATGCCTTGGTCGCCTTGGGGATAAAGAGGCGCCAAAAATTGAGGCATTAGTGACAGAACAGATGCGTCTTTCTGATCAACAGATTGTCGCATCCTGTTGTTGTCGACTGGAAAAGTTTGTCTAATATCAATCACAATAGAGAGCCATGATGAACGATATGGCAGGGAATGAACGATATGCCGGGAAATGAAATAAATTCGAATTATGATGCAATTATCATTGGGGCCGGAGTCATTGGGGCTTGTACAGCATTTGAAATGGCCAAAAAGGGCTATCGAACGCTAAATATCGATAAGGGCCCGCAGGCGGGATATGGATCTACGTCTGGTTCCTGCGCTATTATCCGGACCTATTATTCTACCACCGCTAGCTGTGCGCTTGCTTATGAAGGCTGGTTTTATTGGTCGAATTGGGCGGATTATCTGGGGGTCACGGATCCCGAAGGCATGATCACCTATCACAATACTGGTAATTTGGTGATCAAGACGGTGCATAATAACCGCATGGCTGATGTGATCGCGATGATGGATGAAATCGGCTGTCCTTACGAGCATCTAACCTTGGATCAGATCGCCGATTGGGTGCCTGGTGCCGATACGCGCGCATATGCGCCGGCAAAACAGGCGAGTGCAGACGATTTTGGCGTGCCGACCGGTCCGGCGATTGAGGGCGCGGTGCGCTTTCCTCGCGGCGGTTATGTTGATGATCCGAAATTATCGGCCCATAACGCTCAATATGCCGCCGAGATGCAGGGGGCGCATTTCAAATTCAACTCTGCAGTGACCAAAATCCGCCAAGCAAATGGCCGTGTGTGCGGGGTGACGCTGGATGATGGAACGCAGATAGACGCGCCGGTGGTGGTTAATGTTGCTGGCCCGCATTCATCGATTGTCAATGAAATGGCGGGTGTTCTGGATGACATGAAGATCACCACACGGGCATTGCGCCATGAGGTTGCGCATGTGCCAGCGCCCAGCGGTGAACGCCTTGGCTCGGTCTATTCCGACAGTGATATTTTCACCTATGCGCGTCCGGCCACCCAAGATCATATTCTGATCGGATCAGAAGATCCTGAATGTGATGAACAGGAATGGATTGATAATCCGGATGAGTTCGACCGCAATTTCAGCGTGCAATGGAAAACACTGGTCATGCGGCTTGGTCAGCGTATGCCCGGCCTGCCAATCCCTGAACAGGCAAAGGGCGTGGTCGAGCTCTATGACGTGACCGAGGATTGGGCGCCGATTTATGACAAGAGCAGCCTACCGGGCTTTTACATGGCATGCGGCACTAGCGGTAACCAATATAAGAACGCACCGGTGGCGGGTAAGATGATGACGGCTCTTATCGAGGCTTGTGAAAATGGACAGGATCACGACAAGGATCCGGTGGTGTTTCGCCTTGAAAATGTCGGTTATGATTTGCCGCTGAATGCATTTTCCAGAAATCGTGAAATCAATCAGAATTCTTCATTCTCAGTTTTGGGCTAAGGAGTAGTCATGAAAACACATGCGCGAGTGGTAATAATTGGCGGCGGCGTTGTCGGCTGTTCGGTTTTGTATCATCTAACCAAGCTTGGTTGGAGTGATGTGATGTTGATAGAGCGGTCGGAATTGACCTCTGGTTCAACATGGCATGCCGCTGGGGGCTTTCACACGATTAACGGCGACACCAATATGGCGGCGCTACAAGGCTATACGATCCGGCTCTATCGCGAGTTGGAGGAAATCACCGGCATGTCTTGTGGGTTGCATCATGTTGGCGGTGTGACGCTGGCCGATACCAAAGAGCGCCTTGATATGCTCAAAGCAGAACGGGCCAAGCATCGCTTTATGGGGCTGGATACACAAATCATTACCCCAGAGGAAATCCAGAAACTATCGCCGATTACCAATGTGGCGGGTGTTCTGGGCGGGTTATATGATCCGCTTGATGGCCATCTGGATCCATCGGGGACGACCCATGCCTATGCCAAGGCGGCGCGGATGGCGGGGGCCGAGATTGTTACCCATAATCCGGTTTATGAAACCAACCAGATGGCCGATGGTAGCTGGGAAATTGTCACCAAAGAGGGCACGGTTATTGCCGAACATCTGGTCAATGCGGCTGGGTTATGGGCGCGTGAAGTCGGTGCTATGGCCGGTATTTACCTGCCGCTTCACCCGATGGAACACCAATATCTCGTGACTGAAGACACACCTGAAGTGTTTGAACGTGACAGCGAGTTGCCGCATGTTATGGATCCGGGCGGCGAGAGCTATCTGCGCCAAGAGGGCCGGGGTATTTGTATCGGCTTTTATGAGCAGGCCTGTGATGCGTGGGCGGTTGACGGCACGCCATCGGATTTCGGCCATGAATTGCTGGAAAACAAGCTCGACCGCATTTCGCAATCGGTTGAATTTGCCTTCGAACGCTTTCCGGTGTTGCAACGCGCTGGCATTAAAAATGTGATCAATGGTCCCTTTACCTTTGCCCCTGATGGTAATCCGCTTGTTGGGCCGGTTCCGGGGTTGAAAAACTATTGGTCGGCCTGTGCGGTGATGGCGGGCTTTAGCCAAGGTGGCGGTGTTGGCTTGTCGCTTGCAGAATGGATGATCGAAGGCGAGCCATCACGCGATGTGTTCGCGATGGATGTTGCCCGCTTTGGCAATTGGATTACCCCTGGTTATACGCGGGCCAAAGTGCGCGAGAATTACCAACGCCGGTTTTCGGTTAGCTATCCAAACGAGGAATTGCCGGCCGCGCGTCCGTTCCAGACAACACCTGTCTATGATATCTGGAAAGACCAGCGGGCCGTGTTTGGCGCTGCCTATGGGATGGAGGCGGTAAACTATTTTGCGCCGCCGGATGAGCCCCTGTATGAAACACCATCATTCCGCCGCTCTAACGCCTTTGCGGCAACGGGCGCCGAGGTGGCGGCGGTGCGCAATGCGGTTGGTATTAACGAAATCCATAATTTCGGTAAATATCTGGTGACCGGTGATGGTGCGAGAGAGTGGCTGGATTGGATCATGGCGGGGCGCGTGCCAAAAGTTGGCCGCATTTCCCTAACCGCGATGCTAAGCCCCAAAGGCCGGATCATTGGTGATTTCACAATCTCTGCCTTGGCCGAGGATCGCTTTCAATTAACGGCATCCTTTGGCGCACAGGATTATCACATGCGCTGGTTCCTATCGCATTTACCTGAGAGCGGCGTTGCGATTGAAAATGTGTCCCTGCGCCGCATTGGTTTCCAGATTGCTGGACCAAAGGCGCGTGACCTATTGGCCAAGGTGGCCAAGGGTGATGTCTCGAATGATGCCTTTAAATTTATGGATGTGCGCGACTTTGACATTGGCCTTGTGCGGGCAACGGTCCAGCGGATTTCCTATACCGGTGATCTTGGCTATGAGATTTATGTGAATGCGGATGAACAACGCATCCTCTATCAAACCCTAGCCGAGGCTGGCGCCGAATTTGGCCTAAAACCGTTTGGTATGCGAGCGATGATGAGCCTGCGTTTGGAAAAGTTCTTTGGGTCATGGATGCATGAATTTGGCCCTGATTATATGCCGTGTGAAACCGGTATTGATCGCTTTGTGTCCTATGGCAAAAATGCCGATTTCATTGGCAAGGCGGCGGCGCTTGCGGAAAAGAGCGCCGGACCAGCCCGCAAGATATGCGCCTTTGTTGTTGATGCCGATGACGCCGATGTTGTCGCCTATGAACCGATCTGGATTAACGGCAAGGTCGAGGGTTTTTGCACCTCTGGCGGCTATGCGCATAATGCTGGTAAATCGATTGCACTTGGGTTTATACCTACGCCGATGATTGCAGATGGTTTGCAAGTTGAAATTGAAATTCTGGGTGAGATGCGCCCGGCCACCCTTATCACACAAATGCTATTTGATGCGGATGGTGCGCGGATGCGCGGCTAACCTAAAGAGGCCTTGATGATTGCTTGTTTGCCGATGTACGACCGGCCAGAATTGCGCTGGGCGACAGATGCCCTGTGGGATGCGATCGCCGCCGGTCTGGTTGAGAGCGGCATTGATGCCCCCAAAGCGTTATCACGGCTCGATAATTATGAGAAAATGTGGAATGACCCTGAATTGCTGCTCGGCATGACCTGCGGCAAGCCCTATCGTGATGGGCTTGATCAGGCATGTCATCTGGTTGGCAATCTGGATTATGGGTTAGCGAATTGCCCAGCCGGATTTTACAATAGCCACATCATTGCCCGCCATGACGCCCCGCAATTAACATTATCGGATCTTGCTGGTGGTCGGTTCTGTTTCAATGGGGCAAATTCAGAATCTGGCTATGGCTGTGCCCGCCGTTTGTTTGGCGATCTGGACAGTTTTTTCTCTGCGATGATCCCCTCTGGCGCGCACCAGCTTTCGGCCCAAATGGTGGCCGATGGTGAGGCTGATTTTGCCGCGATTGATGCGGCGACATGGCGGTATATCGAGGACAGCCACGCTGAGATGATTGCTAGCTTGAAAATCATCGAGAGCACGCCGCCCGTTCCAGGCCTGCCATTCATCACCCGCTATGCCGATTATGTGGATGATCTGGCCAATGCTATTGAGGCGGCGTTAAGCGCTGTGCCGATCGCGGTGGATGCCCTGAAAATCGTTGGTTTTGTAAAGATTAGTCATGATGCGTATTTTGCCCATAAATAGCTCTCGCCAAGGGCCATGCCAGTGATTACCCTGTGCGCATGCTGATCGATCTTTTGCCAGCTCTCGGCTTTTTGATGCTTAATGTTTTCATCCCGGGGCCCAATGTTATGAACACCATTGCTACCGCGATGGGGTCCGGACGGCGCACTGGTTTGGCCTGTGCATTGGCTTGTGGCTGTTGCCTGTTTCTCTGGGCGTTGGCCGCTTTATTGGGGGCGGCTGTGGTGTTTGCCGCATTCCCGCAAGTGCTCACGATCATGACCGTAATTGGCGGTTTGCTGTTGCTGTATTTCGCCTATAAATTCATCCGCAAGGCATTAACGCCGGTAATGGATGTTGCGGCGATTGATAATGTGACGATGTGGGCGGCCTTTCGCCAAGCCTCGCTGGTGATGCTCAGCAATCCCAAGGTTCTCACCACATGGCTGGCGGTGGTGTCACTATTTCCGGTGGTTGCGAAAACTGAGACCCATATCGCCAGCTTTGCAGTCCTATCTGCGGCGGCCTCATTTAGCGGGCATGCGCTGGTCGCAACGGCTTTTTCAACGAAACGGGCCAGCCGCGTTTATGTGCGGCTGTACCGTCCGATTAATGGCCTCGTTGGCGCTGGCTTTTGCGTCTATGGGCTAAAGCTATTGATTGATGCGTTAGCTAGCTAGATTTTGAGACGCGAGAATACCTGCCGCGCGTTACCCTCAAAAATCATTGCACGCTGGGTATCATCAAGAACATCATTGCCGTCGATATAGCGCTTGGTATCATCATAATAGTGGCCCGATTTAGGGTCGATACCACGCACCGCACCAATCATTTCAGATGCAAATAGAATGTTCTTTGTCGGAATGACATCAAGCAACATATCAATGCCGTCTTGGTGATAAACGCATGTATCGAAATAGATATTATTCAATACGCGTTCCTCTAGATCGCCAAGGCCCATATCCTGTGCCATGCCGCGGAACCGTCCCCAATGATACGGAACCGCGCCGCCACCATGTGGAATGATGAATTTGATTGTCGGGAAATCTTTGAACACGTCCGACATCATCAAATGCACAAAGGCCGTTGTATCAGCGCCCAGATAATAAGAGCTGGTTGTGTGCATTGCCGGATGACAAGCGCCACTAACATGGATCATTGCGGGCACATCGAGCTCGCACATGGTTTCATAAAACGGATACCAGTATTTATCGCCAAGCGGCTTGTCTTTCCAATAGCCGCCCGATGGATCGGGATTGAGATTGCACCCGATGAAACCCATTTCGGTAATTGTCCGTT
>Ga0209654_1000574_pt1 | contig 34697 bp, 34 predicted proteins | sample SaaInl1SG_22_DNA_FD_184646 | JGI IMG/M metagenome (GOLD analysis project Ga0209654, IMG submission 184646) | Marine microbial communities from expanding oxygen minimum zones in the Saanich Inlet - ESP_161SG_22_DNA (SPAdes) (version 2) | ecosystem: Environmental > Aquatic > Marine > Intertidal... | reverse complement strand
TAATCTGAGAAAATAACGTTACTTTTATCATAAGAGGAATGGGGTGGAGTTGTGCAACTCAAAGATAACTTTGAGATACTTAACTTTTTCCTCTTTTTTTCTAAACGTTTAGGACGCTATTGATTTTGCTCCTAAAAATAATTGCAAAAATAGCCGACCCAAGAATAACATACGAATAAGTCATATCGGTCATCCAACTCACAGGTGTGTTTCCAATAAGCAAATCGCGAAGTGTGCCGCCTCCTACTGCTGTTACAAAGGCAATGATAAGAATACCAAATAAATCCATTTTCTTATTAAAAGCAACTAGTACACCAGAAATGGCAAAGGCTATCGTTCCTAAAATATCTATTGTGTAAAACATTTTTATCTTTTTTATGGCGTTCCCCTTTGGGTCGGGCTTTCGGCAGTCGCTCTCTGCGAGGAGCTTCAACAAATGCCTCAATCCCTAACCTTTAGATTAGCAACTCATAAAATTTGTCATTAAATTTAAAAAGGACAGAGTGAACTTATATCCCTAACAAGCTTCAAAGAGCTGTCTTGCGTATTAGTCTCCGTCCTTTTCTTTGGCTACATAGAACTATATAGAATTTTAGAATGTCCTTATTAAAGGTCTTAGTTAAAGTAGCATTTATTAATTTCTAAATCTAAAGTTATGAATTTTAAAGAAGTAATTGGTATTGATGTTAGTAAAAACACGATTGATGTTTGTGCCCACCTATCTCAAAAGAGCACGGAATTTGCAAACACAAACAAAGGTGTTAAAAGGTTTTTGAGCTGGGTTAAGCGTGATTTAAAAGATATGTCTGAGGTGCTTTTTGTTTATGAGCATACAGGCATGTACTCCCATATACTCACAATTATTCTTCAGGAAATAGGTTGCCATTATTATGTTGCCCCTGCACTTGATATCAAGCGTTCCATGGGTATTGTTAGAGGAAAAGACGATAGAATAGATGCTAAACGAATTGCCTTATACGGTTACCGTTTAAGGGAAGAGATCATCCCTACGGTATGTTGTAAATCAGTAGAGGTACTTAAATCCCTAATGACTCTAAGATCAAAACTAGTCAAACAACGTGCAGCTCATAAAAGCACATTAAAGGAACAAAAACGTATTTATAAGTCTAAGGATTTTAAATTTATTTTTGAGACACAGCAAAGAACAATACATTACCTAACTAAACAGATAAAGGCTGTTGAGCAGCAAATGGAGGAGCTTATCAACAGTCAAATGGCTCTCAAGGTTAATATGGAGTTAATGCTATCCATCAAGGGAGTTGGTAGACAAATGGCTACTACAATGCTTATAGTTACAGAGAACTTCACAAAGTTTGATAACTCACGTAAGTTTGCCTCATATTGTGGTATCGCGCCGTTTGCTTACCAATCAGGGACAAGTATAAAAGGCAGAAACAGGGTGTCACCACTTGCCAATAAGAAGATTAAGTCCCTGATTCATATGTGTGCAGTAAGTGCTATACAACATAACCCCGAAATGAGAATGTACTATCAAAAACGTATCGAAAATGGAAAAAGTAAAATGAGCACACTAAACATTATTAGAAATAAATTGATTGCTCGCATCTTTGCCGTTATCCATAGGCAAACACCATATGTAGATACTTTAAAGTTTGTAGCTTAAATTTTAACAAAATTTATTTGGTCGAATCATAGAATACGCATGTGTTTGTTAGCATCAGTATTTTACTAAACTAACTTCAATTTTTGTTAATTTTTTTCTTAGAGATCCCGCCTGCGGCGGGATAAGCAATTCGCACGTATTTCAAGCCAACTTTGTTGGCTTGAAAAACGGCTCTCTGTTTACATATCTTGTGTGTAAAAATTATAATCTTTTAAAATAACATCAATAAACTCTATATCGCTGCTTTGTTTCACTTCCTTAATTCCTACTACTTCAATTAGTTTATTTCTTAACTTTATTAATGTTGCATAATCTTTTGAAGCCCTAGCTCTAGTATACGTTTCTTTTATAATACGCGCATCATTATCCGATAGTTTTATCACATTAGGATAGGTAGGTTTATAATCGGTTTTTAGTTGCTCCAAAATCGTATGATTGATGCTCACCTTATCCTTTAAGCTTATCACACCCGTACCGGCAGCCATATCGCCCAATCGCTGTAATTTTTTGCTGAAAATAATCACAAAAAAACCAATACCGAATATCCAAACATCCACAATTCTAAAAAACCAACGTACCACATAATCTGAAAACGTTGCCTGAAACCCATCAATTTTTACAACCCGAATCTTTAATGCCTTTTTACCCAAAGTTTGTCCGTCTAAAAACGTTTCTAAAGCCAATGTGTAGAACATTACAGGAAAGCTCAATACGGTATTTATGCCAATTTGAGACCATTCGTCCATACCTTCAAACACACCAAATACCTTATTTAAAATCAATAAATAACCTATTTTAATAGCGGTATCTATAATAAATGCAACTAAACGTTCCCCAACGCCAGCAGCGGTGAACTTTATTTTTACATTTTGCGTCGTGTTAATTTGTAACTCTGACATTTTATATTTTAATTTATCTCGTGTATGAGAGAAGTTGCATTTATTAAGCAAAATAAAGAAAAATGGCTGAGTTTTGAGAATGCTATTTTTAATAATGATTTTAAGGACCCAGATGAACTGGCTTCAAATTATATTCAGCTTATAAACGATCTGGCTTACGCACAAACCTATTACCCTAAAAGTAAGGTAATTGCCTACCTTAATCAGCTTGCAGCCAAGGCATTTCAAAAGATTTATAAAACCAAACGACAGGACACCAACAGAATTATAAGTTTTTGGAAGACCGAGGTCCCTCTAATTTGTTATCAGTATCGAAAATTTATTTATGTGGCATTTGTCATCTTTACAGTATTCACGCTAATTGGCGTTGTTTCAGCAGCTAATAATGCAGAATTTTTACGGTCGGTTGTAGGTGATAGTTATGTAGACCAAACTATTGCGAATATTGAAGCGGGCGACCCCGTTGCAGTATATAAAAGCGGTAGCAATTGGGGGAGTTTTATTGGTATAACCATTAATAATTTACGTGTTGGCATTATAGCTTTTGTATTAGGTGTTTTTTTAGGCATCGGTACGCTATATGTGATGTTTAAAAACTGTATCATGTTAGGTTCCTTCCAATATTTTTTTTACGAGAAAGATGTATTTTGGGAAAGCGTTCGTGGTATTTGGATTCACGGCGCTATGGAAATTTTTGCAATTGTTATAGAATGTGCAGCAGGTTTAATTTTAGGCGCCAGCATCTTATTTCCAGCAACACATTCTAGGTATACTTCATTTAAGCAAGGTGCAAAAACGGGGATTAAAATTTTGATTAGCACCTTCCCATTTACGTTTTCGGCAGGATTTTTAGAAGGCTTTATCACAAGGTATTCTAACATCATGCCCAATTGGTTATCAGTTGGTATCATATTAATCACTTTGGCCATTATAAGTTACTACTATTTAGTCTATCCGTATAAAGTTCAAAAGCAAATTACCCAAACCCCACTAGCTATCGCTGCTTAATGATAAAAAAGCCACAACATATACTTTTAGTTTTTATGCTTTTGTTATTGAATCCTCATTTGTGTGATGCAACTGAACCTGTTCAAGAACCAGAGGTAAATCGTGTTTTTGATAGTAGTTTTAAGGAACGTTATTCAAGCGACATATTTGATTATGAAGGAAAAAAAGTGGTTAATAGAAGTAAAAGCGGTTCTGTTGAATATGAAGACTATAACAGTAAGGAGGCCCGAACAAAGGAACAAAACAACGGTGATGAAGTTATTATAAATCTTGGCCCATTTAGATTTGTTTTTTATATCATTTTAGCCATGGCAGTAGTGTATTTGGCATACGCTTTACTTAATGAAGGCGGTACAGGCCTATTTACATCTAGCAAAAACAAAAACATTGAGAGACACGACGCTATTACAGCCGAAAATATTGAAAACACAGATATCCATACCTTAATTAATCAAGCGGAAAATGATAACGATTACAGGCTCGCCATTCGCTATTATTACCTACTCGTTTTAAAGACTTTAAGTTTAAAAAATTACATAAAATTTGAAGACGATAAAACCAATACAGAATACTTAAATGAACTCCGTGAAACACCATTCAACGGTGCATTTTCATATGTTTCGTATTTGTATAATTATATATGGTATGGCAGGTTTGAGTTAGAAGCTTCTCAATATGCAAAAGCCAAAAATAATTTCACAACACTTCTAAAACAGGTAAATTAATGAAGAAACTTTTACCTGTAATAGTAGTTATAGTTGCACTCATTGTAGTAGCGGCACTAACGTTTGGCATAAAACGTACCAAAACCGTAGATTGGGAAGAGTCCTTCAACGAAAAAAGCAACAAACCTTACGGCACTAGCGTTTTTTACAAAGAACTCCCTAATCTTTTCAAAAACAATAAAGTACGCACGGTTTACCACCAACCTTCAAGTTATCTCACTGCAAATTCAGAGTATGGATATGGCGATCATGAAGCGAAAGGCAACTATATTATCATTGGAAATTCCGATTATCTCTCCGACTTTTCTGTTGATAAACTTTTAGGGTTTGTAGATGCAGGAAACACTTTATTTATCTCAGATTATTACTACGCGCAAAGGCTTCATGATACGCTAGGTGTTGATGTAGATTTTGAATACAATCAGAAAAATGACAGTATTACATCCTTGTCTTTTCGGAATAAAAATTTGAATACTACCAAAATTGACAAAAATGAAGGCGATTACTATTTTTCCCGTTTTGATAGTATCAACCATACTATTTTAGGCTACGCCGAAACGGATAAAAAACGAGTTAACTTTATAAAAGTTCCTTTCGGAAATGGGCAAATTTTGCTGCATACCGAACCAAAAGCGTTTACAAATTATCATATTTTAAAAGGAAACAGATATCGCTATGTTGAAGATGTGCTCTCGTACATACCAGACGATGATGTATACTTTGATTCTTATGCAAAACGGCAAACCGCATATGGCGATGCCGAAGAAGAATCTAACTTAAGTTGGTTTTTAGAACAATTATCATTTCGATGGGCGTGGTACACCGCTTTAATTTTCTTGTTATTGTTTATGATTTTTAATGCGAAACGCAGGCAACGCATTATTCGTATTATAAAACCTTTGCAGAACACTACCTTAGCTTTCGTTAAAACCATATCTAATTTATACATTGAAACAAACGATTATAAAAACCTGATAGACAAGAAAATAACCTATTTTTTAGAAAAAGTGAGAACCGATTTTAATATGGATACATCTACACTTGATGATGCCTTCATAAAAAAATTAGCAAGAAAAGCTGGTAAAAAAAATAAGGACGTTACCCAATTAATTACTTATATAAAATGGTTACGCACCAAAGATGAACTTTCCGAAGAAAGTCTCTTAAAATTAAATACATTTATAGAAGCGTTTTATTCACAATAATTATGGACGAAAATAAAGAACATACTACCAACCACGAGGAATTTTTACCTAAGCCAAAACAAGATGTTGTATCATCCATTGATGATGATGCTTTAAGTGATGATAACAAGAATTTGGAATTTAAAAATCGCTTGGATTTATCGGAATTACAACAAAGTGTTGCGCAGATTAAAGCTGAAGTAGGTAAAGTTATTGTGGGCCAAAAAGATATGGTAGAGATGCTCATTGCGTCGCTTTTGGCAAAAGGACATTCATTAATTGAAGGTGTGCCTGGGGTTGCAAAAACAGTAACCGCTAAACTATTAGCAAAATCTTTAAGTGTAGACTTTAGCAGAATTCAGTTTACGCCAGATTTAATGCCTAGTGATATTTTGGGAACATCGGTTTTTAATTTAAAAAGCACGGAGTTTGATTTTAAAAAAGGGCCTATTTTTTCGAATATGGTCTTAATAGATGAAATAAACCGCGCACCAGCCAAAACCCAAGCAGCATTGTTTGAAGTTATGGAAGAGCAACAAATTACTATAGATGGCCATAAGTATATTCTAGATGCGCCGTTTATGGTGTTGGCCACACAAAACCCTGTAGAACAAGAAGGCACCTACCGTTTGCCCGAAGCACAGTTAGATAGATTCTTGTTTAAGATTGACGTGGATTACCCAAATTTAGATGAAGAAATTGAAATTTTATCCAGAGAGCATGAGCTAAAGGAGAACACAAAAACAGCACAAATCACCTCTTTTTTAACGTCAAAACAAATTGCAAACTATCAAAGCTTGGTAAGCAAAGTGATTGTTGAACAACATTTACTAAAGTACATTGCAGAATTAATTGTTGCTACCAGGAGCAACCGCTTTTTGTATTTAGGTGCCTCGCCAAGAGCCTCAATTTCAGTTTTAAAAGCCAGTAAAGCCTTTGCTGCCATGGCTGGACGGGATTTTGTAACACCTGAAGATATTAAGCGCGCCGTGGTTCCTGTGCTTCACCACAGGGTAATTGTAACACCAGAACGTGAAATGGAAGGTGTGACGAGTAAACAAATTATTAATCAGATTATTGAAACAGTAGAAATTCCTCGTTAAATTATGTTTAAAAATATATTCTCTTTTGATGGTCGAATTAGAAGACTGGAATATGGTCTTACTTATTTGGCATATATAATCATCACTAACTCGCTAGAGTTGTTAATCGATTCAAATTTTTCTCCTGATACAGCAATAATATTCTACTTAATAATTTTGATACCGATACTCTGGATAATGCTAGCACAAGGAGCTAAACGTTGTCATGACAGAGGTAATAGTGGTTGGTATCAAATTATTCCATTCTACGTATTTTGGATGATTTTTGCAGATGGAGAACCTGGTCCAAATGAATATGGAGATAATCCAAAAGACATCGGTCATGATAATGAAATTGATGATATTGGCAAACCTATTGACGACGAATTGCCTAAACAATTAAACGAATAAACCTCTTAACAAAAACTTGAAACTCCTTAAACCCTTTTACATACAACCTCGATTTTTTTATGCTGGCATTGGTATAGTAGTGCTTTTTGCGTTAAGCTATTTTATACCAGTACTATTTAATATCGCGCAGCTATGTATTTTGGTTTTAGTTGTCCTTTTTCTATTAGATGTTATAATTGTTTTTGTAGGCACTCAAAAAATTGAAGCCAAACGCATTGTTCCTGATAAGTTTTCAAATGGTGATAAGAATCAAATTGAGATACAAATTAGAAACAATTATCCTTTTGTCTCATATTTAGAAATTATTGATGAAATCCCAGAGCAATTTCAAATTAGAGATTTTAAGATAAAAGATGCCATAAAGCCACGAAAGGAAAAAACAATTACCTACAATTTAACCCCGAAAGAACGTGGCGAATACCATTTTGGTTGTTTAAATATTTATGCGTCTTCTGCTTTAAAACTCGTGGCAAAACGCTTTATGTTTGAAAACGAAGTTATGGTGCCTACCTATCCTAGTTTTAAACAATTAAAGAAGTTCGAACTTCTAAATATCAATAAAAATGCTATGGATTATGGGCTAAAAAAAGTCCGCCGACTGGGTCACACCATGGAATTTGAGCAAATAAAGGATTATGTTTTAGGTGATGATTTGCGTACCATAAACTGGAAAGCTACTGCCAAGAAAAACCAGTTAATGGTCAATCAATTTCAAGATGAAAAGTCACAACCTGTATATGCTGTAATTGACAAAGGGCGTATCATGAAAATGCCTTTTGATGGTTTAAGCTTGCTAGACTATGCTATCAATGCCACTTTGGTTATTAGCAACATTGTATTAAAAAAGCATGATAAGGCAGGCATGTTATCCTTTTCAAAAAAGATTGATAATGTAGTTGTTGCAGAACGAAGAAGCGGACAAATGCAATTGATTCTTGAAGCACTTTACAATGTGAATACCGATTTTTTTGAAAGCGATTTTGGGAGACTGTATGCCAATATAAAACGGCATGTAACCCACAGGAGTTTACTTTTAATGTATACTAATTTTGAAACTTTAGATGGTTTAAACAGGCAACTCCCCTATTTAAAAGCGATTGCTAAAAGTCATTTACTAGTGGTTATTTTCTTCAAGAATACAGAAATTGACAAACTAATTAATAACAAAGCGGAAACTGTTCAGCAGGTGTACGATAAAGTTATTGCTGAAAAGTTTGATTTTGAAAAACGCCTTATTGTAAATGAACTTAAAAAGTTTGGTATCTATTCTATTTTGACGACTCCTGAAAATTTAACGGTGGATACTATTAACAAGTATTTAGAGATTAAAGCTAGAGGATTGTTATAATAATTGGGCAAGCACTTTGTTAGCAAACTTGCCCGTGTCAGGGATTGGAGAGGAAAGCCGACCCACCTGCACTGAGCTTGTCGAAGTATTGTGGGTAACGCCCAAAAAATCATTAGTAAAACTCGAATTTTTACGAAAAACTACAATTCATCATAAAAATTTTACAATTCGGTCGGTTAAATTATAAAATGCTTTGCCCGTGATGCATCTTTGGAGTGTTCAATAACAAATAACACTTAAAAACCATAAATCATGGGAACTTTATCAACTTTATTCATCGCGTTAGTTTTATCAGTTAACACCACTAATGCACAAGCAGAAACAGAAGTCGCTGGAAACTTAATAACTGTAAGTATAGAAAACATTACAAACAACAGCGGAAGTGTTGTACTGGCGCTTCATACCGAAGAAACCTTTATGAGAGGACCTGGAATAAAAAATGCTAAAAGCGAAATAGTAGACGGAAAAATTAAAGTAACGTTTGAAAATGTAACTCCAGGTACTTACGCTATTATGGCTTTACATGACGAAAATAATAACAATGCTATGGATTTTGACGACAGTGGCATGCCTACGGAATCTTACGGAATATCAAACAACCCAATGAGCTACGGTCCTCCACAATTTGCAACAGCCAAGTTTAATGTTGCTTATGAAGACTTAGCCATGGACATCAGGTTTTAAACCTAATTAATTAGAAACAAAAAAGACGACCGAGCGATCGTCTTTTTTTTCTTTTAACTAAACTAAACTTAAACAAACTACATTTCCTTCAAAAAGGTGAACAAACTTACTTTTCTGAAGTTTCTGCTTTTTAAAATTACTTTATAATATTCCTAAATTTCAATAAATATAATTGATAGTTTTTATATTTTTATAGTCTAAACCTATATAAATGACAATCACCCAGTTATACTATGTTCTTGCGGTTGCAGAGCACCAAAATTTTACAAAAGCAGCAGAAAAATGTTTTGTAACGCAGCCTACTTTGAGTATGCAGATTCAAAAATTAGAAGACGAACTCGATATTTTAATTTTTGACCGCAGTAAAAAACCTATCGAACTTACCGACGTTGGAAGAAAAATTGTAACCCAAGCTAAAAACATAGTTAACGAATCTTATCGCATACAAGATATTGTAGATCAGCAAAAAGGTTTTATTGGCGGGGAATTTAAATTAGGTATTATCCCAACCATAATGCCTACACTTCTACCAATGTTCTTAAAAACGTTCATAAAAAAATACCCAAAAATAAAATTAAAGATAGAAGAGCTTAATACCGAAGAAATCATCAACCGTATTAACGAAGGCCATTTAGATGCTGCTATAGCTGCAACTCCGTTGGAAAACGAAAATATTAAAGAACGCGTTTTATATTTTGAACCCTTTGTTGCCTATATTCCAAAAGGACATAAAATGCATACAATGGGTAAAATTAAAGTTGACGATTTGGTTATAGAGGATATGTTGCTTCTAGAGGATGGGCATTGCTTTAGGGATGGTGTGATTAACTTATGCAAAGCCTTTAAAAATCATGAGGACGACAAATTTCAACTGGAAAGCGGTAGTATAGAAACTTTAATTAAGTTGTCTAACGAAGGTTTAGGCATGACGCTTCTGCCCTATCTGCATACTTTAGATTTGAATAATACTGCTAAAGAAAACCTACATTATTTTGAGGAACCATCACCTGCAAGAGAAGTAAGTATTATCTATCATAAAAGTGAATTGAAAATGCAAATTATTGAGGCGATGCAAACGGTTATTTCTGGAATTATACGCGGTGCCATTAAATTTCAAGATGTAAAGATTATTAGTCCGTTACCCAAAAAGTAAAGGCAACTACCCTATTATATGCACATACCCCAAAACAACGCATGATTTAGAGTCAATGAAACATGATATGTAATGAAGGACATTATTGGAAAAGCAGTATTAGATTATCACAGCGGTAATTACATTGAAGACATTATATCCTCTACAAATATATCAGATGAAGACGTACTGCCACTTCCCTATTTATTTCGAGATTTTAAAGAGATGCCTAGACTAGAACAAAAGGCATTGCAATTGGCTAAAGGAAAGGTTTTAGATGTGGGTTGTGGTACAGGAAGCCACAGCTTGTATTTACAGCAGAAGAACTTTAATGTTAAAGCAATTGATATTTCTAATGGTGCTATTGAAGTTGCGCAAAAACGCGGTGTTTTGAATACCGAAGTTTTAAATATTCTAGATGAAACCGAAAGGTTTGATACCATTTTGTTGTTGATGAATGGTACAGGCATTTTTCAGGAACTATCGCAGGTTGTGAAATATTTAAGACATTTAAAACACTTGTTACGTCCTAATGGACAAATTCTCATTGATTCCTCTGATATTAAATATATGTACGAAGATGAGGATGGCGGGTATTGGATAGATACCAATGCCAATTATTACGGGGAACTCGATTATTTCATAAGTTATAAAGGTGAAAAAGAACTCCCTATGAAATGGTTGTATTTAGATTTTAACACTTTACATTTCGCTTGCGAAACTGTTGGACTACAATGTGAGTTGGTTATGGAAGGTGAACATTTTGATTATTTGGCGCGGTTGATATTCAAATAAATCAAATCTATTTTTAAATCCTTAGGCAACATCTAAAACTTGATTTTATAGTAATTTTCCGCTACCTTCGTTTACCGTCGGATATATCTTATTTAAGAACGACGTATATTCACTGATTCATATACAAACCATCAAAAAATAAAAACTTCTTGTAACTACAAAATTCGCCAGCAAGGACGTGCGTTAAGGATTGTAGTGGAAAGCCCACAGCCCGACGAAGGAGGTGCGAGGACTTGAAACGGAAAGCCTGACCCGATAGGGGAACGCCCAAATTCATAAAATAGTGAAACAGATTAAAACACCATGAGATTCCCGCCCACCCAGGAATGCCAAAACCTTATTTAAAAATCAAACTTAAATGTAGCACCAGCTAAAAATTGAATGCCTTGTACTGGGAAATTTTGCCAGCGTTGGTATGCATTATTGGCAATATTATTTGCTTTTGTAAAAACCGAAATTTGGTCGTTAATATGGTAGCCCACATGTGCATTGGTATCAAAAAAGCTATCTAAGGTTACTGTAAATGGGGTGGTTGCCGTTACACCATCGTTTAAAAAGAAACGGTCTTTACGCTCTCCTGTGTAAATTAAGTTAGCACCAGCAAACCAGTGTTCGCTTATTTGATAATCTAAAAACAACGAGCCTACAATGTCTGGTAAATTCCATGCTTCGGCTTCATCATCGGTGTTATACGTAAAATACTCTGCTTTAATGCCTAAAGTAAAGTTCCTGTTTACATCAACATTTAATTCTCCTGCAACACCAAAGGTATTTACATCATCGTACACAATACCGTAAGAGTTACCATAAGAGTATGGTTGGTCTGCCATTAGCGTAATATCATTATTTCTAAACAATGCTCGGTTTCTATCTGCCTTATACAAACCGTTAACGCTATAGCTCATATTGCTGGACAACTTTCCTTTTAGTCCCACATATGCGTTATATTGCTGATCGGTGGGCATGATAAAAAGTGTTGGAGACACGAATGGATTTTCGGAAGCAAAATCGTAATAAGAATTCTGAGTCAATCCACCTTCAATACCCCCAAAAGCAATAAGTACATCGCTTACCAATCTGTATGTTGCCGTTACGTTTGGGTAGATGTATATTTTGTTATCACCCGATGCCCTATCGTTTAAATAATTAAGAGATACCCCGAGATTTACGGTTAAATCATCCTGCCTTAATTGGTACGATGGCGATAAACCAACAACAAAATTACCATATTCAACTTCGCTAGTAGCCGTATAGCTTCTATCAAAAGTTCCACCTAAATAATCAAGTGTAATATCTGTTGAAATCTCTTCCCTATCCACGGGGATATCAATGGTAGCTTTTGCCACAAAACGGTTTTCTCCAGAACCTTGGTCATCAAAAAATCGTCTAAAAAAGAAACTCCCAGAATTAATGTATGTATTCTCAAACGATAAATCGCCACCAAAGTGTGCGTTCGAAAACGCATGCTCTGGATTCATCCCATCATTTTGGGCAGCGATAATTTGAGACTGTGGTACGCCATACCAATTGAAACGCTGGTGCTGAAAACCTGCCTCTACAGTCCACGCCAAATCACGTAATTGTGATGAATAATTGGCATTTAATTTTGTGGTAGAGAAATTATCGTCGAACTGTACACCTTCAATACCGCCTCCAGAGGAGTTATGACTAAAATATCCTCCAACGCTTTCAGTTCTATTAATGGCGTGATTTAAATATACTTCACCTAAAAATGTAGTGTAAGTTCCCACGCCAACGGTAGCATAATTATCAAATAATTTTACAGGTTTTGCTTTTTCTACCGTAGCTGCTTTTCCCTTAGCTGGCGTGAATGTAGATGCTACTGGAAACGAAAAAATATTGTATTTAATGTCTTTTTTCTTAATGGCTTCGTCATCATCTGTTGAAGGTGTTTCTTTTACTTTAAATGCATCAGATATAGATGGCGTATAAGGCTTTACAACGTCTATCACGCCTGTATTAATGGTATCATTCTTTTTCTTTTGAGCAAATGATAGTGTGATATTTAGTGTAACAATTACTAAGAGAATATGTTTAATGTGCTTTCGCATGGACTTAAATTTTAAATGTTTTATTGATGATTGATGATTTCCAATTTTATAAATAATATGCTTCGACTGCGCCCAGCATAGCAATAATTTACTGCTTAAAACTTTAACTGAGACCCCATACTTATCTTTAATCCTGTGGTACTATTGAGGCATTGGTTTTAGACTCTTCCTGTTTTATACGATTTAATTCGGTTTGTGCTTCGTCTATAACGTCATCAAACTGTCCGAAATTTTCAATAACACTTTCTAAAATATAAGTGGCTTGATATGCATCTTTTAAAGCATAAAAGTTTTTTGCCATAACTACCAATCCTTTGGCTCCATAGTATTTGTAACCCGAATAATCTTTAGCTAATTTCTGCGCTGACGTATTGGATGCCTCGTAATTACCTTCTTTGTTTTTAAAGTAGACATCGTAATACAGTGCCTCTGCAGCCATTTCTCCTGTGGCTACTTTTTGTACTTGTTTATATGCTGATTTTGCTTTGGCTTCATCGCCAGTATTAATAGCAGATCGTGCTATAATAATATGCGCATCACTTTTAATTTTATTATCAATTTTAGAGCTCTCTAATACTTTTTCGGCATAGGTAACGGCATCATCATAATTCTCTAGTTGATAATTCGCCTTCATAAGATTAGACTGCGCAAAAACTATATTTTGAGGATAATTCGCCTCTACCTCTAAACGCTTTAACAGTGGAATAGCTTGATTCCAACTCTTATTTTCTAAATGGTATTGCGCTAACCTTGATAGTGCTTCCTCTGTAAACTCACTTTGCGATGCTTCTACTACAAATTTATAATGTGGCGCCGCATTCGCAATTAAATCCTTTTTATAATATAATTGTGCCAAATAAAAATGTGATGACAAGCTATGTATGCCATTAGGGAAACTATTTAAATAGCTATTAAATTGCTTTATGGCTGCATCTGTATTGCCCTCTAAATATTGTTTTTCGGCGGCTTCGTAAGATGTATTATCTAAATCGGCATCGGTAACCTCAACATAGTCTAATTGTTTTACCCAAGCGGCGTATTCATTAACACGACCCAAATCAATATAAATCAATCGTGCAGTGGAAACCGCTTGTACCGCTTCGGACGTACCAGGATAATTACTAGCAACATTCTTAAATTTGCTTAATGCCGCTTCATTTTCACTGGCGTTATAATGAATTAACCCTTGACGCAACAACGATTTAGGCACGAAAGAACTCATCCTATATTCTGAGTTCAATTGGTCGTATTTTGACATTGCCTTATTAGTTTGGTTTGCTTTTACATATGAATTTCCTAATTCGTACAACGCATCATCACGTAGTTTTGATTTTGGATATTCATCAATAAAAGTTTCCAGTTCCGTTATTTTTTTTGAGGCATTTCCAGCATAACCAGTACTTATTGCTTTTTGAAAAAACGCATAATCAGATTCTACTTCATTCAGCCTAATCGCATTACCATACGCCTTAATAGCTTGTGTGTAATTACTAGTAACAAAATAACCATCACCCAAACGCAAATACGCATCATTCAAACGTAGATTATCACTGCTCCGTTTTGAAATGAATTGATTGAAGTAGTTTGACGCCTGATTGTAATTCTTCAACTTAAAATAGGTGTAAGCCAAATTGTAATCAATATTATTTTGCTCTGGCAAATCCATCCCGGTTGATTGTTGGATGAATTGCTTAAAGCCCACCAAGGCATCTTCGTAATTGGTTAAATTATAATCAGCTTCAGCCTTCCAAAATGTAGCTCTCGCCGTAAAATTATTGTCTATAGATTCACCCAAAGATTTGTCGAATAAATTTTCAGCTTCTAAATACTGGTTTTCATTATACAACTCTAAGCCTCTATAAAACGCCACTTTTTGATATGCTGCCTTGTTTTCAAAACTTTTTTTCTTTTCTAAAAGAAGAAGTGCCTCTTCATAATTTTTTGAAGTGATATAGGAATCAATTAAAAGCGTTTCAACCTCTTCCTTATATTGCGTTTTGGGATATTTATCTAAATAACTTGCCAATACTTGTGGTACTGATTGATAAGGGTTTCCTATCTCGTAACTAATTTTAGCATAATTTAACCACGCATCTTCTTGAATTTTTAAATCGAAATCCATTTGAGATGCATTTCTAAAGGCATTTAATGCTTCTTGTTTTTTATCTAAACTAATATAACTTTCACCCAAATGATAATAGGCATTTTGGGCAATGCTATTACGGCCATCTATAATTTTATTAAACTCTGAAATGGCACTCTCGTAATCTCCCTGTTTGTAATGTGCATACCCCAGCTGATAAAAATCGGTATTATTCCATTTACCAATTCTATCACGTTTTCCCTTTTTCCCTTTATAAGCTTGTAAAAATGGAATAGCCTCGGCATACTGCTCTAAATTGAAATAACTCTCCCCTATAATTTTTGATAATTCTGAAACCTCGTCGCCATCACTATTATCCAGTCTCGCTTTTGCTAATTCTATGGCGTTTTCGAATTTTCCCAGTTTAAAGTTTAAATCCGCTTGATAATAGGACAATTTTTCCTTGTAACGTTCTTGGTCTTCTACCTGCTCGAAATATTCGTTTGCCCTATCGTAATCATCTCCTTCATATGCCATAAAACCAATGTAATACTTGGCTTGAGAACCATATTCTGGTGAGCTTTCTACCCTACCCAGATACTTTTTGGCATCTTTATATTGTTTGGTTACAAAAGCTGTGTAACCATTATTAAAGTAAAATTTTTGTCGCTCTTTTCGTGATAATGCACTTTCGTTCACTTTACTATACCATTTGCGGGCATGGGCATATTTTCCATTTGTGAAGTAATAATCTGCCACATCCACAAAAGCTGTATTCCGTTTTGTGCTTGTTGGATATTCCTCTACAAAATCTGTAATTAACTGGTCTGCATTTTGCTGATTTAAGCGTACCGCACAATTAGCAATATAATATGCGCACCCCCCTTTTAAACTCTCTTTTTCTGTAGACTTTTTAATTTGAGAAAACAGGGATTTAGCTGCTTGGTATTGCTGATTATTGTAAAGACTCAATGCCTTTTGATAATCTGCCAAACTATAGGTATAAATAGCCGATTGTTGTGAAAAAAGGTGCATCGTGAAGCAAAACACAAGGATTGAAATACTATGCTTGAGATTCATTTAGTATTTAGTTTTTGTTTGATGAAATTCAAAGATAATTTAATATCATATCCATAACGCAACAATCGTGCTAGAATTATAAACAAGTGGTAAAATTCCAAAAACCAAAAACTAAATTCCAAAAATAATACGTTAAACAATGAAATAAGTAAGGGATTTAGCAACTTTTGTTATTTGGAATTTAGCTATTGGAATTTGGAACTTCGTACTTTAAACTTTAAACTTGCAACCTGAAACTGCTGTTTTATGTCTGAAACCATTTTACAACTTAAAGATGCTTCTATTTATCAAGGTGAAAGCTTGGTGCTTTCCAATGTTAATGTTGAAATAAGGAAAGGAGAGTTTGTGTATTTAATTGGTAAAACCGGTACCGGAAAAAGCAGTTTTATGAAAACGCTTTATGGGGATTTACCCTTAAAAGAAGGCGAAGGAGCAATTGTTGATTACAACTTAAAAACACTAAAGGAAAAGGATATTCCTTTTTTAAGGCGAAAACTAGGTGTAGTATTTCAAGATTTCAAGTTGCTAATCGACAGAACCGTAAATGATAATTTATTGTTTGTTTTAAAAGCTACAGGTTGGAAAGACAAAGATAAAATGAATACCCGTGTGGAAGAAGTGCTCACGAAAGTAGGTATGAAAACCAAAGGTTTTAAATTTCCACATGAGTTGTCTGGTGGAGAACAGCAACGTGTGGCCATAGCACGAGCACTATTAAATAACCCAGAACTTATTCTAGCTGATGAGCCTACAGGGAATTTAGATCCTCAAACTAGTGTAGAAGTTATGGAGGTACTGCAAGAGATCAACAAAAATGGCAACACTATTTTAATGGCTACTCATGATTACGCTTTACTTTTAAAATATCCAAGCAAGACTTTAAAGTGCGATGAGAATCAGGTTTATGAGGTGGTGCAACGTAAAGGGTAAATATGCTTTCAATCTTAATTCCCGTATTTAATTATAGAGTTTCAAATTTGATTTTTGAGATTCATAAACTGGCGATACTTGAGAATATTGTTTTTGAAATTATATATCTAGAAGACGGTTCTAAGTTGTATGTAGAAGAAAACAACTCTGAACTTAAAAGTCTTAAAAACTGTAGAAGAGTTATTTCTAATTCTAATATTGGCAGAACCGCATCTCGAGATAAATTAGCCCATGAAGCTATTTATGACTGGCTATTGTTTTTAGATGCCGATGTCTTTCCTATAAAAAAATCTTTCATTAAAGATTATGTAGACTCCATTAACTCAAAAAAAGCAGAGGTGGTTTATGGCGGTTTTGCTTATGAAAAAACCAAACCAAACCCACAGTATATATTAAGATGGAAGTATGGATGTACCTACGAAGAAATAGATGCAAAAACACGAAACCTAAAACCATATAGAATTGTTATATCTGCTAATTTCTTAATTAAAAAAGCAGTATTCCAGAGAATAAACTCAAGAATTAAGAGAAAAAGCTACGGGCTAGATAACTTTTTTGGAGCCATACTAAAAACTGAAAACATAAAAGTAAGGCATATAAATAATGAAGTAATACATTATGGTTTAGACTCTAACATTTCATACCTTAATAAGATTAGAGAGGCCGTATCTGAACTTTTATGGTTATATTATAATGAACCTTCTTTTGTTCATGACAATAGCTTGCTTAAAACATTCACTACTTTAAAAAAATATAAGCTCACATTTCTATTAAGTCTTTTCTACAAAGCATTTAATTCGATTATTGAAAAAAACTTAAAGGGTACTAAACCAAAAATGCTATTATTGCAAGTGTATAAGGTATCTTATATGTGCAATAAAGATTTAACTTAGGTTTAAACATGAGTTTTACTCCATTTTTCTCAATAGTCATTCCGCTTTATAACAAAGAGAAATTTATCAAAAATACTATAAATAGTATACTAAATCAATCTTATCATAATTTTGAAATTATTGTTGTGAACGATGGATGTACTGATAATAGTATAGCCATTGTAAGAGGTATTAATAATGATAAAATTTCAATTATTAATCAGAAAAACAAAGGTCTTTCAGCCGCAAGAAATATAGGAGTAAAAAATGCTAAACATAAATATGTAGCATTTTTGGATGCTGACGATTTATGGTGCGAAGATTATTTATCAACTATTGCTAAACTAATTTCATTCTATATTACCACCAAAGTTTTCACTACAAAATCCATTGTTTTAAAGCCTGGACAACACGCAAAATTATCTGCAACACCTTTTAATTCAAAACGAATACAATTTATTTCAAATTATTTTAAATACAGAAAAAATATCTTCTCCAATAGTAGTATTGTAATAAATAAAGAGGTTTTTATTGAAATTGGTGATTACAACGAAACTTTTAATTATGGTGAAGAAGAAGATTTTTTTATTAGATGTTTTAGTAAATATCAGCTTGTTCATTATAATGTCGGCAAGGTATATTATCTTAAAGGTATCGATAATCAGTTAACATCGCCTAATAACAAAACAAATAGAGTAATTCCAAATTATTCAAAGTACTTAACCAAAGAGAATTCCAAAATTCTAAAACCATATATTGATTTTATCTATTTTAAACTTGTAGTTTTATATAAAATGGAGAGAAATAAACAATTAGTAAAACAGTATAAAGATAAAATTGAAATATCGAATCTGAACTTGATTCAAAAAATTAAATATTTTTTACCTACCACAATTTTTTATTATTCAAAAAGTATTTATTCAAAGCTTTCAAAAATGTTTACCCATTCTTGAATAACTGTCTGTTCACTAAATATTTCTAAACCAAGAGATGTATTAGTTTTTACCTTTTTGTAGAATACCTCATCTAATAGCATATTGAGCGCTAAGACTAATTCTTTTTTATTTTGATTTTCAATTAAGACACCATTGATATTATGCTTTATAATTTCATTTGGCCCACTTTTACAATCAAAAGCAATTATTGGTGTGTGTAAAGAAAGTGCTTCAAGTAGGACCATAGGAAAACCTTCAAACCTACTTGATAAAACCAAAGCTTTTGCTTTTTGCATTAAAGAGTAAGGGTTTTCTATAAAACCTTTTAATTGTATTAAGCTTTTATATGTTGAACTATCTGCTAAATTCTGTAAGTTTTCTTTTTCTGGTCCATCACCTAATATTAAAAGCCCAATATTGTTTTCTGGCAAATTTGATTGTAGATAACTCTTTATAAGTACATCAAACTGTTTTACTCTTGTTAACCTTCCAACAGCTATTATAAAATGTTCAGATGGTTCCTTAAGTGAATGTGCCTTTTTGGGTAATTGAGAATCACCAATAAAATTATAGATGGTTTTGCTATCGAGCTTAAGACTTTCTTTTAAATGGTCTTTTACTGCATTACATACTGCAACAAACCTATGTTTCTTTACATGTGGTAGTCTTGCCAACCAAGGCGTATTTAAAAATGAAAAATAATAGTGCAAATGATAGTTATGAACACAATAAATAACCCTAAACTTATTGAAAACAAGTTTAGAAAACACCAACTCTTTTATGTATTTATTACGTAAGCGATGATCTATTATAACATCAAATTCATTACTTCTAAAAAATTTTATAAACTTCAAAAAAGCTTTAAATTTTCCATATTGTTCTTTAACCAAACCAAAATTATATAGAAAACCACTGTAATTATATGTTATGTTATTTTGCATAGAAACAATGGTAATATCATATCCTCTTTTGTGTAAAGATACCGACATGTTTGCTGCGACCTTTTCGGCTCCTCCAGAACTTAAACTGGTTACCAATAAACATATCTTTTTACTCATCTTCTATATTAAAATAGGTATCAAAATCAATTTTATCTAAAACTATTCTATCTCTTGTTTTAAAAGAATTACTAAAAATGCTTCTTTGAAAATTCATTGTTTTATGCTGTACTCCAAAAATATGTGCAACACTTTCAAAGGTATGGTCTGCCATAAATTTGCGGTTTGGCTTGTAAACAAAATCCTTAGGGTAATCAAAATCTTTTGAAGTCCATAATACAAATGGAATTTCAAACATACTCTTTGTTAAAACTTCTTCTGAACGACCAATAAAATCAGTACCATCGTAAATGTTTTCACCATGATCTGATATATACAATAATGCACTTTTTTGCTCTGCTTCATTCAATAGTTCTATCAATGTAGAAACTATGTAATCATTATAAAGCACCGCGTTGTCATAGTGATTATTAGTTTCCTCTTCTTTTGAAACATTCTTAGTGTTTTCTTTAAATTTATTATATGCCTCTGGATAGCGTTTGTTATAGTCGAAATGTGTCCCCATGAGTCTGACAAAGATTACCTTCTTACCTGGTTTTTTTAAAATCATCTGATAATCAGGCAACAAAATCTCATCTAAAACCAAAGCGTGTTTTTCTTTTAAATGGTTATAAAACTTAAACCATTTTGAAGCAGATGCTATTTTACTAATAACATTATCATGATAACTTATAGGCCTTTGGTTGGATAACCAATATGTATCATACCCTGCTGTATTAAATAATTCCACCAAGTGTATTGGAGAATCAGTGTTAGATTCAATATCAATAGAGGTTATAATTTTTGGAACAGACTTTAAAGTGAATACGTCAGTTGAAATTACATTATTGTAAGCATATAAATTACTTTCAATAGCACTTAGTTTAGGAGTTGTCTCTCTATCATAGCCATATAGTTGCATGTGCCCTCTAGCTGTAGATTCGCCTAAAACCACAACTAAAACTTCGTTTTCAGAAGTTAAAGTTATATCCTCCCTTTTAATCTCATTACTAAACTTAATACTATTCTGTAAATCTACATAACCATAAGTTCCTCTTACAATATTATGGTATGCATTACTTTCTATAAGTCCAGTAAATTTCAATATAATCACGGTGAGCAATACCCCTAATACTGGAATTATATAGCGTTTAGTAAAATAGTTCTTCGTATTTAGCTTTCTAATCTTAAAAAAGAGTAGAACCATTATCACTACAAATAAAACAATAGGGAAACTTATGTATGATGAAGAAAACTCTTTGATTTCATCAGGATTTGATTCTAATAGCAAATACATAAAAGATGAAGAAAAATTTGATGATACCGCCATATAAGAGGTGGTTTCTAACACCAAATAAAATAGGTATACAAAAAAGAGAACATCTTTGAAAAATTGTTTCTTTTTAATACTACTATAAACAAGTAATAAGATAATAATAAAGAAAAAAATATCTTCAATAAAATCTTGAACATCAAATAGAGACCAATCTATAAAACATAGTAGAAACACATACTTGAGCAATAACGGGAAAGCTAAAAATAATATGTTATTGATTTTTTTAAACATCAACCTTTAAATATTTAGAATTACTAACATATAAGGAAAGCGCCACCACCACTAAATACAAAAATACACTTAATATATATGCATAAAACGCACCCTCAATAGCATAGATATTTATCAAGTAGAAACTTAAAACATAAAACGTAACATATAAAACTGTATCAGAAATCATATAAAGTTTTACCATTTTTTTTGCATGAAATTGGTACGCCAAAGAAAAGGCTATAATCTTTAAAAAATCACCTGTTAGTTGCAAATAGAAAAACTGTTCGATACTATCAAACTCTTTCGTTAAAAATAACGTAATGATAAATTCTTTTAAAAAAAACAGTATTAAAAATGAAATGACCGTTAATGGAATTAAGTGTTTAAAATATGTTTTCATTGCAGTAAAATACCCAGAAACAGTTTTATTTTCTACCAATTTAGGCAATAAATACAATGTAAATAATGAAGAAAAAAACATCATGTAAAACGATGAAATTTTATTCATAGCTTCCCATAAACCAGCAGTTTTTACATCTGAATATGAAATAATTTTATTTCTAATTAATAAGTAAGATAAACTAATCAGAATAGCTGAATATGTCGCCATTATAACATAAGTTCCGATTGATTTTATAACTTGAAACGATACATTATTGATATAATCATAAATACTACCCAAAAAACTTCTAACTTCTTTAAACAATAAACCTAATAGAAAACTTAGTACGGGCACTAAAAAAGTCGCCAAAAGAGCACCTTTTAAATTAAAATAAAAAATAAGCAAAAATGTTATTGCTGCGTTTAAAATATTACCAAGTGTAACCATTTTGGTATATAACCTAAAGTTTTGTAAACCATTAGCAATATAAACTATAAGAAAACTTAAAGAAGCCAATGGTAATAACAAGGATAAATATGTAATGATAAACGACCATTCTTTATCCAACAATACCTTCTCACTAATGAAATCTGAAAAAGAAAATAATAGAAGCCCAAGAATTAATGAAAGGATAAAGCTTAACGTAATAGCCGAAGCCACGACTACACGAAATTGATCCTTGTCCGTTTTGCTCTCTGCTACATATTTAACCACACCACTACCAAAACCAGTAGCAGTTACTCCAAACAAACCCTGCAGTAAATTCCTCAAGTTTCCAACAATCGCATATCCACTTGGGCCTAAATAAATAGCACTAACTTTAGAAACAACAAAAGATGTTATAATTCTACCAAAAACTATAACGCTATTGTGAGAAACAACTTTTATAAATGAGTTTTCAAAAAACCTTTTTAGCACTTATGTAACAGTTTTATCAGATTCTACCCCAAAGAGCGAACTTCCAAAAATAAGTAAGATTACCCCATAATACATTAAATAACTAACAAAATGGCCAATTACTGCTCCTTGTACACCATAAATTTTAATAAAATAAATACTTGTAGTGTATAGAATGATAACCAAAAAAGCTTCGGTTATCACGTAGTGCCAAAACATCTTTTTCGCCAAAAATTGATATGCAATAATCATCGAGAGTACTTTAACAAAATCTCCTAGAATTTGCCATAAAAACAAGTCTTCAACAGATTGGAATTCTTCAGTGAATACCACCCAAACGATAACGGATCTTAGTAAATAAATTAATAATAATCCTACTGCAAAATATGGAATTACAGTTTTGTATATGGAAAACACCTCTCTTTTAAATTCTTTTATATCATTTATTTCTGAAAATCTAGGAATAATATATAGCCCCAATAGTGAACTTACCAGCATTAAATAATATTTGGAAATACGCAACATCGCTTCCCAAAAGCCAGCATCTTTATAGCCTATAGTATCGATAATATGGGAACGTATTGACAAAATAACCAAAGGCAAGATAACTGCTGAAAACAAAGCCATACCCGTATAAGAGCCTAACTTTTTTAGATGCTCAAAGCTTACGTTATCAGCACTAATTAGAGGCACCAAACTTTTTCTGTTGATAATACCTACTAGGGTGATTAAAAAAATTAATGATTCTGAAATGGCAACCGAGATTAATGCACCATCTAAGTTTTTCTGATATATTAACAGAAGGGCTACGCATAAGCTTAAAATTTGACCTATGATGTTAATGATAATAAGGATTTTATACTTTGAAAACCCATTCATTATTGAAAAGACAAACATGTTTAAAGCGTAAAAAGGCAATACAATTGCAAAAATCTTTATAACGTAAACGTAGTCGTTGTACGTAGGGAATATGATTTCGTTAATGGTTTCTGATTTAAAATAACAGAAAAAAGACACCAAGATAGTTGTTATAAAACCAATGTAGTAAACCGTGGAAAGTGTTTTGCTTAGTTGTACTAAATCATCTTTAAAATCATTTACATATTTAACAACACCTTTATAAAAACCTAGTGTTGCTAAGGTTTGGGCAGAGGCAACAAAGTTCCTTAGGTTTCCAACTAACGCTAAGCCTTCAGCTCCAATAACCACAGCTATAGCCTTTGAAGTGAGCAACCCTGCAATTATTCGTGTAAATACAGCAGCTGTTTTTAATGAAGTGGCTCTTACTAGTACCTTACTGCTAATATAGCTTATTAAGTTTTTCAAAAGATTAGATTTGTTGCACTTAGTACTAAAATAACTACCTAACTACCGTAGCTTCTTAAGCTTCAAATATACAAAACGAATCCTTAGAGAATTATTGTTCACCATACTTAAATCTGGCTATTTTTTAAAACGTTGTAGAGATTAATCAACAAAATGGCAATATTTGTTATGATTATTGGTTTTGAAATGGGCTGTAAGCAAAACCCATAAGCTATGAATAACAAACAACCAAGTGAATTTACAAGTCTTAACTTTACGATAGACTTCATTAAAAATGAAATTAAAACAGTAGCCATTGCAGCATACCCCAGCCATTCTACTATTGCAATCCCCAAAAAAGTCATTAGATGGATTTATTGCGCTTGCGCTCTACTTCTGTCAAGAAAATTTTTCTTAATCGTAAATGATTTGGTGTAACCTCCACATATTCGTCTTTTTGAATATATTCCAAAGCTTCCTCTAAGGAGAATTTAATGGCTGGTACAATTTTAGCCTTATCATCGGCTCCTGCAGAACGTACGTTGCTCAACTTTTTGGTTTTAGTAACATTTACCGTCATATCATCACCACGAGAATTTTCGCCAATTACCTGTCCTTCATAAATATCCTCTCCTGGATCTATAAAAAACTTTCCTCGTTCCTGCAATTTATCAATAGAGTATGGAATAGCTTGACCATTTTCCATAGATACCAAACTTCCGTTTTGGCGCTCTGGAATACCTCCTTTTACGGGTTGGTATTCTTTAAAGCGATGTGCCATAATAGCTTCACCAGCAGTAGCGGTTAACAGTTGATTTCTTAAACCAATAATCCCTCTTGATGGAATGATAAATTCACAAACCATACGTTCGCCTTTAGCCTCCATACTTAGCATTTCACCTTTTCGCATAGTAACCATTTCAATGGCTTTACCAGACACATGCTCTGGCAGGTCAATGGTCATTTCTTCCACTGGTTCACACTTTACACCATCTATTTCCTTGATAATAACCTGGGGCTGACCAATTTGCAACTCATAACCTTCACGACGCATTGTTTCAATCAAAACTGATAAATGCAGTACGCCTCGCCCAAATACCATAAACTTATCGGCACTATCAGTTTCTTCAACTCTCAAGGCTAAGTTTTTCTCAAGTTCTTTGGTTAACCTGTCTTTAATATGTCTTGATGTTACATACTTTCCATCTTTACCAAAAAACGGAGAATCGTTGATGGTAAACAACATACTCATTGTAGGCTCATCAATAGCAATAGTTTTCAAACCTTCAGGATTTTCCCAATCCGCAACTGTATCACCAATTTCAAATCCCTCTAAACCAACTATAGCACAAATATCCCCTGTTTTTACTTCTTCAACCTTTTTTCGTCCAAGACCTTCAAACGTATGTAATTCCTTAATTCTAGATTTTACAATAGAACCGTCTCGTTTAACCAAAGAGATGTTTTGATTTACCTTCAACTCACCTCTAGTCAATCGCCCAATGGCAATTCTACCTGTAAAAGACGAAAAATCTAAGGATGTAATTAGCATTTGAGTTGTACCTTCTTCAATTTTTGGAGATGGTATATGCTCAATTACCATATCTAAAAGTGGCTCAATATTATCCGTTTCATTTTGCCAATCATCACTCATCCAATTATTCTTTGCAGAACCGTAAACCGTTGGAAAATCCAATTGCCACTCTTCTGCCCCCAATTCAAACATTAAATCGAATACCTTTTCATGTACTTCGTCTGGGGTACAGTTTTCCTTGTCTACCTTGTTGATAACTACACAAGGTTTTAGACCTAAATCAACGGCTTTTTGCAATACAAAACGCGTTTGCGGCATTGGTCCCTCAAAAGCATCTACCAATAACAATACACCATCTGCCATATTTAAAACACGCTCTACCTCACCTCCAAAATCGGCGTGACCTGGTGTATCAATAATGTTAATTTTAGTGTCCTTATAAACTACAGAAACATTTTTAGATGTAATAGTTATACCTCTTTCACGCTCCAAATCGTTGTTATCCAAAATTAAATCACCTGTATTTTCGTTTTCACGAAACAATTGGCAGTGGTACATAATTTTATCTACCAGCGTGGTTTTTCCGTGGTCAACGTGAGCAATGATTGCTATGTTTTTAATATTAGCCATAATAGTGCCTTATTTTAAGCGTGCAAATGTACTGCTTATTTTAACACCTAAACCAAAATTTAGTTAATTAAATGTTATAATGCCCCTTAGAAAAAACTTTTTTGGTGTTTTAATCGTTACTTAAGTAAGGCAAATCTAAGATTTATAAAACATGAAAACGATAAACACCTACGCAAAATACACCCCTTACTTGTACTTTATTGCAGTTACAGGCTATTTATTTACCAATATAAACAGAATAGAAGGCTTAACCGCCTACCCTATTTTGCTATTTGGCATCCCCTTTTTATGGCAACTTGTTAAACCAAATAGAAAATTGAACTTTACCTTGGGCATTACCTTTGTTTGTTTATCATCGTATATGATTCTGGCTTATTTGTCTGAATTATTAAACTTAATATCCATTTCTAACGACACAAAACAAATCATGATGTATGGTGGCATATTTTTTATCCTGAATTTTTTTATGGCTCTTTGGATCATTAGGAACAGTATCAATAAAAGCTTCTAATTTTAGTTACCTTTGTAGCTTAAATTATTAAGCAGATGAATCTTACCGAAATTCCTAAAATAAGGCACGCAAATTCAAACAATTTCTTTTTGCTATGCGGCCCATGTGCTATTGAAGGTGAAGATATGGCACTTCGTATTGCGGAAAAAGTTGTTTCGATTACTAATAAATTAGAAATTCCATATATCTTTAAAGGCAGTTTTAAAAAGGCAAACCGCAGTAGAATAGACAGTTTTACTGGCATTGGAGACGATAAAGCTTTAAAAATTCTAAGAAAAGTATCCGAAACCTTTGATGTACCAACGGTAACGGATATACATCAAGTTTCTGATGCTAAAAAAGCTGCCGAATATGTTGATGTACTGCAAATTCCGGCATTTTTGGTACGACAAACTGATTTGGTGGTTGCCGCAGCCAAAACTGGCAAAGTGGTAAACCTAAAAAAAGGACAATTTATGAGTCCCGAAGCCATGAAACACGCCGTTCAAAAAGTTAAAGATGCCGGTAGCGAAAAAGCGTGGATAACCGACAGAGGCACGATGTTTGGTTACCAAGATATGATTGTAGATTTTCGAGGTATCCCAACAATGCGAAAATTTGCGCCTGTAGTATTAGATGTTACACACTCCTTGCAACAGCCTAACCAATCGGCAGGTGTTACTGGCGGACGTCCAGATATGATTGAAACCATAGCGCGTGCCGGAATAGTAAATAATGTTGATGGCTTATTTATTGAAACACATTTCGATCCTGCAAATGCGAAAAGTGATGGCGCCAATATGTTGCATTTAGATAATTTGGAAGGTTTGCTAACAAGATTGGTTGCTATTAGAAAAACAATTAATAGTTTATAGTTAGCTTCATCTTCAAATTGTTCCAATTATGAAAAAATCAAGAAGAGCCTTTTTACAAAATATGGCGTTAGCACCCCTTATTTTAGGTACTGGCAAACTTATGGCATTTCCCAATAAGCAATCGTCTCCCAAAAAGAACAGGGTACAGTATAGTGTTAATGCCTACTCTTTTAATACTATGCTTAGAAGTGGTGAGATAACCTTTTTTGATATGATGGATTTCGCTGCCGATATTGGTTTAGATGCTGTAGATTTAACTGGTTATTATTTTTCATCATACCCTAAAAAACCAGATAACAATACGCTTTTCACCCTAAAACGAAAAGCACTGGAATTAGGACTAGATATCGCATGGACTGGTGTTCGAAATGATTTTGTGACACCCAGTATAGCCAGCCGAAATGCTGATAAAGTACTTATTAAAGATTGGCTAGAAGTATCCTCTAAACTTGGTGCTCCCATCATGAGAGTGTTTACGGGTAAAAATAAAAGTGAAGAGTTTACCAAAGAAGACATAAAGGAATGGCTAGTTGAGGAATACAAAATATGTGCGCAATATGGCGCGGAGAACGGTGTTATTGTAGGGCTACAAAACCATGATGAATTTTTATTTACCAGCAGTGAAGTTATTGATATACTTAAACGCGTAAATTCTGATTGGTTCGGGTTGATACTAGACTGTGGCAGTTTGCCATCTGATGACCCCTATGCTGAAATTGAACAACTTGCACCGTACGCAAACTATTATTTTGTAAAAGAGCATGTAAAAACAAAAAATAGCACCAAAGTACCTGCCGACATCAAAAAAATTGCAACCATTATTAAAAATCAAAACTACAGAGGCTATGTCTCTTTTGAAAGTCTTGCTGCAGGCGACACCAAAGCTATTTTAAAAGACATGCTACACACCTTTCAATCTGTTTTTAATTGAGAAAAACAAGTATCTATTACAAACTTTTTCTACTTTCGTTTTGGCTTTAAAATTAACTTAAACGGATTGGTGTTGATTTCTAACTGTTTGTTAAGTACATATACAATAATCTCGATGTACTAGAATCTAGTTTCATTAAAGATGTAGACCTGTTCAAATCTAAAAATACAGATTTCACCTTCTCAGTAACCTTTAATGGTAGCCGAAAAGTAGAGCTTATTCCCATAGGTAAAACAACTACCATGCACATGACTTCCAATTGGGCAGACCCAAGTTTTATTGGCAATTATCTACCTAACGATGAAACCAAACAAATCTCTAAAGATGGATTTAAGGCAGACTGGAAAGTACTGCACATCAATCGTGCTTTTTCACAACAGCACCTTAAAAGCATCCCCAACCTTAGTCAATTTGCATTCGGTACAAAGTTTATGGTCATGGTAGACGAATATCAAAAAAGTGAGCGTTCAGCAAAATACGGCTTCCTTGTTATCGGTCTTACATTTTTAGTATTCTTCCTCATTCAAACATTAAGTAAAATCAACATTCATCCTTTTCAGTACTTAATGATTGGGCTGGCGCTTACCATGTTTTACACCCTTTTAGTCTCAATATCAGAACACAGTAATTTCTTAAAAGCCTATTTAATAGCAGGAATATCCGTGATTGTTCTCATCACACTATACTCAAAGTCTATATTAAAAACATTTAAGTTTCCATTATTCATTGGGGCATCGTTAAGTGCATTATATGCGTTTATCTATGTCATCATACAACTCGAAAACTACGCACTACTAGTAGGCAGTATAGGCCTGTTCCTCATACTCGCCATTGTTATGTTTGTATCCCGAAAAATAGATTGGAACAATGGTTAATTGTATTGGTTAGTGTTTTTTTTGAGGGCGTTTCCCCCGCCCAAAAGCGGGGGTCGCGCTTTACTCAAAGCTCCTAATTTCATATCAATGAATTCGTGAATATAAATATTTCACTACTCGCTCCCTCCTACGTCGGGGAGCTCAAACATTTAGCCTGCACTGAGCGTAGTCGAAGTGTTCAATCGCTAACGCAAAAGACACCGATGAAAAATTTAATAACAACAAGTAAATCCATTGCATTTATAAGCTTTATTATTGGCACGATACTGTTTGCCCTACAAATGTATAATACCACTTCATTTGCATTTGTTTATCCTGGAATACTATTCATAATTATAGCATTCATATTAAATACTATAACATTTTTAGCTCTTGGGTTTTCAATGTTGGGGTCGAGTACCGACAAAACAGAGATTCTAAAAACCATAGGTATTGTACTACTAAATATCCCAATTGCATTCATCTATTTCTATATACTAATTGAATTTCTATGAAACTCAAATTCCACAAAACATACGCATTAATAACACTGCTTTTATTTCTAACAGAAGTATGTATAGCTGTCTACCTAAAAACTGGTTTTATTCGTCATACTATTGGTGACTTTTTAGTTGTAATTCTCATGTACAGTTTTTTCAAAGTTTTTATTGAAGACAATCATTTTAAAATAGCTATATCTGTTTTAGCATTCGCTTTTGTTATAGAATTTTTGCAACTCACCAATTATCTAAAGCTATTCAATTTACAAGATAATTATTTCGCAAAGTTGATTTTAGGCAGCTCATTTCACGCTTCAGATTTAGTGGCTTACACTCTCGGTATCATTACCGTAATAGCTTTAGAATATAAAATTTACAAACTATGGATTATGTAAAAAACCTCTTTTTGTCCCGATTCAAAACGTTTGCATTAGTAAGCGTTTCCATGCTATTTAGCATCATTTTATTAATGATTAGAATGAAGTTAACATATTCATTCTTCTACTTGTTTTTAGTATGGAATTTATTTCTAGCAGCCATTCCCTTTGCCATAACCACATATTTAATAAGTATCCCCAAACCTAATAGGTTGTGGTTAGTACTTTGTTTTGGGGTTTGGCTGCTTTTTCTACCCAATGCGCCCTACATCGTTACAGATTTGCTGCATTTAAAAATGGGTAATACGTCCCTTTTATGGTTAGATGTTTTAGTTGTTTTATCCTTTGCCAGTAATGGGCTATTACTATTTTTCTTATCAGTTTTAGACATGAAAAATATTCTAAAACCTTATATGAGTGCTTCTAAAATCAAGTACTTAATTTTTAGTCTTTTTTTCTTAAACGGTTTTGGGGTATATCTCGGCAGATTTTTACGCTACAATTCTTGGGAACTAATAAGCAATCCGAAACATTTATTTAAGGATATTTTCAGCATCATTCTGCAACCTTTCCAAAATCCTGATGCGTGGTTATTTACTTTTTTATTTAGTGGCTTTTTGAGTCTTGGGTTTTGGATGTTTAATAATATTAAAAATTCAAATTGATATGAAAGAATTAAGAATTATAAGCCAAGTACTGGTTGTTCTGTTATTAGGAAGTATTTCAGCAGTATTACTTTGGAGTAAAATTCCTGGAAATGACGAAGTCTGTGATGCTGGACAAGGTTATTATATAATTATTTGGGGATTTTTTTATATCAGTTGCATTCTGTTTATCATAAACTCTTGGATTTTTTATGAAAAAGGGGATTGGAAAAAATTCCGACTAAATGCTATCAAGATTACCTTTCTAATAATTTTTCTTAGTTTTTTTTTAAAAGGAATACTATTAACTACACTTTATGGTATTAAAAAACATACTATAGTTGAAAAGCCAGGAAATGGCGTTTTCACCTGTTTAAAACTGAAATTATACAACAGTGGTAAATTCTTCTGCTATACTTACGACGCTAGTTGTGAACAAGAAACTTTTGGAACGTATACACTAGAAAACAATTTACTCAAATTAAAATTTGAAAGTAAACTATCAGACTATCTAGGAACAGAACTTAAAATAATAGACAAATCTATAACTTGCCTTAATTGTAGTTACGATATAAATTTAATAATTGTGAATTAACAAGGTGCTACTCTAAACCATCCACATAATCCTGTAAATAACTAAATCGTTCTGTTAATTCTCCGTTTTCGGTAATTTTTGCACGCTGTAAAACACCCTCTTTATCATTGTTGAAAAATGCGGGTATAACATGTTCTAAAAACATCTCCCCAAAACCTTCACTGGCATCTTGTGGAAGCTCGCATGGGAGATTATCTACTGCCATTACAGCTATAGCACTATCGTCTTTATAGTCTATTTCTTGCTCTGTTTCTGGATGGTAACCATAAATAGGATCTGCAATTGTTGATGCTCTTAATGTTGTTGCCACTGGTCCGTCTAAATCACAGCTGATATCTGCAACTACTTTTATATTAAAGTCTGACGATTTTACGTCTTCTCTTGTGTATAAATAAGGCGCACCATCGCCGTAAAAATGCCCTGCTATGTAAAAATCGGTTACTTTGGCAAAACGCATAAAGTTGGACTCGTACTTTTCAGGGTGATTGAAAAAATCGAATACGTCGGTTACTTCTGTCCCGTCTAATCGTTTATTATAATCTAGCACATCTATTTTACAATAAACGGGTGTATCAAAACTCTTATTTAAATAATCCTGAACCGAAACAGATTTAATTTGTATTGCATCAAGCATTTCCTGAGCACCATTGGCAACTTTACCACTTCCTGTAAGTAATATTTTAATATTTGGTATATCGATGTTATTCAACTCATTAATTAAAGCAGCTTGATTTGGTAACGGTCCTGCTTTTGGCAATTCCCAGGAGTTGTATTTTAAGCCCCAAGCTCTAAATCCGTTATACGCGCCAACAATACCTGCGTATCTACCAAAACCTATGAGACGAAATCCTTTTTCATTTACTATAGTTTCATGGTCGTATAACTCTATGTTTTTTTCTAAAATGGCTTGTAAAAGCTTTCGGTTATAAGGCTGTTTTTTTATGGTATGCGAAAAGAAAAAATATGTTTTATTTGGAATGAGTGCATCAATTGGCACTTCTTTTACGCCTATCATCACATCGCAATCTGAAACATCGGTTGAGATTTCGAACCCTAAAGCGGTATATGCTGCATCTGGAAATACGCGAATATCTGATGATTCTATCTTAAAACTGGCTTGTGGAAATTGTGCTTTGGCTTGGGCTAGTTTTGTCGGAGAAAACACCACACGGCGGTCTGGTGGATTTTTGCGTTCTTTTATTATGGCGAATTTCATGTTTAGGCTTTATTTTATAATGGTTATGCCAATATGTGACATTTATATTTTTGGAATAATTTTTGTTCTAAATTACTTGGATTTGGCATGATTTGCAAAAGATTTTGGTAAATTTGCCATCCGCGTTAGGGATTGAACGGCATGTTTGAGCTCCTCGCAGAGAGCGAGTAGTGAAAGCCCGACCCTTTTTGGGTAACGCCCTAATGCAGATTACTATTGTATTGATAACGGGGTCGACTGGTTTTGACAGCGAGATTAATGGAACGGTAAGCACGTCGTGTAATGGTTTTGAAACACGTAAAAGGCTAGACCAAATTTTAAACGGCGAGAATAACTACGCTTTAGCTGCATAATCTGAATTATAGTAAGATTCATGCTTATTTCTACTAGGTAGAAAGGCTAAATGTCTCCAGAAAGCCTTGGTTAGTGGCGTTCTTTTTAGAGGCATCGTAAATATTAACTAAGATTGGGTAGTGCTTTGATGCCCTTTCGAGATTAAGAAGCTAAGTTATAAGTAGGTTGTCTTTAGCCAGCTTATAATCGAAAAAACAAGAAAAGACTAAACGTGTAGAAAGCCCTTTGGTTGCTTGTTTGGACGAGAGTTCGATTCTCTCCGACTCCACAATTAAAAATCCTAATTAATTTATTATCAATTAATTAGGTTTTTTTAATTAATTTAATTGTACGGTTATTGTACGGTGAATTACTCTTAGCCCAGAAAAAACCCAAAAAATCCCAACCAAAATTATTAAAACAATACCCCCACATCAATATTGAAGTCGTTTTCTCTTTTGAGGGTTTACTGTTAAATGTATATATAACCTGATAGTTACATATGATAAAGAAAATATAAAAACGGTCAAAACTACTTAGTGTATCATATATAAATACCTAGTGCTTTTGACCGTTTATTTTATGAACTGTTTCTAACCAACAAAATGATTCTTTTTTGCTTGTTTTGGGTCATGGTCATAAATAAATTTATTACCCGTCCATCTTGCCATACACATCGTTAAAAGAACCGTATCTCCTTGATTCCAATATCCTTCTATCAAATCCTCAATGACATGACCAATTACAACATATTCATTCTTTTTTATGTCTTTAGGTAAAATGTATGCAGCAAATGGCAGTGTTGTCTTTAGAGGGAAGTTACCATAGTAGGTATTTATCAATATGTCACCACTTGTCATTAGAAGCCTGTAATCACTATGATAGCCTATTTTTCCTGTCTCCTTATCCTTAACCACCAGTAGTTTCATATTAACTTGAGGATTCTGGTGGTAATCTACAAAATGAAGATCGAAATCGCTATCCAAGGCTTCGTTCATATCATCTACAGTCCATGCTGTTCTTATTACTCTGAGGTCATTCCAATTCTGTTTTTCGAATTCTGACTTAATACCCAGCAGTTTTTTAATACGTTTCATAATTACCTATTTTAATACTGTCTATATCTATCTTTATACAGGCTTCAGGGGTGTCTTTTAGAAGACCTAAAACCTTTTTATCACTCATGGTATTTGTGTCAATAACATATTTATTGCAGCTATTACAGTAGCCGTTTTTGAGTTCATCAAATGTCTTTTGTAGAGGGCAATGAAGTTTCTTTATTAACTCACCTTGGTCGGTGAACAACTTACCTGTGTTAGGATTAAATTTCATAATTTAAGAACTGTTGATTTCTTGTAAAAGCTTTTTATTTTCTGATTTAATTTTAATTTCAGAATTACAACTAATCATTAATAATATTGAAAAAAAAGGAAAAAATATTTTACTCTTTTTGAATAGTTTTAGGTAATACATATCCTATGCTCTTTTTTTCTTAAAATACTTTCTTAAAATGATGATAAATAAAAAAGAACTCAATGGACTTGCAACAAAAAACTGGACAATTAGTTGAGTGACTATGCTGCTAATTTAGTGTTATACATATCTAATTCAAATTCTTTTATTGTTTTATTTCCTAAAAAGGAATGTCTCCGTTTTTTATTAT
>Ga0209654_1000573_pt1 | contig 34711 bp, 33 predicted proteins | sample SaaInl1SG_22_DNA_FD_184646 | JGI IMG/M metagenome (GOLD analysis project Ga0209654, IMG submission 184646) | Marine microbial communities from expanding oxygen minimum zones in the Saanich Inlet - ESP_161SG_22_DNA (SPAdes) (version 2) | ecosystem: Environmental > Aquatic > Marine > Intertidal... | reverse complement strand
AAGCCCACATCCCTGTGGCTTGCATGCACGTGCTCCAGATCAGTATGTGGCGAGAGATTGTATCCATGCTTAATTGTATACATTTTTGTACATTTACAAATCAAATTTATAAATTATTGTTTTATAAGGCAATAATTTTTTATTGAATTTATAAAATTGTATGCAATACTGAGCTTGGGCTTAAACAGACCTCAATCAGGAGAATAAAAATGTTAAAAACCATACGAATTGCGGCGCTTGCAGCTGCAACAGCCTTTGCTCCATTCGCTGGGGCCATGGAAGAGATTATTTTTGGTATCAGTGCCAGCACTGGGTCACTTCAGCAACGTGCTGCTGCAGAGTTCACGCAACGTGCGAACAAGCAGTTGGCAGGTAAGGCGGAAGTGAAGCTGTTTGACTCGAGCCAAATCGGTAAAGACAAGGAATTGATGCAGAAACTGAAGTTGGGCACTGTCCACATTGCCCTGCCGTCATCAATCATGTCGTCAATCAGTGATCAGTTCGCATTGTTTGACTTACCGTTCCTTGTGGCCGATCGAGACCATTTGGCGCGGATTGAAGACAAGGTGTTTTGGCCAAAGGTCGCTCCTACTGTCGAAGATGACGGTTACCAAGTCTTGGCTGTGTGGGAGAACGGCATTCGTCACATTTCCAACAATGTGCGTCCAATCAACACACCCAGCGATCTCAATGGCATGAAGATTCGGACGCCAAAGTCAAAGTGGCGTGTGATCATGTTTGAGACATGGGGCTCAAACCCAACGCCGATGGCATTTTCAGAAGTCTTCGTGGGCCTGCAAACCGGTGTGATCGATGGACAAGAAAATCCGTACACCAACATTGCAGCAGCCAAGTTTAATGAAGTGCAGAAGTACCTGACGCTGACAGGACACGTGTATTCGCCTGCCTATCCAACGATGGGTAAAGCAACCTACGACAAGATGGATCCGGCGATCCGTGACGTGCTGGTCAAAACAGCGCGTGATGTGGCTCTTTGGGCGCGTGATCAGGGTGCTGCCGACGACAAGCGGTTGCAAGATGACTTGGTGAAAGCCGGGATGCAGTTCAACGTGGCAAACCGCCAATCATTTGTCGATGCATCGGCACCAATTTACGCCAAGTTTGCTGAGGAAATCCCTGGCGGACAAGCCATGATCGACGAAGCGTTGAAGTTGGCCAATTGATGCGTACTTTGGCTTTGGTCTTTAAGCGGATGCTCGAGGGAATTTCCCTCGGCCTCCTCGTCTTGCTTGCGTTGATTGTCGTCCTTGCAGTGGTTTACCGCACCTTGGGTATGTCACTGATCTGGTACGACGAGTTGGCATCCGTGTTATTGGCCTGGCTGACGTATTTTGGGGCCGCGCTTGCGGCCCTGAAGCGCGCACACCTCGGATTTACAGGAATCTTAACAGGCTCGCCATTGCCGACGCGAAAGGTGATGTTTTGGTTCAGTGAGTTGTGTGTGTATGGATTTGTTCTGGTCTGTGCGTATGCGGGATGGTACGTCCTGCGAATTTTTGGTAGCGAGAGTCTTGTCTCCTTACCGATCCCCTTGTCAGTGACTCAGTCTGTTGTGCCGATCGGCTTTGTGTTGTTTGCCATTGCGCAGCTCGCATCCACTCGATCTGCTTATGAGGAGTTGGTGTTGCAAACGACGGTCAGAGAGGACTTTCATTGATGAGTGTGTTGTTTGGATTTATTGCGCTTTTTGCGCTGATTTTATTGAACGTGCCGATTGCTGTGGCGATCGGTTTAGTTGCCATCGTTGGGATGGTGGCTGATAACGGCTTTGTCAGTGTCTACAACGCCGCGTTAACGCTATTTGATGGTGCCACCAACTTCCCATTGATTGCGATTCCACTGTTTATCTTGGCCGGTTGTTTGATGAACACCACCAGCATCAGCCGTCGTTTGATTGACTTCTGCCTTGCGCTCGTTGGCTTTATTCGTGGTGGTTTGGCGATGGTCAATGTCACCGTGTCGCTCTTTTTTGCTGAGATCTCAGGATCTGCAGTTGCGGATGTGGCTGCAACGGGATCTGTGTTGATTCCAGCGATGAAAAAACGAGGCTTCAAGCCGCAGTTTGCGGCCGCATTAACCAGCTCGACGGCCTCACTGGCCATTATCATTCCACCGTCAATTCCAATGATCTTGTACGGTGCGTTGTCGGATACATCGATCGTGCAGTTGTTCATTGCCGGTGTGATCCCTGGTCTGATCGGTGCGGGACTGATGTTTTTGGTTTGTTACCGCTATGCGCTGAAATACGGGATTCCCAAAGAAGTGGCGTTTTCATTGCGGAACCTCGCTCGGTCGGGGAAAGAGGCGGGGTGGGCGCTGATGCTCCCGGTGATTATTCTCGGCGGAATCTTCGGCGGGTTTGTAACGGCGACTGAGGGTGCAGGTCTCGCTGTCGTGGCCGCGTTGGTCATCGGTACTCTGGTCTATCGCGATCTTGAGATGAGCCAGCTGTATGACGCCCTGATGGAGGGTGTGACGCAAACAGCGACCGTGATGTTGCTGGTGGCGACCTCGGCTGTATTGGGACTGCATCTCACGGAGACGGAACTGCCGCAAAAACTCACCATGGCAGTCACCCAAGTGACAACGGATCCGATTTTGGTGTTGATAATTATCAACGTGATGCTTTTTCTGTTGGGCATGTTCCTGCATGGCGCTGCAGCCATTATCCTGACGGTCCCAATTTTGATGCCACTGGTGAACCAAGTTGGCATTGATCCTGTGCACTTTGGAATCATTCTGACGCTCAATATCGCGCTGGGTCAGCAGACCCCGCCGGTGGCGAGTGTGTTGGCAACGTCGTGTGCGATTGCCAAAACTGATATTTGGAGTACCACGCGTGCCAACTTGCCATTGATTGGTGTGTTATTGCTTGTTTTGTTGCTGGTGACCTATATCCCAGCCATTCCGTTAACTTTGGTGGAGATGTTTTACCGATGAATCCGCAACCGATAGGAATAATTCCCGGTGACCCGAATGGAATCGGCCCAGAGCTCATTGCAAAACTGATGAGTCGTCATTTGGATCCTGAACAGCCGTTGATTGTCTTTGGTGATCAACACCTGTTTGAGATGGGTGCGCAGCATGCCGGTGTTTCTGCTGATTTTTTATCTGCACCGCACATCGAGTACCGCCCGATGGAGACAATTGCTCCGCGTGATGTGCAGTTGGCTTCGGTGACTGAGGTTGCCGGTCGTTCAACATTACTGCAAATGGATGCAGCGCTGAATGCCTGCCAAGCAGGGGATATTGGCGGCTTCGTGTTTGGTCCCTTCAATAAGGCCGCAATGCACATGGCAGGCCTCGGATGCGAAGATGAATTGCACTACATGGCGAAACATCTTGGTTTTGACGGCTACATTTGTGAACTGAACGTGATGGGTACTCTGTTCACGACCCGCGTAACCAGCCACATTGCATTGAAGGATGTGGCACAGACCATTACCGAGGACCGGATTCTTGAGGCGATCGATCTGGCGCACAGCATCGTCTCGCGCTCAGGGATTGACCAGCCAACAATTTCGGTGTGTGCGCTGAATCCGCATGCGGGTGATGGTGGCAATTTCGGTCGTGAAGAAATTGACGTGATTGCGCCAACCGTCGAGCGTGCACGCGCGGCGGGAATTCCTGTGGACGGACCTTGGCCATCGGACACCATATTCCTCCGGGCACGGGATGGACGCACCAACGCAGTGGTTACGATGTATCACGATCAAGGACAGATCGCGATGAAGTTAATGGGTTTTGAGCGGGGTGTGACTGTGCAGGGCGGACTTCCGTACCCGGTCACTACGCCTGCACATGGCACCGCGTTTGACATCGTCGGCCAGGGGCGCGCTGATGTGGGCGCGACGAAGGCCGCGTATGACTTGGTGTGCACGATGACTAGAGAGACAGTGTCATGAAGATTGTTGACGTCAAAGCGCGGGTTTTTTCTTGGAAAGGCGCGACCGTTCCACCGCAGGCCAATTTCTGTACCAACCCATCGATGATGCTGTTCGATAAGTCGGACTCGATGGGGAGTTTTCGCTTTCATTCGTGGCTGGTGTGCGAGGTCACAACGGACACGGGTCTGGTCGGACTCGGAAACTGCGCGCTCGCACCTGATGTGGCCAAGGTTGTGATTGATAACCATCTGACTCCCCTTGTTCTTGGCGAGAATCCTTGGGATTACAACTACATCTGGGAGCGGATGTATCGTCGGACAATGGCCTGGGGTCGGAAAGGTGTCGGTATGGCGGCGATCTCTGCGGTTGACCTAGCCATTTGGGACATTCTGGGGAAAGCGGCCGGTGTGCCGGTATTCCAGTTGCTTGGCGGTCGAACCAAATCGGCGATTCCTGTGTACGCCTCGAAGCTCTACAGCCAAGATTTGAAATCACTTGCTGACGAAGCACAGTCGTACCTTGACCAAGGATTTTCGATGATGAAGATGCGCTTTGGCTGGGGTCCACTGGATGGTGTCGAGGGCATGAAGAAGAATATTGCGCTTGTCGAGACGGTCCGCGAAGTGGTCGGCGATGATGTAGATCTGATGCTCGAATGCTATATGGGATGGAATTTGGAGTACGCACGTCGCATGTTGCCAAAGCTTGCGAGGTTCTCACCACGGTGGATTGAAGAGCCCGTAATTCCGGATGATCTCGAAGGCTACCGTGAGTTAAAACGCATGGGCCACATGCCAATCTCTGGTGGAGAACATGAGTTCACACTGCGTGGTTTTCAGCCGTTTCTCGATCAGCGTGCGGTGGATGTCATTCAGTATGACACCAACCGGGTTGGCGGCATCACCGCAGCACGGAAGGTCAATGCGTTGGCAGAAGCGTTTGGCGTCCCAGTGATTCCACACGCCGGTCAGATGCATAACTACCACCTGGTGATGAGTGATCTGAATTGCCCAATTGCCGAGTATTTCCCAGTGCACTCGGTCGAGATTGGTAATGAATTGTTCTATTACCTGTTTGATGGTGATCCCACGCCCGTTGATGGCCATTTGCAGTTGGATGACAGCGAACCGGGTTTGGGTCTGTCACTTTCTAAGAAATACCTTGATCAGTTTGAGGTGATCGCATGACCGCATGGCTTGGACAAATGATTGGGTCTCAAGGCCAGCCGGAGGCTGTTCGGTTTGATGGTCAAGATTGGTTCCATAGTGCGCGTGCGGTCTCCGCGTGGTCTGTGATTCACGAGGCCGTTGAGGCGCGGACGGACCTGGAACATCATTTAGTGTCTGTTCTGAATGTCCCGCTTGAGTTCAATGCGGTGCAATGGACGACTCCAGTGATGCATCCTGAGCCTCATCGTTGTTGGGTGACCGGCACCGGACTGACACATTTGGGGAGTGCGGCAACACGCGATTCCATGCATCAGACACTGGAAGCCGACGAAGCCAGTCTTTCGGACAGCATGAAAATGTTTCGTCTCGGATTGGAGGGCGGCAAACCTGCAGCGAATGAGGTGGGAGCGCAACCTGAGTGGTTCTACAAGGGCAACGGTCTTTCAGTCGTGCCACCGGGTGGTGACTTGACACTGGAGCCCGGTGCAATGGATGGTGGAGACGAATCTGAGTTGGCTGGGGTGTATCTTATCCGTTCAGATGGTCAGCCGGTGCGGATCGGATTTGCGTTGGGAAATGAATTTTCAGACCATGTGATGGAACGGATCAATTATTTGTATTTAGCGCATTCGAAGCTCCGCGTGAGCGCGTTTGGGCCGATGATCCGGATTGGTCAGGCGCCAGATTCAGTGCATGGGAGGACGCGGATTGTCCGCGACAACAAAACGATTTGGGAGAAGCCGTTTACCAGTGGCGACGATGAAATGTGTCATGCGATCAGTAACTTAGAACACCATCATTTTAAATATGCAATGTTTCGCAATCCCGGAGATTTACATGTGCACTACATGGGCACGAGTTTGTTGAGTTTCGCCGATGGGATTCGCACGCAGTCGGGGGATCAGATTGTGATTGAAGCCGACGGATTCGGGCCTGCACTCGTGAACACCGTCCGTTACGCGGAAACCCCAGAGCAGGTCGTTAAAGTGCTTGAGGCCTGAGATGGAGCTTGCCCTAGACACCCTCGAAAACGAAAGCCTAACGGAGATGACCGCACGCCGCTTGCGGATCATGATCCTCACCGGTGAACTGTCGGAAGGCGCGAGGGTGACTGAGGCGGGGCTGACCGAATTGCTTGGAATTTCTCGAACTCCTGCACGGGAAGCGATTCGCTTATTAAGTTCGGAAGGGCTGTTGGTGGTCACCGCCAACAGGGGTGCTGAGGTGATCTCTTACTCTGCTGAGGTGATTCGCGATTCAATTGAAGTGGTCGAGTATCTCGAAGGCATTGCTGGCCAGTTTGCGGCACAACGAGCCACCGATGGTGAGATCGATGAAATCTGTTCGCTGACTCTGGAGATGCGGGCATCGTTTCGTCGTCGCGATAAAATTCGTTACTACACACTGAATCAGGACATTCACGCAGCCATTCTGAAGGCCTCACACAACCAAGTGCTGATTGAGGAGCACCGGCGGGTGAATTCCCGACTGTTTCGAATCCGTTTTCAGCCCAATGACTCCGAAACCCGCTGGAAAAGTGCGATGGATGAGCACGAAGCAATCAGCCAGGCCTTGGAAGGCCGCCGTTCAGATGAACTCGGGCGCTTGCTGACAGAACATTTATCGTATGCATGGCGCCGCAGTGGTGTTTATCCACAATTAGGTATTGGAGAGCCTGAGTGACGGGTATTGGCCGCATTGTCACCGAGGACGGTCCCAGTGTCGTTCGGATTGTTGCGCAGAAGGTGTGGGACATCACCGCCTGCTGCCCGACCGTTGGGCATTGGTTGAGCGGGCAGGTTTCAACAACTGATCTTGTAAACTGCGAAGCCATTGAAGTGGGGACTGTTGAGACAGTGCAGTGGTTGTCACCCTTTGATGTACAGCCAATCAAAGCCTGCGGAGTCACCTTCATTGCCAGTTTACTAGAGCGTTTGGTTGAGGAGCTCGCTCGCGGTCAGACCCAAGCTGCGGGCACGATTCGGCAAGGTTTCTCCGATGAGTTTCTGAAGTCGCTGCGTGAAATCAAACCCGGCAGTGCTGCTGCGTTGGATCTGCGGGAAGAATTGTTGGCTCGAAACCAATGGTCACAGTACCTCGAAGTCGGTCTTGGCCCTGACCCTGAAGTATTCACCAAAGCGCCCCCCATGGCTGCCTTGGGTTATGGAGCCGAGGCGGGACTGCTGTCTGAATCCACCTGGAATAATCCGGAACCTGAGATCGTTCTGGCCATCGATGCCCGAGGTGAGGCAGTCGGTGCGGCTCTGGGGAACGATGTCAATTTACGAGATGTTGAGGGGCGCTCAGCGTTGCTACTTGGGCGAGCAAAAGACAACCGCGGCAGCACAGTCATTGGACCGTGGATACGCGTGTTTGATGATGCTGTGAATCTACACCAGCTATCAGGCAGTGAGTTAACACTCGAAATCGATGGGCCAGATGGATTTCACGTGTCGGAAACAGCGCCGCTCAGTGGTCTGGTGCGTGGTTTTCAGGCACTCGTTGATGCCGCGTTTGACCAACATGATTATCCAGATGGAGTGGCGCTGTTCACCGGGTCTGCATTCGCTCCGACCTGGGACCGGTCGGGACGGGGTGAGGGGTTCACGCATCTTGATGGCGATCAAGTGACGATTCGTTCACCACTGTTAGGAGAGTTACGGCACAGAGTCCGCCGTTGCCCAGACCTTCCCGCTTGGGAGTTTGGTTTGGTTGCGCTGATGCAGAATTTGACCAAACGGCGTTTGCTTTAGGACATTCCAGCGAGGGAAGCATGTCAGTCATTACCGCAGTTCACGCGAAAGATATCCGGTTTCCAACCTCTGAGCAGTTGGATGGATCCGACGCAATGAATCCAGATCCAGATTACTCAGCCGCGTACTGTGTGATTGAGACCAGTGAGGGTCCCTTTGGCCATGGAATGACCTTTACCATCGGGCGAGGTAATGATCTCTGTGTTGCAGCGATTCAGCAGTTGGGTGCGTTACTTATCGGTTTTGAGCTTGATGATTTGCGTCCATCCATGGGGCCTTTGTGGAAACGGTTGACTGGAGACAGCCAACTTCGTTGGTTAGGCCCAGAAAAAGGTGTTGTCCATCTCGCGGCCGCAGCTGTGATGAATGCGCTGTGGGATTTGCTGGCAAAGCGTGAGGGCGTGCCGATCTGGCGGCTGTTGGCTGCGATGCCTGCCGAAGAGCTGTATGACTTAGTCGATTGGACCTATCTCAATGACGTGGTGACGCGCGAAGAGGTGATTGCGCATTTGCATGCGACCCACGAAACGGTCAATGAGCGGATTCTGGAGCTTGAAGCGAAGGGGTATCCGGCCTACACGACCTCGGCTGGATGGTTAGGCTATTCGGATGAAAAAATGCGTGCGTTGCTTCGAGAGGCAGTTGATGCCGGGTGGACCACTTTCAAAATGAAGGTCGGTCGTGACCTTGAGGACGATAAACGGCGCGCGCGACTGATTCGAGAATACATCGGGGATTCCGGTCAGTTGATGATGGATGCGAATCAGGTGTGGGGTGTCAACACTGCGATTGCCTGGATGCGCGAGTTGGCTGAATTTCGGCCCGGGTGGATCGAAGAACCCACCTCACCGGATGATATTCTCGGTCATGCGAAGATCGCCAAAGCGCTCGCCCCAATCCCAGTTGCGACCGGAGAGCATTGCCACAACGCGGTCATGTTTAAGCAGTTTATGGAGGCGGGTGGATTGTCCATTTGCCAATTGGACAGTTGCCGTTTAGCCAGTATTAACGAGATCCTCGGGGTTTTAATTTTGGCGTGGAAGTTTCAAATTCCGGTCTGCCCTCATGCGGGCGGAGTGGGTCTTTGTGAATACGTCCAACACATCTCAATGTTTGACTATGCGCGGGTGTCTTGTGAAACAGAAGGGCGCGTCATTGAATACGTGGATCATTTGCACGAACACTTTAAAGACCCGGTTCGCTTAGTGAACGGGCATTATGCCACGCCGAAAGCTCCCGGATATTCGATTGAAATGCATGCCGATACGTTGCGTCGGTTTGAGTATCCGCATGGCGAGGTTTGGGCCTCGAGAGGGCATTAATGCAAATCGGGATGATTGGACTTGGGTTCATGGGTGGTGGCATGGCAGCCCATCTGTTGACCAAGTTTGGCTCGCTTTGCATCCCTGAGAATCGTGCACCAAATGCCGTGGCTGCCCTGTGTGAGCGTGGTGCGACGGCCCTCTCTGTCAATGCGTTGGTTGCTCGGTCATCGCATGTTGTGTTGTGTTTGAGTGATGGTGCGCAAGTTCATGAGATTCTTGATCAGTGTCAAAAAGAGTGGCACGCAGGTCAGTGGTTGATTGATGCGACAACTCAGGGTGTCGAAGAAAGCCTTTCGCACCGAGCGCGACTCAAGGCGCTTGGCGTGCATTACATCGACGCCCCTGTGACACGAGGTCCAGCAGATGCTGCCGCAGGTCGCCTTGTCACGTTACTTGGATTGACTGATGCGACAGAGGCGCCGGAAGTGACAGATCTGGTGTCCGCATATTCTGAGCAGATTCACTATTTCGGTGGCGGCTCACGTGCGCTCGCAACCAAGTTGCTGAATAACTACATCACCTGTGTCACCTCAAGTGCATTGGTCGATGTTGTCGATGCCGCGCGTGAACTGGAAATTGATTTAGCCCAACTGACAACGGTCTTAATGGGGAGCGCGGCACGAAGCGGGACTCTCGAAAAAATGCTGATTCCGGCGTCCACTGGGGATTTTCAGGGGCATCGATTCTCAGTCAAAAATGCAATCAAAGACCTGCATTTGTCAGCCCAGTTAATCCCAGGTGAAAACACAAATCTCGCAAATACAGCCGCTGTGCGCCTGGCACGGCGGCATCATACGCAACGCACTGTTCTCAGTGAGTTACTGAAACCATGAAGGAACGGACAATGACTTATCAACTGACTGGAAAACATTTGATCGCAGGGGCATGGGTTGACGGTGAGTCCTCATTTCAATCCACGCCAGCATCTGGTCCATCGCACCAATTCGCAACAGGTGATGCAACGCTGGTCGATCAGGCGGTGCGCGCAGCGGACGCTGCTTTTGTCACGTACAGCCAGACAACACGTGCAGAACGCGCTCAGTTATTGCGTGCAATTGCGACCGAGATTGACGCTGCAGGTGACGCCATTACCTCAATCGGAATGGAGGAGACAGGCTTACCTGAGGCTCGATTGATTGGCGAGCGGGGACGAACCTGTGGTCAGTTACGCATGTTTGCTGATGTGATCGAGCAAGGGGATTATCTCGATCGACGTCATGACAGCGCACTTCCCGAGCGCGCGCCGTTGCCGCGCCCTGATCTGAGATTGATGCAGATGCCGCTTGGAGCGGTGGCTGTATTTGGTGCCTCGAACTTTCCACTGGCGTTTTCGACAGCCGGTGGAGACACCGCATCAGCTCTGGCTGCGGGTTGCACTGTGGTGGTGAAAGCGCATCAGGCGCATCCAGGGACAAGCGACCTCGTGGCGCAAGCGATCCATCGAGCTGTTGCACAAACCGCATTGCCTGCTGGTGTGTTTTCAATGGTGCACGGTGGCAGCCGTGCTGTGGGTGAGGCACTGGTGCAACACCCATTGATTCAGGCAGTCGGATTTACAGGCAGTCTGACAGGGGGGCGGGCATTGTTTGATTTATGCGCTCGACGTCCGACACCGATTCCGTTTTTTGGTGAATTGGGGTCCGTGAATCCAATGTTTTTAATGCCGGCCGCATTGTCTGCGCGAGGCGCGGCAATTGGCGCTGCCTGGGCGGGATCTCTCACCATGGGTGCAGGTCAGTTTTGTACCAACCCAGGCATCGCGGTTGTGATCGATGGACCCGATGCCGATGGTTTTGTACAGGCTGCCAAAGAGGCGTTAGGCGCGGTCGGAGCTCAGACCATGCTGACCGATGGAATCGCTGATGCCTATCGGTCGGGTCAACGTCGCGTGGCCGAGACACAGGGTGTTCGAGAATTGCTCAGTTCGATGTGTCATTCCCGCGAGGCTTCTCCTTACCTGTATGAGACCGATGGCGCGACTTGGTTGAGTAACGAGGCCCTCGGGCATGAGGTTTTTGGTCCATTGGGATTGATTGTTCGAGTCACTGATGCACAGCAACTGAGAGAGGTGGCAAACCGGTTGGATGGGCAGTTGACCTGTACGCTTCACATGGATCCCGCTGATGAGGACATGGCGCGGTCCTTGATGCCGATCCTGTCGCGAAAGGCAGGACGTGTCTTGGCCAATGGATTCCCAACTGGGGTAGAGGTGTGCGATGCAATGGTGCACGGTGGTCCGTATCCCGCATCGACCAACTTTGGTGCCACCTCGGTGGGCAGCATGGCCATCCGGCGATTTCTGCGGCCGGTGTGTTTCCAGAACATGCCAGAGAGTCTGTTACCGCCTGATCTGCGTTAGAGCGCCATTAAAATTTCTGTGTCCGACCCGAGGTGGGGATACATCTCCGCAAAGGGTCAGGGTACACTCTGAGGTTTCCCCAACGATCCAGGGCGCATGCAGGACACTCAACCCTCAGTCAACCAAGCCGCGTGGGAGACGCTTTACCAGGCGCTCGACTTCGATGAAGGCAACCAACAGGCGCGCTGGTCTGAGGAGGTTGAACGTCGCCTAAAGGAAAATGGCCTGACTTATCAGGCGCACACCTCAAAACACCATAAACATCGCCAAGGGCAATTGGATGTTGTGCCCTATCTGCTCGATGAAGGCAGCTTCGAGACTCTGGCGCGTGGGTTGCAACAACGGGTACGGTTTTTCGAGGCATTGCTGGGCGACATCTACGGCGAACGCCACCTGCTCTCAGATGGGTCAATTCCAGCTGATTTGTTGTTCGCTAACCCAGAATACCTCGTGGAAGCGCATGGATTGCAGCCGAAAACACCCTGGGTGAGCTTTTTGGCGCACGATGTGATTCGTGATGCCGATGGCCAGTGGCTGGTGCTCGGGCAAAGCACCAGGGCACCGGCGGGTCTCGGCTATGTGCTGGAACGTCGCCTGATCATGTCGCGGGTGATGGGCTATTTGCTGCGGCGCATGTCTGTGAAGCGGTTGTCGGGGTTCTTTCGGACCTTGCGTTCCTTTTTGCGAGCCGATTCGCGCGACCAAGACCTGTCGATTTTGATGACGCCAGGGCAGTCGGTCGAAAGCTACTTCGAGCACGCGTTTTTGGCCAACCATCTTGATTTCACCTTGGCTGAGGGTGACGACCTGACAGTACGCGGTAAGCGTCTGATGCTGAAAACCTTAAGCGGACTGCGCCCTGTATCAGGGGTGCTGCGTCGCGTAATTGATCGCGATGTGGATCCGTTGGAACTTAACGCAGCCAGCCGCCAAGGTACCCCTGGGCTGATGGATGTGGTGCGTGCCGGTGGCGTGCGGATGGGTAACGTCCCAGGCGCAGGAGTGATTGACTCACCGCTGTGGATGGGTCGCTTTGAGGCGCTGTGTCAGAAACTACTGGGCGAGGAGCTGCTGATTAAATCAGTCCCTGCGTTGTGGCTTGGTGATCCTGAGGAGCGAGCGCAGTGCGATGCACTGTGGCCTGAGGTCTTGGTTCGCCATGCCGGTGCGTATCCGGCTGGCGAATCCTTTGTGGTGCGAGATTTGTCTGAATCCGACCGTACGTTGCTGAAAGCCCGAATGGATGCCGATCCGTCCTCATGGGTGGCTTGGGCAGCGATCGGGTTGGAAACCGTCCAGGTCGCCAACGGTGCACACCGCGATGCGACGCACGCGGTAGTTCGGCTGTACACCGCGCAATCACAGGATCAGAAAATTGATGTGATGCCTGGCGGTCTGGTTGCGTGTAACCACGATTTGGATTGGGCGCAGCTGCGTCCTAACACCCCGGAGAGATACAAAGACTTGTGGGTGATGGGTGATGAGCCAGACACCCAGTTGTCGATGTTTGCTGAGATGGATGCGGTCAGTATTGGGCCGGTCGATCAGTCGATGACGCCGTCGCGGGTGGCGGATGCGATGTTTTGGCTTGGGCGCTACGTGGAGCGTGCCGATGCGCTGACTCGTCTTGTCCGTGAGGTATTGACCGGTCTGATTGACGTGCGTGTCGAAAAGCAACAGGCCGCGCAGTGGTTATTGGGTGCGCAGATCCACAGTGAAGCGACCTCATATGATGATGTGACCGCCGAGATGCATCGGGGGCTGTTTGCCAAGTCGGCTTCTGGCGGATTACCTGAATTGGTCAATGCCATTATGCGCAATGCCCGCGCAACACCAGATTATTTGAGCGATGACGCGTGGCGTGCCTTGGTGAACCTGGAGCAGATGGTGGCGCGTATTTCGGTGATGAAACACGCCGATGCCGGCCGCTTACTGGATCAGGTGGATTTGATTTTGATGCAGTTAGCGACCTTCTCGGGTCTGAACAACGACACCATGAGTCGGACCTTTGCCAATCGCTTTATGGACATTGGGCGACACTTAGAGCGTTCCAGTAAAACATTGATGTTGTTGAGTTATGCATTTCATACGCTGAAGCCGCAAGACATCGATCAGTGGGAGATGGTGTTGGAAGTGACCGACACAGTGATGACCTATCGGCGCCGTTTCCGTACTCGCCTGCATCCGACAGCGATTTTGGATTTGTTGTTGTTGGATGTCGAAACACCGCGCTCTCTCAGTTATTTGGCGGCGCGTCTCGAGCGGCAGGTGAATAGCTTGCCCGTGCAGCAGTTGGGTAGTCGTAAAAATCAGCTGCAACGACTGGCCTTTACCATCCATGCCAACCTTCAAATGGCGCTGGTGGATGATCTGATGACGACTCAAGGCTCGGCAAAGAAGCCATTGTTTGACACCTTGGATCAGATGATTGACCAATTGTCCGGATTGAGTGAAGCCATCACGTTGGCCTATTTCAGCCACGCCGACGTACCACAGCAGCTGGTCAAGGTGGGTCGATGAAATACAAAATCCGCCACAAGAATCGTTACCAATACGATTTGCCGGTGAGCCTCTGTCACAGTGCGGCCTGCTTGCTGCCAAGAGATACCTTGAATCAACAGGTCTTAAGTGCGCGGCTAATCACGCTTCCATTGATCGAACAGATCAGCGAGCGCATCGATTTATTTGGTAACCGGATTTCTCGATTTTCGGTGGAAGAGTTGCATACGGAATTGACGGTCCTGGCGGAGAGTGAGGTGGAGGTGCGACCGAACCGTGTCGATGTGGTCCGCGAGACGCCCTGGGACGGACCACAGAATATTCCGGCAAAAACTCGGCTGTATTTGCGTCCGAGTCTGTATGTGCCGACTGGACACTCGGAGATTCAGGCGCTGGGGCAGCAATTCTTTACCCCAGGTGTGGATTTGTTGGCTGCAGTCGATGCGCTCAATCAGTACATCTTCCATGAATTTGTGTACGACGCTGGGTTCAGTGATGTGGAGACACCGGTGGGCTTTGTGTTGGCGGAAAAGCGCGGGGTCTGCCAAGACTTTGCACACTTGATGCTGGCCGTTTTGCGATCTCAGGCCGTCGCGGCACGCTATGTGTCCGGGTATCTGGAAACCGATCCGCCCCCGGGGCAACCGAAACTAATGGGCGCCGATGCCTCTCATGCCTGGGTGTCTGTGTTTGTTCCAGGCACAGGTTGGATTGACTTTGATCCCACCAATGGCATCAGGCCATCTGAGCGTCATGTGACGCTCGCTTGGGGGCGAGACTACGCCGATGTGGTGCCTTTAAAAGGGTTGATGACCGGGGGTAGTCAACACGTATTGGAAGTTTCAGTCGACGTCACCCCGGCCGACTAAGCCTGCCGCTTGGCGATGGCGTCGGCGACTGCCAAAACCCGTTCTGCCTCGATGACGTGCAGGCTCTCAATCAACCGACCCTCCAGTACGCAGAGTCCGTCACCGCGGCTGCGGGCCTCAGCCCAGGCCTCGACCACGGCAGTAGCCTGCGCAATGGTGGCTTCGGTGGGTGCGAATACGTCGTTTGCGATGTCGATTTGTTTTGGGTGGATTAGAGTCTTGCCGTCAAAGCCCAGATCGCGGCCTTGCTCGCACTCGGCGCGCAATCCTTCTGGATCATCCAGTGCCAGTGACACGCCATCGAGCACATCAATGCCGGCTTCACGGGCCACCATCACTGCCTGTGACAGCGCATACAGCAGTCCACTCCGCTCGCGGCTGACCGGAACTCGGAGCCCCTTGGCCAAATCCGAGGTACCCAGTAACAGTGCCTGAACTCTCGGATGTGCACGGCAGTAGCCGCGGGCGTTCAGTATGCCAGCAGGGGACTCTGCCATCAGCCACAGCCCGACCGAGGGTGCGTAGCCTAATCGATCCATGGCCGCTCCAATGTCCCGGACTTGCGAATGGGTCTCGACTTTCGGCAATACAATGGCCTGAATTGGTGCTTGGCTGAATGCCGCTAAGTCATCGGTTTGCCACTCGGTGTCTGAACCATTGATGCGTACCGCGACTTCACGCAGTCCAAAGTCGCCTGTGGCGAGCTGGCTCAACACCGTCTCACGTGCGGTTACCTTGGTCTCTGCAGCGACTGCGTCCTCAAGATCCATGATGACCACGTCGGCCGGGAGTGTTTGGGCTTTTTCGATGGCTCGGACATTGTGTCCGGGCATAAACAGTGCACTGCGTCTGGGTTGCATGAAATTCTCAAGGTGATGGATTGGGTTGGCGAGTGTGGATGGCCTCGATGCCATCAAGGACAGCGTCACTGAGTGTCAGGCCATGGCTGTCGATATTTTCTTTGAGCTGTTCCATCGTGGTCGCACCAATGATGTTGGAGGTTACGAAGGGTCTGGTAGTGACAAACGCCAAGGCCATTTCGGTCAGCGTCAGACCGTGCTCGGCTGCCAGCTCAGCGTAGGCCTCAGTGGCACGATCGGCTTCGGGGTTTGTGTAGCGACTGAAGCGATCAAACAGGGTGATGCGCGCTCCGGCTGGGCGTTGACCGTCGAGGTATTTACCGGTTAACACGCCGAAGGCCAGTGGCGAATAGGCCAAAAGCCCGACTGCCTCACGGTGTGCGACCTCAGCCAGTCCAATTTCGAACGTCCGATTCAGCAGTGAATACGGATTCTGGATCGAGGCCACAACGGGCAACCCCTCGCGACGGGCAATTTCTAAAAAGCTCATCACGCCCCAGGGTGTCTCGTTGGACAGCCCAATGGCGCGGACCTTGCCACTGATTACCAGTTGCTCAAGCGCGGTGAGGATTTCATCGATTGGGGTATCGTTTGGACTTTCCGCGTGCTTGTAGCCGAGCCGTCCAAAATAATTGGTGTTGCGATCTGGCCAATGCAGTTGGTAAAGATCCACGTAATCGGTTTGCAGGCGTGCCAAGGAATCATCGATCGCGGCGTTTAGGTAATCGCGGGTGTGATGTGGACCGCCACGGAAGTAACTGACCCACTCACCAGGACCACAGGCCTTGGTCGCTAAAATCAGATCGTCGCGGCGACCTCGGGCTTGCAGCCATGAACCGATGTAGGTTTCAGTGCGGCCCTGGGTGTCGGCCTTCGGTGGGACTGGATAGAGCTCAGCCGTGTCGATGAAGTTGATACCGCGCTCGTCACAAGCATATGACAGCTGCTCGTGCGCTTGAGCTTCAGTGTTTTGCTCACCCCAGGTCATGGTCCCAAGGCACAGCGAGGTAACCTGAAGTCCTGTTTTCCCGAGGGGACGGGTTTCAATCATGCGAGTCTCCATTGGATGCAAGCTGCGAAAAAATTGGCGTCATCGTTTTCAATGCGCGCTCTAAGGTGGCAGGGGAGCAGCCAAAATTCAACCGAACAGCAGTTGGATCGCCAAAATTTCGTCCTGGCGATAAACGGACGCCAGCAGCTGCAAGCGACTGATCAAGGTCGACAGCTCCGAGGTTTTGAGTGATCCATGAGAGAAAACCTGCCTCACCATGGGTGCAGGCAACGCCTTTAAATTGCGCTACCCATTGCGCTACCCGGTCACGGTTATTGATCAGCGCGACTAACAATGTGCGGTGCCAATCCCATCCATCACGCAAACAGGTCTCGGTCACTGTGAACGCCAGAGGTGCGACGTGTGGCATCGCCAGTTGCAATTGACTGAACCGTTCCCGCGTGGGGGTGTGCGGAATAATCGCGATTGCACAACTGAAGCCCGCGATATTAAAGGTTTTGGTGGCGGCCATCAGAGTGATGCTGGGTTGCTCAGTATCGGCCACGCGCCCGAGTGGGACGTGTTTGGCTCCGGGTTGTAACAGCAGGTCTGCCCAAATTTCGTCACTGACCAGCAGGGTGTCATGGGCCCTTGCGGCCTTGCACAGGCCTTGGATTTCAGCTTCGCTGTAGACCGTGCCGCCGGGGTTGTGGGGATTGCACCAGAGTACGGCTGCGGGTCCCGCACAGCCATCTATGGCCGCCTCAATCGCACCGGCTTCAGGGCGCATGGCGTAGGTGGTCGCCACCGGACTTCGGCTGAGAACGACCTGGTGCAGTCGACGCTTTTCAAGTGCGGGGATCTGCGCGAAATAGGGATAGCATGGTGTTGGCACCACCACATCGGTGACCTTTGGGTGTGCCATCAATGCCATACGCATGGCGGGCACGACACCGGCGACCGGTACGATCCAGTCCGGATCAATGACCCAATCATGCCGTGTTGCCAGATGTGTGACCCAAGCGTCGCGAAATCCCGGTGGCTCGATGCCGTATCCGAATACACCGTGAGCGAGTGCGTCTGTCAGGACGCGGTCAACACAAGGTGGTGGGCGACAGTCCATGTCTGCTACCCACAGTGGTAACTCATCCTCTCGATAGGCAGACCACTTCAGGCTGTGGTGTGTTCGTCGTGTGTGCGGATTATCGAGCCATTGCATGCGAAGCAGGGTGCCTTAAAGCGAAGAACAAACCAAGTGCAATCAAGCCGCCGGCGATCCAGTGTGAAGTCTGCAGCTGTTCGTCAAGAAACAGCCATGCCAGAGTGACGCCAAATAGCGGCATCAGATGAATGTATTGTCCTGCAACCTGGGCACCCAACTGTGCGACTCCGTAGTTCCAACATACATAGGCACCTAATGACGCAAAGAGCGCCACATAGCCGACTGCCAAAAAGGTATTCACGGTCCAGGGCAAGGGTGCCTCTGCAAAAGGATTCCACAACAACAGCAGGCCGTTGAAGACGACCCCAAAACAGACAATGTAAGTGAGAAAGCCAAGGCCTGAGAGATCCGCTGGCTTTTTCCGCAGCGTCAACGAATACAGTGCCCAACCGAGCGAAGAGGCCAGCACCCAAAGATCACCTGGATTGACAGCCAAGGTAACTGCCGAATCGCCAAGCACCAAATACAACACACCCACTGATGAAATCAGAATCCCCAGAGCCCGTCGCCACGACAGCGGATCGGCATAAAACAGTACTCCAAGGCCAACAATCCACACCGGAATCGAGGAATTAATCAAGAGCGCATTGGTGGCGGCCGTGTCTTTGAGGCCGATGTAGAGCAAGACATTAAAGCTTGCGACCGACAACAGTGCCAAAAGACTCAGAATGGCCCAGTGCTTGCGCATCACAGCCCACTCGTGACGAATTCGAGGCAGGGCGATTGGCAACAACAAACACAGCGCCAAGGCCCAGCGGTAAAAGGACAGCGTGATGGCGCCCAAGTCAGCGGAAAAGGCCCGCCCAACGACAAAATTGCCTGCCCAAAATAAGGGCGGTAACAGCAAAATCACGTAGGGCAGCGCCCTCGGCATCAGTCGGCAAGCCGTCTGTAGCGAACCCGTGTTGGGATGATCTCACCACCGAGCCGTTTTTTACGATCCTCTTCGTATTCGGTGTAGTTGCCTTCGAATAGGGTCACCTGCGAGTCACCCTCATAGGCCATGGTGTGTGTTGTGATCCGATCCAAGAACCAGCGATCGTGTGAGATCACCATCACGGTGCCTGGGAAGTTCAGTAAGGCTTCTTCCAGTGCGCGAAGCGTCTCAACATCAAGGTCGTTGGTCGGTTCGTCGAGCAACAAAACGTTTCCGCCTTGCTTTAAGGTTTTCGCCAGATGGAGACGGTTGCGTTCTCCGCCTGAGAGGTCTTTGACAAACTTCTGCTGGTCACCGCCTTTGAAGTTGAAGCGGCCCAAATAGGCGCGACTCGGGATTGAGTAGTTGCCGACTGTGATGATGTCTTGGCCTTCGGAGATCTCTTCCCAGACTGTCTTTTTGCCATCGAGCGCATCACGCGACTGGTCCACGTAGGCCAACTCAACCGTGTCGCCAAGGGTGACGCTTCCTGCGTCGGGTGTTTCTTGTCCGATGATCATCTTAAAGAGCGTCGATTTACCGGCGCCGTTGCCACCGATGATGCCGACAATCGCACCGGCTGGAATCGACATACTGAGGTCGTCAATTAACAACCGTCCATCGAATGATTTGGAGACATGATCAAACTCAATCACTTTGTCGCCAAGGCGTGGCCCAGGTGGAATGTAGATCTCTTGGGTTTCGTTGCGCTTTTGTGTGTCCTGGCTTTGCAATTCCTCAAAGGCCTTGAGGCGCGCCTTGGATTTGGCTTGCCGGCCTTTGGCATTTTGACGCACCCACTCAAGCTCACTTTTGATGGTTTTCTGATGAGCATCTTCGGCCTTTTGTTCCTGCTCCAGGCGCTTTTCTTTCGCTTCAAGCCAAGTGGAATAGTTGCCCTCAAATGGAATGCCACGACCGCGATCCAATTCCAAGATCCAGCCGGCCGCGTTGTCTAAGAAATAACGGTCGTGGGTGACGGCGACCACGGTGCCATCGAAATCAACCAGGAAGTGCTCAAGCCATGCGACTGATTCAGCGTCAAGGTGGTTGGTTGGCTCGTCAAGCAGCAACATGTCGGGTTTTTGTAACAGTAGACGACACAGTGCGACTCGGCGTTTTTCTCCACCTGAGAGATGTTCGATTTTCGCCTCCCAGGCAGGCAGTCGGAGCGCGTCGGCAGCTTGTTCCAACATCCGATCAAGTTCCCAGCCATTGACCGCATCGATCTGATTTTGCAACTCACCTTGCTCCATCAGCAGATCGTTCATTTCGTCATCACTCATGGGTTCGGCGAAGGCGTTTGAGATTTCATCAAAGCGGGTCAGCAAGGCTTTAATTTCACTCACACCTTCCTCGACCGCATCGCGGACGGTTTGTGTTGGGTCGATTTCCGGTTCCTGTGGCAGGTATCCGACATTGATGCCCGGTTGCGGACGGGCCTCCCCATCAATTTCAGTATCAATGCCGGCCATGATGCGCAAAAGCGACGACTTACCGGAGCCGTTCAGACCCAACACACCAATTTTTGCGCCTGGGAAAAATGAAAGAGAGATGTCTTTTAAGATTTCACGTTTGGGCGGGACGATTTTACTGACCCGATTCATCGTGTATACGAACTGTGCCATGAACTGAAGAGCCTTTTGCTGAATGCGAACAACCGCCAAGTGTGCGTGCTTAGGGTGCTAAACTCAACGACTACGTTGTGAATGAAGCCAACAGCGGCCAATTCTATAGGGCGTTTGTGAACGCTCGGTCGGTGGATCTAAGCAGACTCGAGAGCGTTTGAGTGCACAACCCTATGCGTTTTTATTGCACGGTGAACCTGTCTGTTTGCCACCTCGCTGGAGTAGTGAAGAATTGACGACTCGTGTCTTGGCGGTGTTGCAAAGTGAGCCAGCGACCCATCGTTATTCGGCTGTCTCTGGGGTGCTGTACGCACTGGCAAGCTATTCCGAGTGTCAGCAAACCTGATTCACTGATTTTCACAAGCCAGCTTATCGGTGTGATCTCTTCGCCGGTTCCGCTACAGTGGTGCTTTCTGCACTGAGGAGCCTCATGCGCATCGTAGCTGTATTTGGCGGGCCCAAAACACCACCTGTTTTGTGGTGGTTGACTGGGTCGCTTTTGATGATCGAATTATTTGCTCAATTGGGTGATCGTGGGCTTTTGGCAGGATACGATCTGCGGGCCTGGTTGATTTCCAATGGCGCCTTTTGGGATTTTTTGTTCCCACCAGGTCGCGTGGATCAGGCGCTGTACCCGGGCCAGTCCTATGTGATGCTGTTGACCCATGCGTTTTTGCATGCCGGTACTTTGCACGTGATCATGAATGCGGTGATTTTTATTGCGCTGGCGAAGACCCTGGCACTGGCCTATGGACTGCGTGCTGTGTTGCTTATGAGCACCGTCGGCGCCGTTGCCAGTGGCGTCGCATTTGGCCTGTTGGAGACAACCGCGGCACCCATGGTAGGAGCGTCGGGGGTGGTATTTTGTTTGATCGGGGTTTGGCTTTACGCCACCCGTGAGTCCGCGAAAGCACTCGGCCAACCGACTCGCTCAGTGGCCTCGATCCTCATTGGTTTGGTGTTGATCCATGTGCTGCTACACGTGTTCATGGGTGGCATGATCGCTTGGCAGGCACATTTGGGCGGATTCGTCGCCGGGTTTTTTGTTGTGCCCTGGCTGGTTCGTCCATTGGCCTGATTATTTCGTAAGCGCTTCCCACTGAACGCGACTGACGGCACGGATCGTGATCGGTCCTCGCAGCGTCGGTTCAATCAAGATGAACTGATGGCCATCAGTCGACTGCAAACGAAGTTCGGTGCGTTCGGCATAGGCTGCGGCAAATCGTCCTTCGGCAGCAATTACGTGCTCACCTGCTGTTTTATCAACCAATAGCACAGCAGTGTCACCGGTGTTGCCGACATATGCGCCGTCGAGGTACACATCGACCGAGGCAATTTGTGACAGGATTGCGCTGGTCTCGGCAATCACCAATTGATTCGATTGAGTGTTCTCTAAAGCGGCCAACGGATTGGTGGCTGGGGGCAGTTGCGCGCAACCGCTGATCCATAGGGTGATGACAACAAAAGCACTTGTGATGCGCATGGGGCGTCCTTCCAAAGATCTAAGAGTAGCAAAAATTGCTTTGGTTTGAAGCGTTACGTGTTCCCAGCGCGCCGTGATTGACTCAAGCCCAATATCACACCTGATTTGTGCGCTTGAATTCGGTCTAGGTCGTTACATCGTGGTCCAGCGTTAGCACAGAGTGTGTCGAAGGCTGCGGCATGTGTCAGTGGGAAATTGAAGTGGTGTTATCCCTGAATCCGCTGAAGTTCGGTCAAGATGTTTCGACTGCATCACGCACTGACAAACTTCTCAACATGTTGGCGTGACGCGGTTGATGAATTTTCAGGAACTCGCGATTGGGAAATTGTTCGCCGAAGGCATGACGTTGGACCGTTCCGCCAGCCAGTGGTAACTGACTGTGTTGGCAATTTAATAGCCAGCGAAGAGAGGGTTTGGCACACTTTGGTTATGGCACCATCAGCACCTCCGGCAAATCCCTTTTTAAAACTGTCGTTTCTCGAGTTTTTAGCTGTTTCTACGTTGACGCTGGCCTTTTTCCCGATCTCGCTGTTGTTTTGTTTCGTCGCTTTCGGGGCACAAACCACCCGTTTCTTGGTCGAGGCGCTAGTCCGTGATTGGGTGCAAACGCTCATGATTGTGCTGTTATTGGGGGTGACTGTGGCGGGGCTCTTGCTGTGGAGTGTGATGTCATGGCTCGGTTGAGAGTATTTCAAGCGGCCTTGGTGAGCTTGGCTCTAGTCGTCGCTTTGGGTGCGTTTGCTGCGCATGGCCTTGAGAGTGTTGTGAGTGCAGCACGTCTCGAGACCTGGCGGGTGGGCGTGCGCTATCAGGCATGGATCAGTCTGGCGCTGTTGGCTGTTGCGTTGTGGCCAGGGTTGATTGCGCGAGGCGCGGTGTGGTCGTTACTGTTGGGTATGGTGGTGTTTTCAGGCAGCTTGTATCTGTTGGTGTGGTTTGATCTGCCGTGGCTCGGTGCCATCACACCGATCGGCGGTGCGCTTATGATGTTGGGTCTGTGTTGGGCGGCAATCAGTTGCAAGCGCCCCCTGTGATCTGTGCTACGACAGGCTCTGTGTTGGCGTCATCCGTTTGAGGCGTAGCGCATTCAGGACCACGCTGATTGACGACAGTGCCATGGCGGCCCCAGCAATGGCCGGAGTCAAGGTGCCTGAGATGGCCAATGGGATGCACAATACGTTGTAGCCAAAGGCCCAAAAGAGATTTTGTCGAATGATGCTGCGGGTCTGTCGCGCGTAGCGGATGGCATCCGGAATCAGCCGTAGGTCAGGACGCATCAACACCACGGGCGCTGATTTGAGCGCAATTTCAGATCCCGAACTTAAGGCGATGCCGACATCGGCGGCGGCCAATGCGGGTCCGTCATTGATGCCATCACCCACCATTGCCACTTGGCGCCCCTCAGCTCGTAGCCGCCGAATTGTGGCGATTTTGTCATCCGGTGAGAGTTCTGCATGGATTGCGGCGATACCTAGGGTGGAGCCCAATTGATTGGCCACATCGGATCGGTCTCCGGTAAGCATGTGCAGTGTTAAACCCTGTGTCTTGAGCAAATGAGCTAACGCCTGAGCCTCCGGTCGGGTGCGATCGGCAAAGGCGACGCTGCCGAGCAGGATTCCGTCTTTTGCCAAGAAACTGCATGTGCCATTGCTTGTCTCTGGGCGCTGTTGATCCGGTTGTACAAAGCGCCATTGCCCGAAGCGATAACAGTGTCCTTCACTCTCGACTTCAATGCCGAGTCCCGGGGTAGTGTTTGAGTGGTCAATTGACCAGGGTCTGACCATGACAGCTTGGCTGTATTTCACCACCGCTTGGGCGAGTGGGTGGATGGACTCGCGGGCTACGTTCAGGAATGCCTCTCGACACGCATCGAATTCGCCACTATGACACTCCAGTTCGGTGACCTCGGGTTCGCCAACGGTGAGGGTGCCCGTCTTATCGAACGCAATATCAGTGAGATCAGGCAATGCCTCGAGTGTGCGGATGTCTTTAATCAGGATGCCTGCTTTAGCGGCCAGACCGGTGCCGGCTACCAGGGCTGTGGGTGTTGCCAATCCGAGAGCGCAGGGGCAAGCGATAACCAACACGCTGATTGCAGCGAGCAACGCAAATTCAACAGAAGCACCGGCGAGTTGCCAACCGACTAAGGTGGCCAGTGCAATCAGTAACACAGCTGGCACAAACCAGCGACTGATCCGATCCACCAGCTGCTGGATGGGTGCTTGGCCCATCTGCGCATTTTTGACCAACTCAGCCACCTGCGACACGGTTGAGGCCTCACCTACGCGTTCGGCACGGACACGCAGTTGGCCATTCACTACTAGCGTACCGGAGATCACCGCGTCGCCAGGGGTCTTAAGCTCTGGCATGGGTTCACCGGTCATCGCTTGGGCATCGATTTCCGCTTCGCCCTTGAGTACGACCCCATCAGCGCCCAGACGTTCACCGGTGCGGACGACCATCACATCGCCCGGGGCCAGTGCGTCTGCACGCACCGCAACTTCCTGTCCAGCTTTAAGTGTGTTCACTGTGTTGGGTTTTAAGGCCAGCACGGCACTCAAGGCCTCCAGTGCGGAGTGTTTGGCCGCGCCCTCAATGTGCTTGCCCACCAAGACCAGAGTGATTACCACGGCTGAGGCTTCGAAGTACAGTTGTCCAGTAGCGAGGCCGCCCAATAGCCACCATTGGTATAGGCTGTACCCATAGGCAACCGAGGTGCCCAGAGCCACCAGGGTGTCCATGTTTGCCTCACCACGCTGGATCGCGTGCCATGCGCCGCGGTAAAAACGACGACCAAACCAAAATTGCACCGGCGTTGCTAAGATCCATTCCAGGCTCGGTGGTAGGTGCCAGCCAAGGCCCAACCACATCGACAACATTTGTGCGACCAAGGGAGTGGTGAGTGCGACCGCGATCCACAGTGAGTCGCTGACCGGTCCGACGTCCTGTGCTGCTGCGGCCGCATGGTCATCAATTTGGAATGTCCAAGCAGACAAAGTAGCCAATACGGACTCCGGTGCGGTCTCTGGCAGTGTCGTGATATCGAGAGTTTTGAGCTCGGGGTGCCAGTACCAGGCGATGATTGCAGGGTCTGCTAGGCTCTCACTGAGTTGCTGTTGACTCGGTGGCTGTGTGCCGGCGAAGCGCAGCCGCAGCGTTTGGCTTTTGACTGAATATCCGGCGTCTTGGACCCATTGCACCAATTGCTTTGCTGAGACGGGCTGTGCGGTTTCGATCTGTGCTGATTCGGTGGCGAAGTTGACTTCAGCGGCGGTGATCTCAGGGGCCGTATTGAGCCGACGTTTGAGTCCGGCGGCGCAGCCGCCGCAGGTCATTCCGTTGATGTGTAGGCTCACCTGATGCATGACTGACTCTCCAATGGCACAGGATAACAGGGGGCCTTTGGATCTGCATCGGAGAGTTCATTGAATTGTCTTGATTTTGCAATCAATGTGTCACGAAGGCTGTTGAACACTTGCCTCGCAGCCAAGTCGCTGCCGTGTAAAAATCAGAGGGAGTGATACATGAACAACCACATGTCTTTTGATGAATGGGATGAGGAGTTGGCACCAGAGCGGGCTGCCGATACCGATTTCGATGCGGTGATGTCTCGCCGTTATTTTTTAAAGGGTGCTGCCGCCTTAGGCGCCTCGGCTTTCGTAATGACCGCCGGCGTGACGTCGAACACTGCGATGGCAGCCAGTAAAGCAGGGTTTCGGTTTAAGCCGATTGCCGCCAGTACGGCAGATACGATTTTGCTGCCGGAAGGTTTTACATCGCAGATCGTCGTCCGCTGGGGAGATCCGCTGACATCATCAACACCTGAGTTTAATCATCAGACGCGCGGAACAGCAGCGAGTCAAATGACCGCGGCGGGTGACAACAACGACGGCATGGACATCTTTGATGTCGAGGGACGGACTGTCTTGGTGATCAATAATGAATACACCAACCGTTCCATCACCTTTGGCAACCGTGAGAGCAAATTGCCTGAGACTGACGATGACGTAAACAAGGGCAAAATGGCTCATGGTCTGACCGTAGTTGAGCTAGCTGAGCGCAATGGCCAGTGGGAGGTTGTGAAGGACAGCCCATACAACCGTCGTGTGACACCAGAGACTCCGTTTGATGTGGTCGGCCCGGTGCGCGGTAGTGCGTTGATCAAAACATCGCGTGATCCGGCGGGTACAGAGATTCTTGGCACCTTCAACAATTGCGGCAACGGGATGACCCCTTGGGGAACGTATCTGGCTTGTGAGGAAAACTTCAACGGGTATTTCTCGTCATCTGAAGGGGAAAACTTCGTCCAAACGAGTGAACAACAACGGTATGGGATTGCTAAGGGTGGCAAGGACTGGGGTTATAAGTGGGCGCAAACAGACGATCGTTTTGATGTGTCTAAAGAGCCCAACGAAGTGCATCGACACGGCTGGGTGGTCGAGGTTGACCCATCTGGCCAGCGTAAGCCTGTGAAACTGACTGCGCTTGGTCGTTTCAAGCATGAAAACGCTGAAGTGGTGATTGCCGATAATGGTCGTGCAGTCGTGTATCTGGGTGATGATGAGCGCGGGGAGTTTTTGTACCGTTTTGTCAGTCGCGATACGTATTCCCCAACAGGTGATAACTCTCGTCTATTGCATGAGGGTGAGCTTTTTGTTGCAAAGTTTCATGACGACGGACGTGGCGAGTGGATCTCCTTGAACAAGGCGGGCATGGCAAAAGATGAAACATCGGTGTTTGCACGTGTTGCTGCATCAAAAGTGGGCGCCACGACCATGGACCGTCCGGAATGGGTTGCCGCTAATCCACATAAGGCGGAAGCCTACGTGGCCTTGACCAATAATAAGTACCGTGGCGAGCGGGACAGCCAGCCGTTGAATATGGCCAATCCACGGGCTAAGAACCCCTATGGACATATTGTGCGCTGGGTACCTGACAGGGGTAATCATGCTGCCGATGCATTTGCATGGGACATGTATGTCATGGCCGGAAACCCGATGGTGCATGATGATTTGATGGCAGGATCGAGCAACATCACAGCAGAGAATATGTTCAACAGTCCAGACGGATTGAAGTTTGACTCTGCCGGAAATCTTTGGATCCAGACCGATGGCAACTACTCAAATGAGAAGGGCTTCGCGGGCATGGGTAATAATCAAATGTTGATGGGCGACCCTGAGACTGGCGAGATTCACCGTTTCTTAGTCGGGCCCCGTGAGTGCGAAATCACAGGCCTGACCTGGAGTCTGGATCGTAAAACCATGTTCGTGGGCGTGCAGCATCCAGGCGAAAAAGGTGACAGTCACTGGCCCGAAGGCGGTGACGCGGTACCGCGCTCAGCAGTGATTGCGGTTAAGCGCACTGATGGGGGTGTGATCGGTTAATTGTCAGATTGATCACGTGCACCGAGGGGTGGTCAAACGCTTTGACTACCCCTATTTCAGAGTAATCAATTAAAAAAACTCCCCAAACCTTATGAATTTGTTTATCTTTCGTTCTACAACTTCTAACAGAAAGGGTGTTTTGTGTTGCGGACAGCGGGGGTTTCCCAGGCCAAGTTGGCGCTAGTCGGTATGATGTTGTTGTCGGGATGCGCATTTGAACCGGCGAAACAGGAATATTCCATTAACGCAGTCAAGGCAGTGCAAAGCGCGCAGGTCACGCCAGACCGTGGTTTGTTGGTGTTTCGGACCAGCGGCTTTAAGTTGTGGGAAAATCAGGATGCTGAATTCCTCGTCAACGGCGAGCCAGTCGCCTGGTTCAAGGCTGGCGGCGCGCGTTATTTGCCCCTTGAAGTCGGTGAGAATACGGTGGTTGTGCGTGAGCCTGAACATTTCTTGAAGTGCGAACTGACCTTTGATTTTTCGCCAGGTAGCCAGCAGTTCGTTGAGATCTATGAACGCTTTGATCCGGGCGCGTTGATGATCAGCTTTATCTTCGCTGATTTACAAAGCCGGCTGTCTTACGATCCCCATCCTGGGTCCAATTGCGTCGGCGTGTATGGTTTGTCGATGGGCACGCTGACTGAAAACATGGCAGCCGATATCAACAAGGAATACAGCTTCCAAGTGGTGAAGCGGTAGTCTATGAACGGTAACTCGAGCGACTGGTCGCGCTGTATTAGCCGACATTCGTGCGCAGTGACCTCGCTTTGCGGTGTTTTATTTCTGTCTGGCTGTGCCGGCAGTCTGGAGAAGATGTCCAGTTGGATGGGCGTCAGTCAGTTGCAGTTGGAACAGCAACTAGGGGCTCCAGACCGAATGCACGATGCACCCTATGGGCAGGTGCAGACCTGGTACCGAAATCCCGATGAGGCGATGGGCTGCAGTGATCAGTTCACCATCAACGGTGGTGTGGTGACAGGCTATGCGTCCAACTGCGGCATTTGGGGTGGGTTTGGCGCACCGACTCCCCGGCGGTAAGGGCTGTCAATGCACCGACTGCAAGTGATTCGTCACTGGAATACCTAGTGCACGGTTCCATAACGGAGTTTTGGTGTAGCCGGTGTCCAGTGTCCGTGTGGATTCGCGCTCCTCTTCTAGCAACCCCACCCAGGTTAGCGGCATCAGCACCTCGCATTGCAAACTGGACTGCAGTTCGTCATAGCCAATTTGTCGGGGTGCACCAAACAGCGCTTCTCTCAAGCTGGCCGATGTGATTGGCTTTGTCGCATGTATCAGTTCGTTGAGCGGACCCAGAAACTGCGTAATAGAACCAAGAGGAGTTCGCACAGTCCCGTAGGGGACGCTGTGATCCACTTCAAACAGATAGCGTGGCGTCAAAAAATCAAATAACGCACCTGGTCGATCTAAAAATGCCTTGCCATTACGCGTCAATCGACAAGTCAGTTTCGCGTGCCGTATCAATCTCAGCTCATGTAGCAACCAGTGCAGCAGATCCAGTGGTGGCAGGTCATGTTCGTTTAGAACTTTGTTGTATCGATACAACGTCTCTGGTTCATATCCAGGCCACGCGAAAGCCTCTGCGGCCCATTGGACGAACTTGCGATTGAAAAATCTAGATTGCGTCAGTCCGATGCTGCCCTCAGTTTCTAGGTAGTGAAGAATTTGCAGTGCCGAGCGTGAAAGCAGAGCCTTATCAAGCGCTGGGTCGTCATCTTGCATCGGTTGGAATAGTGGATACACCATACTGTTTCAGACCAAGTGAACTCTATGTGTTACCAGACACTGATTTTTGTTGCGATGCAAAAAATTAGACGATAGTATTAGGACCTTCGTTTAACTCTCACAAGGAGATCACCATGACCACGATGCAAGCCACAAGCTTCGCGTACCAAACATCCTGCACAATTTGCCAGGCCGTGAGTAAAGCCTTTTCGACAATGTATCAAAGCGTCCTGCTCGGCCGCCAGTTGCAAGCTAATTTCAGGGTTGCTGAGTCCCTGCAGCGGATGCCTGAGTACAGAGGCCAATCGGTTGCTCAGATTGCAAACGCATTAAATCAGCGCACGATCTGACCAAGGCGCTAAAACACAGGGTTGTGACTTCGCACAACCCTGCTTCTTGATCTTAATGTGCTTCTAGTAGTGCTTTGATGGCTGCTGCAGTGCGTATCGATTCTGGATTGTCTCCATGTACGCAAATCACGTCAGCTGAAACACTGATTGGGTCGCCGGTCTTGGCCACAATCGTTTGTTCTGTCTGCAGCCGACGTACCTGCTGCTCGATCTGCTCCCATTGATGGTACACGGCGCCAGGGTTTTTTCGGTCATCAAGGAGTCCCTCGGCGGTGTATCGACGATCAGCAAACGCTTCGCGAATTAATGACAACCCGAACTCGTCGGCTAGTTTCTGATGCGTACCAAGCCGTGGCGTTGACAGAATCATCAGTTGGAGATTGCTGTCAAACGCACTGACCGCGCGCATCACGGCTCGCATCACGTCATCTTGAGTCATCATCACGTTGTACAACGCACCATGTGGCTTGACGAACATCAACGACCCACCCTCTGCACGTACAATGGCATGCAGAGCACCAATTTGAGCCAGCACATGTGCCTCAATTTCTTCACTGGTTAGGGGCAATGGTCTGCGACCGAAGCCCAAGAGATCGGGGTAACTTGGATGAGCGCCTAATATGACACCATGCGCCATCGCCAGCCGCACCGTTTTACGCATCGTGATCGGGTCGGAGGCATGACCTCCGCATGCAATATTGGCCATATCGATAACAGGCATCAATGCAGCATCATCGCCCATATTCCAAATACCAAAGCTTTCGCCAACGTCAGCATTCAGTTTCATAGTCGTCAACTCCCCATCATATTTGGCAAGGTCAGCACAATGTCAGGCAGCCATGTGATCAAGCCGATGGCCAGTGCCATGAGCAGAAAAAATGGCAGCGCATCGAGCGCAATTTGCAGAATATTCCGTTGTGTCATGGTTTGTAAGACAAACAAATTGAATCCGACCGGCGGTGTGATTTGTGACATCTCGACCACCAATACCAAATAAATGCCAAACCAAATCGGATCAATGCCAGCTTGGAGAATAATTGGCATGATGATGGCCGTGGTCAGCACTACGATGGAGATACCATCAAGGAAGCAACCCAGAACCACGAAAAACAGAGTCAGCGCAATTAACAACTCACCCGTGCTGAGATTCAACTCGCCAATTGAGGCAGCAATCATCCGCGGAATGCCAGCAAATCCCATGGCCACTGTGAGAAACCCAGCACCAACTAAAATAAATCCAATCATGCAAGAGGTTCTGATGGTGCCAAGCACGCCTTGCCAAAACACGGTGCGGTCGAGATCGCCCTGAATCGCGGTTAGCAGTAGCGCGAATACCACGCCCAAAGCCGCTGCATCGGTTGGTGAGGCAATTCCGGCATACACAGAACCAATCACAGACGTGATCAAACCAATCACAGGGATTAGGTCGCGACTGGCCCGCACGCGCTCTGTCCAGGTCACCGATGGTTCTCCAGGTACGGCGGTTCGGTTCAACAAGCCCCAGATAATGACATAGCCGGAAAAGAGCGCCACCAATAACGCCCCTGGCGCGATTCCGGCCACGAACAAACGCGCAATTGATTGGTCAGTGGCGACTCCATACACAATTAAAATGATCGACGGTGGTATTAACAGACCCAAAGTTGCCGAGCCGGCCAACGTGCCGATCATTAGCCGCTCTGGATACCCTCTGCGGCGCAGTTCGGGAATCGACATCCGACCGATGGTTGCTGCGGTTGCTGCAGATGATCCACTGACTGCGGCAAACACGGCTGAGCCGAAAATATTGACGTGCAACAAACGTCCGGGAAGACGCCCTAGCCACGGACTGAGACCTGAGAATAACGTGCTGGAGAGTCTGGAGCGGAATAAGATCTCTCCCATCCAAATAAACAGTGGCAAAGCCGCCAAAGACCAAGAATTCATAGTGCCCCAGGTTGTGGTAGCCAAGACGATTCCGGCAGGGGCATCGGAGAACACAAGCAAACTTACTAAGCCGATCAGGAGCAGAGCGACGGCGACCCAAACTCCCATGGCCAGCAAAATCAACAAACCGACAAAGATGGCGAGGGCGAACCAAATTTCAATCATCTGGCTTTGACTCGAACCCAGTGAAAGCAGTGTCAATCAAGGCGATCAGTAAGATTGCGCTGCCGAGTGTCATGCTTGATTGTGGAATCCACAAAGGAATCGGGATGATTCCAGAAGTCACGTCCTTGTATATCCAGGCCTCCCACGTTATGAAGCCCATGTAGAAGGTCAAAAACGCAACCATCGCAATCGCGATAGCGAAACTAGACCAGGTGGAGACGCGTCGATAGGTTGGGTTCAACTGTTGTAACACCAATGTCACCTGGATGTGACTGCCTTGGCGAAAGGTGTAGCCCAGGGCCAAAAACGTCCCCGACGCCAACAACAGACCGGAGATTTCGGAGTAGCTGGGCACGGTAAGCCCGATGGCTTGGCCGGTCAGCAGCAACATTAATTTATCCACAGCGTTAAACAGTACTTGGACCGAAATGATGCTACAGATCGCCAACAAAGTGAGTGCCCCGGACAGGGCACTCGCGTTGTACACCGTGTTTAAGATATGTCGATGCAAGCGTCTTACAACGTCTGTCGATGAATATCAGTAATTCGCCAGTATTGAGGCTCCGTCGCTCCCTGCACTTGCTTTCCATTCCTCGATCATTTCTTTTCCGAGCGCCTTCAGGCCATCCATCAATTCAGTCGATGGGGTGTGGACTGTGATGCCGTTCGCTTTCAATACCGCAATCTTTTCGGCAGTTTCTTTTTGACTCATTTCCCAGCCGCGAGCCTCTGCTGCTGCTGCCGCCGCAAGAACAGCCTCTTGAGTCGACGCACTGAGACGCTGGAAAGCGCGCTTGTTGACCACAACGATATTTTTAGGGACCCATGCTTGGGTATCATAAAAGTGGCTCAAATAATCCCAGGCTTTCGAGTTGGCACCTGTTGATGGCGAAGTGATCATCGCTTCAACGCGTCCTGTCGCGAATGCTTGTGGGATATCAGGTACCTCTATTTGTGTTGGTGCGGCACCTGCTTTTTGTGCCAGCTTCTCTAGAACGGCATTGTTGGTGCGGAACTTCATACCACGCAAGTCAGCCAGTGAATTCACCTCGCGCTTGGTGTAAAGGCCTTGTGGCGGCCACGGCACGGCATATAAAGCCATCAGACCCTGTCCATCCAACAGCTTGTCAACGACGGGCTTCTGAGCGGCCCAAAGGCGCTTAGCGTCTTCATAATTAGTTGCCAAAAATGGCTGTGAATCGATGCCAAAGGCTGGGTTTTCGTTGGTCAGCAATGACAAAAAGAACTCCCCAACCGGGACCTGTCCGTTCCGAACCGCATTTTTAATCTCTGGGTGTTTAAACAATGACCCAGCAGAATGTACGGTAATTGTGAGTTCGCCTTTACTCCGTTCAGCCACGTCTTTGGCAAATGCTTGGATATTGACGGTGTGGAAGGTGGCATCAGGATAGGGTGTGGGCATATCCCAATTGTCTGCTGTTGCCACGGTTGAGCTCGCCAGTGCGGTGGCCAGTGCAGTCGATGTGATCCAATGTTTCAGGGTCTGTTGCATGTTAGGTGCTCCTCGGTGTTTGTTTGTTGTTCTATTCACTGCATAGGAACTCTTCAAATGTCCTGCGCGAGTAGGTGTAGCATGATTAATCAGGTCAGACAACGCCCCCAAAAAAGTGCTGGATCGCAATCAGTCGTTTTTGGGCTTCGGCTCGGGAGATCGGTATCCAAACCGCCATATCCCCTGAGCGCCGTTGTGCAAGCGCGCCCAAATCTTCTCGCATGACTACACCAAGTTTTGGGTAGCCACCGAGTGATTGTCGGTCGCGCATTAACACAATGGGCAGGCCATCCGGTGGGACCTGAACTGCGCCAAGTGCAATTGGCTCTGACAGATGTGTCGGTGGGATGTTTGGTAATGGAGCACCTTCAAGACGATATCCCATGCGACTGCAATTGTTCGAGAGGCGATACAGCTGTGAGAAAAAGTGTGCGATGGCGTTAGCGCCAAATTCATCGTGTTGGTAACTGGGGATCAACCGCAATTGCAATGGGACAGCATAATCTGGAATGAACTGCCGTGGCACGCCACCGTGCACCAAGGGCCTTGTCTGGTAGGCGATCTCATCACCAGCCTGCAACGTCAGCCCATGGCCATGTAATCCACCCATCTGGTCACGCGTACTTGTGGCTGCACTACCAAAACTTTGCGGCACCAGAAAACCACCGGCGACGGCGAGATAGGTGATTTGACCCGTCTGTGGAGTCGCGATGTAGAGCTGCTGCCCACGGCACGCCTGCTGTGTCATCCAGCCCGGGCAGGGCTGTCCATCGAGTTTTGCGTGGCACTCGGCGCCGGTCAGGATAAAGGAAGTATCGGCCTTGAACTCGGCTACGAATCCACCGCGGATGAGTTCGATCACCGGCGTGTTGATCGGATTCTTCAGTGCATGATTGGCCCAGGCGAACGCCATCATATCGAGCGGCCCAGCCGGTGTCGCTCCCACACTCTGATAACCAAATCGACCATTGTCTTGGATGCTATGCAAGGGGCTAGTTCGATGAACAAGAAGACTCATCTGGGTTCGATCTGATTTTGAAGTTGCGCGAAGGAGATTGACTCGAAACGCACCTGCGCACCCATCGGTAGGGAGAGATCGATGCTTGTTCCGCGTGATACTAACTGGTGGTGAGTTTTACCGATGATATGCCACCCACCGGGCGTTTCGATTGGGTAGATTGTTGTTTGCGTCTCGGCAATCGCGACACTGCCTGCAGGAACACGCATAGCTGGGGTGCTTTTTCGTGGCAGTTTCAGGGACTCCGGTAGCCCACCGAGATAGGCAAACCCCAAGGCAAACCCGACTGCCAATACCTGGTAAGTCGCGCCTTGATGCAAATCCACAACGGCATCTATTGACAGACCCAACCGCTCGGCAACCAATCCAAGATCGGGTGCCACACGGGGATCGTAACAAACCGGGATCGTGACTTGAGATGGCTGAGCTGTGGATGCGTGCGTGGCTTTGGTTGCGGCCTTGTGGAGTAATGCAAGTAACGCGGTATCGGTTACTAAATCAGCTCGATAGTGAACCAGTAATTTGCCAAACCCACCGGTCAGATCTAACAACCATGTCGGGGTGCCGGCACGTAAAACAGATGCTATTCCTGCGATGCGTGCCGCAGTATCTGGCTCAAGCGGCCCATCA